>Ga0123333_10000023_pt1 | contig 150740 bp, 144 predicted proteins | sample BioC12SIPDNA_3_FD_89957 | JGI IMG/M metagenome (GOLD analysis project Ga0123333, IMG submission 89957) | Anaerobic biogas reactor microbial communites from Washington, USA - Biogas_R2_B C12 SIP DNA | ecosystem: Engineered > Bioreactor > Anaerobic > Unclassified | place: Washington, USA...
CCATATTCTCGTAGGGGTCTTCCAGCTCGATCTCTTTGGCCACCGTCACACCGTCGTGCGTCACGGTCGGCGCGCCCCACTTCTTATCGAGCGCCACGTTGCGGCCCTTGGGGCCGAGAGTTGTGCCGACGGCACCCGCCAGCACGTCCATCCCCACCTTGATGCTGCGGCGGGCCTCATCCGAAAAGCGAATCTGTTTCTTGGCCATGGGTGTTGCTCCTCTTTACTCGACGATCGCCAGAATATCATCCTCGCTGAGGATGAGCAGGTCTTTCTTTTCAACCTTGATGGTGGTGCCGGCATATTTGCTGTACAGCACCTTGTCACCGATCTGCACTGTCATTGCCTGTACCGTGCCGTTCATCAGGCGCAGACCACTGCCTACCGCTACCACCACGCCGGTTTGCGGCTTTTCCTGGGCGGTCTCGGGCAGGATAATTCCGCTGGCGGTACGAGATTCGCTCTCGATCGGCTCAACCACCAGATGGTTGCCTAATGGCTTGAAATTCACGCTCATGGAATCCTCCTCACACACGCTTTTAGCACTCGTCGTGCTTGATTGCTAAAAGTATGATAGCCAAGAAGGGCGCCAAGTGCAAATCAGCGCTCAGGGCAGTGAGGCAATACTTTCGAGCACCCAGGTAGGCTGATAGGGGCTGTCTACCAGGTCGCCGAGGGCAGTGACGCCGCTCAGCACCAGGGCAGTATCGAGCTGGCATGTGTTGCCCATACAGATGTCGGTAGCCAGGCGGTCGCCCACCATTAGGCAATCGTGCGCGTCGAGCTGCAGTCTGGCCAGCGCAGCCTGCAGGATGTCCGGCGAGGGTTTGCCAGCCACCATCTCGACCTGGCGGCCCGAGGTGGCCTCCAGAAAGGCGATCACGCCGGCACAATCGGGGATATCGCCCTCATCCACCGGACACGACCGGTCAGCGTTGGTGGCGAAAAAGCGCGCTCCGCGCTTGAGCGCCTGATAGGCGGTATTGAGTTTGGCATAGTCAAGGGTGCGGTCAAAGGCGGCGATCACCGCCTGGATGCGCGCAGGGTCGTCCTGCAACCCAAACCCCTCGGCGCGGAACTCTTCCAGCAGGGCCTGCTCGCCCACCACATAGAGCTCATCCCGCAGGCCGATGCTGCGCAGGTAGTGAAACGTGGCCTGGGTCGAGTTGACCACATCTTCTGGCGCGGTCGGCACCCCCAAGCGCGTCAGTTTGGCAGCATAGTTGCGGCGCGGCTCGAGCGGCTTGTTGGATAAAAACACCACGCGAGCGCCCTCCTCCCTCAGCACGGCGATGCGTTCGGCGGCTCCGTCGATCAGACTCTCGCCGCGGTAGACGGTGCCGTCCAGATCCATGATATATCCACGATAACGGCTCATCGCCTCTCCTTTAGGGGATCATCCGCAGGTGGTGGATATCCGGCACGACCACATCGGCATAGCGCGCCAGCAGCTCTGCAGGGTTGGCGCCTGTAGAGACCCCGATGCCCGCCAGCATGCCGGCGGCAGTTGCCATCTTGAGATCATCCACCGAATCGCCCACCATCAGGGCGCGTTCGGGCGGAATCCCCAGCTGCGCACAGATCGCCAGCGCCGCGTCGGGCGCGGGTTTGGTCGCGACGCCATCGTCGGCGCACAGTACCATTTCGAACAGGTCGTCCAACTCGGCAGCCTGCAGCGAGGGCTCGGTGATGCGCCGCAGGTCACTGGTGGCGACGGCCAGGCGGATGCCCGCCACGCGCATGGATTGCAGCAGGGCGCGCGCATCGCCGATCGGCCGCACGTATTCGGCCACCTCCATGGTATCGTAGGCCTGCTCCTCAACGCGGTTAACCAAGGCGGTGCATGCACCCCATGGCAGCGCGCTGTAGCGGTATAAAAGCCCCGCGATGAGCACACGGATATCGGGTATCGTCGCCAGGGTCAACGGACCCTCGGGTTGCCAATAGTCTCTGGGCTCGTCAAAACCGAGTGTTTCAGAGATCCCAGCCATCAGGGGAGGCGTGAGATTGATCTCTGCACGCAACGTGCTCAGCACATGGCGCCACCAACCGTGCCACAGCAGGTCGAACTCGATGAGTGTACCATCTTTATCAAAGATGATCAGCTCAGGGGTATAGATTTGTTCTCCGACGACAATCTTCATGGTACCTCACTTCTACGAAACCTTTGTGATTATACCCTTTAATGCTATACTTAAACAGTATGCATCTCGCTTGTAGCAAGGAGGCTTTTCGAGAAGCAGCATGCTGAAACCTGAAGTATTGATTGGAGAAGAAAGCCGCGCCGGCGTGTTGGCAGGGTTCAACAAAATGGGGCGCCTTTTAGCCATCACGCTGGGGCCGATTGGCGGCAAGATCGCCAACAGCAAGCACCCGCTGATGCCTCCCGAACTGCTCACCGACGCTGCCACCATCGCCCGACGCATTATCGAAGTGGAGGACCGCGTCGAAAACGTGGGCGCCATGATGATGCGGCACCTGGCCTGGAACGTGCGCGAAGAGGTTGGGGATGGCAGTGCCATGACCGCCGTTTTGGCAATGGCGATCGCCAACGAGTTCCGCAAGATCGTCACCGCCGGCGCCAACTCCATGATCGTGCGCCGCGGCATCGAAAAAGCCACCGAATCCGCCCTCAAGGCACTCGACGCCCAGTCGCTACCCTTGGAAGGTGAAGAGCGCATCGCCGCGGTAGCCACCGCCTCGATCGGTGACCCCGAGATCGGCCGGCTGCTCGGTGAGCTGTATGATGTGCTGGGCAACAACGCCAACCTGATCTGCACCGCCTGGGTATCGACCAAGCACGACCGCGCCTATCACGAGGGTGCCCGTTTCGATGGCGGCTATCTCTCGCCTTTTATGGTCACCGATACACAGCGCAAGGTTGCTGTGCTCGACGACGTCAACGTGGTCGTCAGCGATCTGGTGATCGAGAACATGGCCATCCTGCAGCGCATCCTGGAGCTCTCTACCCAGGGGCAGGGCAAGAGCCTGCTGCTGATTTGCGAGCGCATGTCAGAGCAGGCCCTGGGGATCCTGATTACCAACAACGACCGCGGCACGCTGCGTTCGGCGGCATCCAAGCTCAAAGCCGTGGGCGACACAAAGGTTGCCACGCTGGAAAACATTGCCCTGCTGGTGGGCGCTATCCCCTTGGTTACCAGTCCGACCATGACCCCTGCCGATATCAAGCCCGAACACATCGGTTACGCCGAGCGGGTGTTCGTCTCGCGCGACAACTTTACCCTGGTAGGCGGCCGCAGCGACAAAGACAAGGTCAATGCCCGCAAGCGCAACTTACGCGAGCGCCTGCAAAAGGCCAACGATATGGGTGAACGCACCATGCTGCGTGAGATGCTCAGCCACTTTTCGGCCGGCGTGGGCGAGCTACGCATCGGCGCGCTGACGGATGACGACCGCAAGGCATTAAAGGCACAAGCCGAACAGGCGATGAAGACCGTCATGGAAGGAATGGATAACGGCATCGTGCCGGGCGGCGGCGCCGCCTACCTCGCCTGCCTCGACGCGGTGCGTGCCACACCAGTGACCAACCAGGAAGAGGCCTTTGGGGTGCACATCATCGTCGAAGCCCTGAAGGAGCCCATGCGCCGTATCGCCAAAAACGCCGATTATAACCCCGCGATGGCTGTCAGTGATGCGCTGCTTGCTGGGCCGGGATATGGCCTGGATGTGCGCAGCGGCGAAATCGTCAACATGCTCGAGGCGGGCATTGTCGACCCGACCCTGGTGGTGAAACGAGCCCTGCAGCTGGCCAGCAGCGGCGCTATTATGCTGCTGACAACCGATACACTAATCTTGCGGCGAAAACCAGAGGAGAGTTCTCAGCCATGATGAGTTCAATCGCCCAACCAGATAAATCCTGGACAAGTTGCGGTCCGATCCTGCGCGGCGGCACGGCTTATTCAGTTGCCGTTTCACCCGTCGTTGAAGTTCAGCGCTGCTGGGCAGCCACCGGCTGCGGGGTGTTTATCTCTGAAGACCAGGGCGAAACGTGGATCCAAAGCCTGTCGGGGTTCACTACACCGCTTTTGGCAGCCATCGCCGTCTCACCGGGCGGCGCTTTGGTGGCAGGGTCGCTGCAGGGCGACCTGTTCACCTCGTATGATTACGGCGAGAGCTGGCGCGTGGGCATTGTGCCTGAGGAATCACGTCGCACGGTTGTCGCGGTGACCTTTTCACCCAGCTTTAAAGAGGATGCCAGCGTATATGCCGCCACCGATGGCGCCGGTCTGCTCGTCAGCCGCAACTCGGGGCGCATCTGGGAGGATTCCAGCTTTGGGCTGGGGGATGATACCGTCCTGGCAGTTGTTACCGCGCCGGATTGGTCCAAGCGTGAGGTCATGTTTGCTGCCACCACCGAGGGCGTTTTTGTCTCGCAAAATGGCGGTCGTGCCTGGCGCGAGACCGAACTGATGCTGACCGACGACGTGGTGGGTGCCCTGGCGATCAGCGCCCAGTTTGAGACGGACCGCACCATCTTTGCCGGCACCGAGCAGGGCAAGGTTTACCGCTCACAGGATTCTGGCCGTACCTGGGACCTGATGGCCGAGCACATCGGCGATGGCCCGCTCAACTGCCTGTGGGTTCAACCGCACAGCAACGCGCAAACGCTGGTGGCCGGCGTCGCATCGAGCCTCTACGTGAGCCAGGATGGCGGCGCGACATGGGTAGCCACGGGCAAGTATCCTGGCGCCGTGTTAGCCCTCGCCGGCGACGAAACCATCGTCCTGGCGGCTTTGCAGGATGAGGGCGTCGCCCGTTCGCTGGATGGCGGCAAGACCTGGAGCCTGGCTGATGAGAGCCTGGCAGCGCGCGGTTTTGCTCGCCTGGCGGCAGCCGATGACAGCCTGTTTGTTCTGGGCCCCCAGGAGGGCGTGGCGCATTCTCTGGATGGCGGCAAGACGTGGCAAGAGCTGTCCGGGTTGGCAAAGGAATTGCCGCTGGCTACCATCTTTGCGCTCACCTCGGACGAGTTGTTCGTAGCCGGGCAAACCTCTGGTATCCTGCGCTCGGGCGACTGCGGTCAGAGCTGGGAGACAGTCTGCGAGGCCACTGGTGTTCGTGTCATCGATATCACCCCCTCAGGCAGCGGCCTGGCTGGCACAGCCGAGGGCGATCTCTTTTTGACGCAAGATGGCGGCAAGAGCTGGTCTCCCACGCCGACGCCCGTGCAGGGGCAAGAGATCCTGGCGATTGCCTTTTCGCCGCAGTTTGAAAACGACCATACCATCCTGATGGGCACCGCCATCCCAGCAACGCCTGTGCAGCAGGCGCGCGTGGCGCTCTGGCGCACCACCAATGCTGGCGCCAACTGGCGCCAGGTGACAACCCAGGTAACGACCGCACGCTGGCTGGAGATTTCCCTACCACTCGGTGTTACGCAGCACGCCATCGATCAGGCTGTCATGACCACGGGGCCCTTCTGCCTGCGTCCGCTGCGTCGTGCCAAGGATGTCTGGATCAGCACACGCGTCGACCCAACCGGCACCAACGCACTCAGCGTGGTGCTGATTGGCGAGATCGATTTAGGCGGCAAGCTCTATGTCGGTACCGGGAATGGCGTTTTTCGCTCGCTGGATGGCGGACGCACCTGGCACGCCTTTTTGCAGCCCGATGAAGCCCAGAGCTTTATCAGCCTGACGGCAGCGTACGAGCAGGGCGAAAACGTTATCTATGCGCTCAGCCTCGGAGGACGTGTTTACCGCCACGTCGTGCGCTAGAGCGCCCGTTCGACCGTTTGCATACAGGGGAAAGCGCCGGGTAACCGGGCTTTCCCCTGTTTAAAGGACCTCGCATGAACCGCGTATATGTCGCGCTTGACCTGGAAACAACAGGCCTGGACCGCAACCGCGATGCCATCATCGAGATTGGCATGGTCAAATTCCGCGGATCCACTGTCCTGGAGACCTTTACCAGCCTGGTCAACCCGCAGCGGCCGCTGCCGTTAAAGATCCAGCAGCTGGTTGGCCTGAGCGACGCCGACCTGGCAGACGCTCCTCCCTTGCGTGCACTGGTGGGCAAGGTGATCGCTTTTGTGGGCACCCACCCGGTGGTGGGACACAACATTGAGTTTGACCTCGGCTTTTTACGCCGCAATGACCTCCTGCTAAACAACCTGGCGATCGATACCTTTGAGCTGGCCACCATGCTGCTGCCGCAGGCTGGCCGCTATGGGCTGGAACATCTCGCCGGGTTGCTTGGCATTCAAACCGAGCGCTGGCACCGCGCGCTTAACGACGCGCATGCTACCATGGAGCTCTTTATAGCACTGACGGAGCGGCTGGCAGCCTGGGATCCTTCCTTGCTCGAAGAGATCGCTCAAGCCACCCAGGGCAGCGACTGGCAGCTGCAGCGGCTGCTGCGTGATCTCGCCGATGAGGCCGCCGGTGCGCAGCCCGCCCTGCTCACGCGCCCAGGTGCTGCCAGGCCGATCAAGCCTCAGATGCCCAAACTGCCCGAGCTGCCGCCGCTGGTGGCCGCTGACCATATCGTCGAGCTGGATATCGACAAGCTCTCGGCCCTGATCGAGCCGGGCGGTACAGTGGCGCTCAGCATCCCCAACTTTGAGCATCGCGAGGTGCAGGTGGAGATGCTGCAGGCTGTCGCTAGCGCGCTCTCCACGCCCGGGCACCTGCTGATCGAGGCCGGCACTGGTGTGGGTAAGTCGCTGGCGTATCTATTGCCGGCGATGGTGTTTTCGAGCCTCTCTGGCCAGCGGGTGGTGATCTCGTCCAATACTATCAACCTTCAGGATCAGCTGGTGCACAAGGATATCCCAGCTCTGCAGGCTGTACTGGGCGAGGATACCTCCGTCGCGGTGCTCAAGGGTTATGGCAACTATCTGTGCCTGCGCCAGCTGCGGCTGTTTCGCAACAGCCGGCATCTGGATGCCGACGAGGGACGAGTGCTCGCTAAGGTGCTCTATTGGATGCGCGATACGACTTCGGGCGACCGATCCGAGCTGCTCTTGCTAAACGCCGAAAACGATGTCTGGACGCGCATCATGGCCAGCCCAGAGACCTGCATCCACGATCTGTGCCCGCATCGCCAGCGCGGAGAGTGTTATTTTTACCGCGCACGCGACCGCGCCGAGCGCGCCCATCTGGTGATCGTCAATCATTCGCTCTTGCTCAGCGACATGATGCTCGAGAACCGCATCCTCCCAGAGTATCAATACGCCATCGTCGACGAAGCTCACCACCTTGAGGATATCGCCACTAACCAGTTTGGCGTCGAGATCGGCAGCCGCGACCTGTTTAGCTACTTTACCAGCCTTTCGCATCAGCAGGGTCCCAGCGAGGCGGGCATCCTGGGCGACCTGCCGGGTCTCTTGCTGCAGGGGCATGTCAGTGACGCCCAAAAGCAGGACCTCTATGAGCTGGCAGACACCATGCGCGATCAGATCGGCACTGCCCAGCGCCATCTTCAGACCCTCTTCCAGGTGCTGGAAGCCTTTGTGAACGAACATGTCGAACAGCGCAACACCTCCGACCAGTACGATGAGCGCATCAGCCTGACGGACGGTCTGCGCCGCCAGCCAGCCTGGGAAGATATCGAGATCGCCTGGGAAAACTGGTCGGTGCCCAGCGACGGGCTGATCGAGAACCTGGAGCGCCTGAACAGCCGGCTGAGCCAGCTCGAGTTCAGCGACCAGGACCTCAAACAGCAGTTTCTTGTGAGCTTGAATGCCAAACAGTCCACCGGCATACAGCTATTCGGCAACCTGCGCCATATTCTGATCGATCCTTCTGCCGGCGAGCTGTATTGGCTGACGCTACAGCGCCGCGATGGTCACATAACGCTAAATAGCGCCCCATTATCGGTTGCGGAAATGCTTGCCGAACGATTTTTTGAGCAAAAGTCGTCGGTTATCCTCACCTCGGCGACCCTGCAGACCACCGGCGACTTTAGGTTTATCAAAGAACGCCTGGGCTTGGAGGATGCCGACGAGCTGGCACTTGGCTCTCCCTTTAACTTTAAGAGCGCCGCGCTGCTCTATGTGCCCAATGACCTGCCCGAACCGAGCCAGCCAAACTATCAAAAATCGGTAGAGAAGGCGCTCGTGGCAGCTTGTCTGGCAGCCGAAGGGCGCACCATGGTACTGTTCACCTCCACAGGGCAGCTCAACTCGACTTATTATGCCATCCGCCGGCCGCTCGAAGCCGAAGGGATTGTGGTCTTTGCCCAGGGTAGCGACGGCTCTCGCCGTCAGATCCTGGATAACTTTCGCAGCACCGACCGCTCGGTGTTACTGGGCACGCGCAGTTTCTGGGAGGGCGTGGATGTAGTCGGCCAGGCGCTCTCGTGTTTGGTGATCGTGCGGCTGCCCTTTGCGGTGCCCACTGACCCAGTATTTGCGGCGCGCGCCGCCACCTTTGACGATCCCTTCCAGCAATACTCTTTGCCGGATGCCATTCTGCGCTTTCGGCAGGGTTTTGGCCGGTTGATCCGCAGCAAGGATGACTTTGGCGTGGTGGTAGTGCTGGATAAGCGTATACTGACCAAAGCCTATGGCAAAGAAATGCTGCGTTCGCTGCCGGGCTGCACAGCGCGCCAGGGCCCGATAGAAGCCATGCCCAGAGCCATCCGGCGCTGGCTGGATCCCTCCAATCGCCACTGAATGAGCAGTTGCACAGACGGCCAGATTGACATATAATCATCAGCGTTTTTGTAACAAGCAAGAGGTGACCAGCATGCTCCCAGTGACACAACTGCGCAAAGGCGTGATTTTTGAAGAAGATGGCCAGCTATGGCGCGTCCTCGATTACGACCACTACAAACCCGGGCGCGGAAACGCCATCATCCGCACCAAGCTGCGTAACCTGCGCACTAGTGCAACCGTCACGCGCACCTTCCAGAGCGGTACCTCGGTGCAGGATGTCAGGTTGGATCACCGCCAGGTGCAATACCTGTATAACGACGGCAACAATTACTTTTTTATGGATACCGAGACCTTTGAGCAGCCCGCGCTGGCCAAAGAAGTTGTCGCAGATATTATTCCTTACCTGAAGGAAGGCACTATCCTTGAGCTGGAAAGCCACGAGGGCGAGCCGATCGACATCGAGATGCCGATCACGGTGGACCTTCAGGTCACCGAGGCCCCCATCGGTTACGCTGGTGATACGGCAAACAACCCTCAGAAAGAAGTCACCCTCGAGACGGGCTACAAGCTCAACGTGCCCCTCTTTATCAACGTCGGTGATATCCTGCGTATCGATACCCGCACCGGCGAGTACCTGACACGCGTATAACCGACTAACCGACCTTTACAAAAGATATAACCATTCATCCATATATGTATATTATTAATAGTAGTAATAGTAGGGGCTGGGGATATATGGAACAAGTGGTAGCTATGCCTAGATGCAGGTTATTGGGATGAGCCGTGCGTACAGATTGTGTAGCACACACTTTCGGTTTGTGGATAACTTGCACACAATTTTAAACAAATAAGCTTACCATAACACGCTGACTTATGTTTAACACTATATATAGGTATTAAATAAAAAAGCGTCCATATATAGTAATAGGATTGTTATGGAAAGATTAAAGAAAAGGCAAGTTACTAAGAGGTTTGTAAAGTTATCCACAAGCTGATAGTTGGTTATCCACAAAGCAAACGGGCCACATGAAAGCGGCCCGTTGTTGATTTAGTGTTCGACCGGGGCGTTGGTGAGCACCGCTCCCACGACGTTGGCCTTGACCTGTTGCAGGCGTTCTACGGCGCGCTGCGCGAGCTCGCGTTTGGTCTCGCCGGCGCCGATTACCAGCAGCACGCCATCGACCTTGGTTGCCAGGAGCGTGCCGTCGGCAGCCATATTTAGCGGTGGGGTATCGATGATCAGCATGTCGGCATCCGCCATCAGACGCTCAAGGGCGGCTTCCAGCTTTTTCGAGCTCAGCATATCGCCCGGGCGCGGCGGCAGGCTGCCGCTCGAGATCAGGCGCAGGCTAGGCACTGTAGTCTCCTGGTAAGGGGGCATATGGAGGGCGTCGTCTTCCAGCACCATCGTCGAGATGCCGCGCTCGTTTTCGAGCCCAAACAGCTGGTGCAGGCAGGGGTTGCGCAAGTCGCAATCCACCAGAGTGACGCGCTGGTCGATCTGTGCCAGGGTAACTGCCAGGTTGGCGGCTGCGGCTGATTTACCCTCGCATTGATCGGGCGCGGTAATCATCAGGATGCGCAGCGGTTTATCAAGCGAGGTGAACTGCAGGTTCATGCGCAAAGTGCGGTAGGCCTCGCTGGCGGGTGAATTTGGGTCGTACAGGGTTACCAGGTCTTTATGGTTGGCCATGGGTCAGCTTCCTCGTTTACTGGATTTGACGCGCTTGAGCGGGCGCGGGTGGCTGCCAGCGGTGGCCGGGATGGCTCCCAAAATCACCAGCTTGGTATGGCGCTCGATATCCTCAGCTGAACGGATAACATCCGTTTCGAGCCACTCGAGCACATATACCAGCAGGATGCCGGCCACCAGGCCAAAGAGAGCACCTGCCAGGGTATTGATCTTTACCTTGGGTTTGTGCAGGTAGCCGGGCAGCGCCGAATCGCGGATCGAGACATCCACGCGGTCGCGCTGATCCTGCTCAAGCATGCGCACCTTGATATTCTCAACAAACACTTCGGCGGTAGTCTGGGCAATATCGCGCGCGATTAGCGGGTCATAGTCATCGGCATCGATCTCGAGTAAAAAGTCGGATTCGATCGAGCTGATGGTGAGCTTTTCGCGCAGCTGATCGGGGGTGATGTCGAGCTGCAGGCGGTCGTTGACCTCGGCCGCCACGTCGCGCGAGCCGATTACACCGGCATAGTTGCGCATCAGGTTCTGAATCGATTGCTGCAGGCCCCAATCCAGGCGCGCCGGATACACGTTCAGGTAAATGGTAGAGCGGTAGACCGGTTTCAGCAGCTTGCTGAACCCAAATGCGGCGCCCGCCGCCAGGATCATGACCAGAATGATCAGCCAGGCGCGCTTTGTCAGCAATCTCAGGTATTCGCGTAGTTGCACAGACTCCTCCTTGGTAGATACCAGGGCATTATAGTGCAGCGCTTAACCCGCACCAAGCCGGCGTTTACGCCCCAACAGGCGTGTCAACCCCAGGCTGCGTCTGTTTGATCTCGGAATCTCGGCGAGCACGGGGAGGTTGAGCGCCTCCAGGTCGTGGCGGCTGCGCACGCTGGTATCAATATAATCCAACAAAAAGGCCAGCAGGATGCCCGTGATAATGGTAACGATCAGTTTGAGAGCTAATTCGAGCCACATACGCTGCGAGTGGTTGTTCTGGCTGATAGTAGGTTGATCAACCACAATGATGATGGTGCGTTCGTTGTGAAGTTGGCCAAAAAAGGCATGGCTGCCGCTCTGCAGGGTATCAACCACGGCTGCCGCAATCTGCTCCAACTCCTGGCGGTTACCCCAGGTGACGTTGACCCACAGAATGCGGTGCAGCTTGCCAGCTGCTGTGGCAGCAGTGATGGCACCCGGCGGTACCTGCATGCCTGCACCCGCAGAGACTGTGCTGGCAAAGGTATTGCTTTTAACCACCTCAGCCAGATCGTCGACTAAATACTCCGAGGTCAGCCAGGTATAGTAGCGGTCATAGGTATAGAACATGCCGTAGGATTCTTCCGGCAGCATGCCAACGGCAAAACGCATCGCAGCTGTATAAGTCGGTGCGGGGGGACGGAAAGTCGCCAAGTGCAGTGCCAGTACCAGCACCGCCAACAGGAGCGGGATCCAGATCCGGCGCCGTAAAATCCGCCAATAGGCGATCAGCAACATCCTTGTCTACTCCGATCAAGCACTAGCGAGATAGTAGCATGGAAACAGCCTGGAGCAAAGCCGGCAGCAGGATCAGTAACCCGATGACCACGGCAATGATGCTCACAAACAAGACGGCTCCTGCAGCAACATCCTTGGCTGCCTTGGCGGCCGGGTGAGGCTTTTGAATAAGCGCGTCAATGACCAGCTCCAGCGAGGTATTGAGCAGCTCGGCACTGATCACTGCGCCGATCGTCAAGAGCAGCACCGCCCAGCGCAGCACGTCGATACGCAAGACAAGCCCGGCGATGATGACGAGTCCGGCAGCACAGATATGGATTTGCAGGTTGCGCTCACTGCGCCATGCGTGTATCAGCCCTTCCCAGGCGCAACGAAAGCTATCGGATATGCGAGCTCGGTTTTTCATGTTGAACACCTTCGATGCCCGCTTTGGTTGGTCGCTCGGGGCGTTGAATTCTTCCCTTTTCGGGGTAACGAATGCGCGGATGAAAGACCCCTTGCAAGACAACCGAAAAGGCCTTGCGGATGTTGCCGAGATCCTTGAGCGTCAGGTCGCTCTCGTCCAGCTGGCCACTGATCAGGCGTTCGTTGACTACCTGCATGATCAACCGATCGACCTCGACCTGCGAGCTGGGATGGTTGGCGCGCACCAGCGCCTCAATGCTGTCAGCCAGCATGATAATGGCGGTCTCTTTGGATTGCGGCCGGGGGCCATGGTAGCGAAAGAGGTCTTCGGGCAGCTGCTTGTCCTGAGAATCTTGCACCGCCAAGCGGTAAAAATAAGCCACCAGAGTCGTGCCGTGGTGCTCGGCAATAAAATCCGTCACCCGGTCGGGCAGACGATACTGGCGCGCCAACTCCAGGCCTTCGGTGACGTGCGAGATAATGATCTCGGCTGAAGTATGCGGATCCAACTGATCGTGCGGGTTTACGCCGTCGCTCTGGTTCTCGGCGAAAAAGTAGGGCCGTGTGACCTTGCCGATATCGTGGTAGTAGGCACCCACGCGGGTCAGCAGCGGGTCGGCGCCGATTTGCACCGCGGCACGCTCCGCCATGTTGCTCAGGATGATGCAATGATGATAGGTGCCGGGGGCGTCCACCACCAGGCGGCGGATGAGCGGATGGGTCGGGCGAGCCAGTTCCAGCAGCTGCAGCGAGGTGGCGATGCCAAACAGCCTCCCGATAAAGGCATAGCCTACAAAGGTGATGCTGGCCGCGAACACGGCATTGCTGATCCCGCTGACGAGCAGCTGAGCCAGGCCAGTGTTATCGACTTGCTGGGTAATAAACCGGTATGCCAGGATCACCAGGGTGTTGGTGAGGGCGACATAGATGGTGGCCCGTAAAAAGGCAAAGAGGCTATCCATCTTGTGGAGCGCGACCGCACCTACTATACCCCCGAGCGCCGAGTAGATGATCAGCTCGATTGATCCGCCGGTGTGGTAAGCGACTACGATCGTCCCGATAGCGGTGCACACCAGTGCCAGGTCGAGGCTCAGGAGCAGGCAGGCTAACATGCCGATGGCGGCGATCGGGTAGATGTAAGGGATCAGGGTGTGCCCCGGAACTAAAAAACGTGCGCCAATGCTAAAGGAGCCGATCAGGAGCACCAGCAGGAGCGAACGGCGCGGCCGCGCCAGCCACTGCGGTTGACCATGCACGATATAGAGCGCCACTGCGGCGACAATGCCAGCCGCCAGAGCTGCCATTCCCAGGCTTGTCTGCCAGCCAACACGCGTGCTTTGATAGCCGAGCGCCTGCAGGCTCTCGAGGATGAGAGGTGTCACGATCTCGCCTTCGCGCACGATCGATTCGCCGCTCTGGATAGTGCGCAACACGGGGGCTACCTGGTCGGCTGCGGCCTGGCGGTTGTCCTCGGTTTGGGCGGCGTCGAAAAAGGTATTGGCCACTACCACTTGGCCGGCCAGCTCTTGCACGATGGTACGCTGCTGATCGGAAAGCGAATAGGACGTGTAGCGCGGGATCCTGGCCAGTGCCTCTCCCACCTGATCGGAGCGGATCTCTTCGCGCATGATCTGGTCGACGACGCGGGCGGTTTCCTGGGCTATTAACCGCCAGGATTCGTCGCTCATCTGCAAGATTGTCTCAAGCGAACTTTCGTCCAGGCTAAACCCGGGGATGGCGTTGATCTGTTCGCGGCGTTCGGCATCGGTGATGTATGCATCTTGACGCAGGGCGCCGATGAAATCGGTGATATCCTGGATCGTGCGCAGCTGGTTGATGGCGATCGAGATATCCGGTCCTTTATAGACCTCTTTGATCTGGGCGGCGGCCGCATCGCGCGCTGCTTTGGTCTGCACATCACTGACAAAGGTGATCTGGCGCGGTGCGCGGTATAGCATGGGCGAGGGTTCGCCGATACGCACTTCGGCGGCATTGGCAGAAGGGAAGGGGACTAGGCTGATAGCGAGCAGGATAAACAAAAGCAGCGCCGACAAGAGCCCACGGGTGTGTTGCTGAGAGGTGGAAAGGTGGCGAGCCCGTCGGTTAGGGGAGCGATTTACATCACTCAGTCCGGACGCCTTCTTCAGCACGGCATTCCTTGTCGCAAACTTGGGGGAGCGTCACCGCGTCAGCGGCTCAGCTGGGCACGCACCACCTCGTTGACCAGCCTTCCATCCGCACGCCCTTTGAGTTCAGCCATGGCTTCGCGCATAACAGCGCCCATCTGGGCGGTTGAGGTAGCCCCCACACGGGCGATCACGGCACAGACGGCCGCTTCGACCTGTTCGCGGGACATCATTTCAGGGAGGTAGGCTTGCAGCAGTGCGATGCTACTTTCTTCGATCTTGATCAGTTCGGGGCGCTTGGCCTGGCGCAGGAGCTCGATGGATTCCTGACGGCGCTTGATATCGCGGGAGATGATCTGCTCGATCTGCGTATCATCAAGAGGTTGATGGGCTTCGATCTCGGCATTCTGGAGGGCAGCCCGCACCATACGGATGGCGTCCTTACGCAACCCGTCGTTGGAGCGCATGGCGTCACGTAGATCGTTAACCAGGCGTTCTTGTAAACCCACCCATCACCTCTTGATATCTCTGTTACCTAGGAGCGATACAGCTGCGCTTTGCGCGTGGTGCGTCGGCTCTTGCGTTCTTTGGCAGCCTTTTTTCGCTTGCGGATCTGGGAGGGCTTTTCGAAAAAGCGGCGCTGACGCACTTCAGAAAGAATGCGGTCCTCCTGGACAGCCTTCTTGAAGCGCTTCATCACGCTCTCGAAAGATTCGCCCTTGTCGGCGACGACCTGAGTCATCAAATATCACCCCTTCCGTCAAGCTCATAAGAGCCGTAGTGAGGCATACTATTATAAAGGTCACTGGATAATATGTCAAACAGCTTTTGCGCGGCGGACGTTGTGTGTTATGCTAGCACTATTAAACGCTACCATTAAGGAGTGCAGCATGGTAAAGATTGCTTTTATCGGCGCAGGCAGCTTTGGCTTTACCCGTAACCTGGTCAAGGATATCCTGACCTTTCCGCTACTGGAAGCTTCCGAGATTGCCCTGATGGATATCGACGAAGATCGCCTGAGTTACATCAAACGCGCGGTCGACCGCATCGTCAAAGAGGGCAAGTACAAGGCCAAGGTGACGGCTACTACCTCTCGCACCAAAGCGCTCAAGGGCGCCGACGCCGTGATCTGCACGATCCTGGCCGGAGGGGTGCAGGTATTCCGCCATGATATCGAAATCCCCAAGAAATATGGGATCGATACCAACATCGGCGACAGCCGCAGTGTCTCGGGCATCTTTCGTGCCCTGCGCACGATTCCGGTGATGCTGGATATCTGCCGCGACATGGAGCGTTATTGCCCCAACGCCATTCTGCTCAACTATACCAACCCGATGGCAATGCTGTGCCGCGCCATGCAGCGTGAGAGCTCGATCAAGGTCACGGGCCTGTGCCACAGTGTGCAGGGCACCAGTGAGATGCTGGCCAACTGGATCGGGGCCCCGCATGATGAGATAAATTATGTGTGCGCGGGCATCAACCACCAGAGCTTTTTTATCAAATACGAGAGGAACTATAAAGACGCCTACCCGCTCCTGCGCGAGGCGGTCAAAAAGCCCGAGATCTATAACGCTGAACTTGTGCGCAATGAGATGTTTATCCACCTGGGTTACTATGTCACCGAGTCGTCCGGGCACAACTCGGAATATAACTGGTGGTTCCGCAAGCGTCCCGATCTGATCGAAAAGTACTGCACGCACGGCACCAACTGGAACCCCGGCGTATATGCCTATATCCTCAACGAATATCTGCGCCGCGAAGATAGCTGGCGCGATGATATCGTCGCCTGGCTGGATAACCCCGAACCGCTCAACCTAAAGCGCGGCCACGAGTATGCCGCCTACATTATCAACGCTTGGATGGGCGGCGAGCCATTCAAGTTCAACGGCAACGTGCCCAACAAGGGCATCATTCCCAACCTGCCGCAGGACGCCTGTGTCGAAGTGCCTGTGTATGCCGACCGCTTGGGGTTCAATTCGGTGTATGTGGGTAACTTGCCGCCGCAGTGTGCCGCGCTTAACAACATCACCATCGCCGTCGAGGAGATGGCGGTAGAGGCTTGCCTGACGGGCGACCCGACTCTGGTGTTCCAAGCTGTGGCGTATGATCCACTCAGCGCCGCCGTGCTGTCGTTGCAGGAAATCCGCGATATGACCAACGAGATGCTGCAGGTCAACAAAGAATACCTGCCCACCTTCAAGCACTTTATCGCCTGAGTACCAGCGTATGAAAAAGGGGCTCGCACCATGCGAGCCCCTTTTCTTTCATGGGGAGCGAAAGCTAGGCTTCCACCTCTGGCTTTAGGAACTGGGTTTTGTAGAGGTGCGCATACAAGCCGTCTTTGGCTAGCAGCTCTTTGTGGGTGCCCCGCTCGGTAATGCGGCCGTGGTCAAACACCAGGATCGAATCGGCGTGCTGTACCGTTGCCAGGCGGTGGGCGATCACCAGTGAAGTGCGTCCGTGCAGCATGGTCTCGATGGCGTCTTGGATCAGACCCTCGGTGCGCAGGTCGACGTTGGAGGTTGCTTCATCCAACACGAGGATGCACGGAGCCGCCAGGATGGTGCGCGCCAGGCAGATCAGCTGGCGCTGCCCCAGTGAAAAGTTAGCCGAGCCCTCCAGCACCTGCGTTTCGTACCCCAGAGGCAAGCCCGTCACAAACTCGTGGATATTGGCTGCCCGCGCGGCGGCTTCGACCTCCTCGTCGCTGGCATCCGGGCGCGCAAAACGGATGTTGTAAGCAATCGTGCCGGGGAAGAGGAAAGGCTCCTGCGGCACCACCCCCACCTGCTTGCGCAGGGATTCAATGGTGATGCGCTTTTCGGGGATGCCGTCGATGCGGATCTCGCCCTTGGTCACTTCGTAAAAGCGCAGCAGCAGGTTGGCGATCGTCGATTTGCCGGCGCCAGTTGGACCCACCAGGGCAGTCGTCTGGCGCGGGGCGATCTTGAAGGAAACGTCGTGCAGCACCGGAGTGTTTTCAATGTATTCAAAGCTCACATTGTCGAACTCGACCTGGCCTTCGATATCCTCGATTTCCATGGCGTCGGAGGCGTCGATAATGGCCGGCTCGAGCTGCAGGATCTGGGCCACACGTTCACCGCCGGCCATGGCGGCCTGCCAGGTGTTGATCACCATACTCAGGTCGACGATTGGTTGGAACAGACGCGAGGTATAGTTGAGAAAGGCGACGATCATGCCAACTGTGAGCACATTACCCTCGACCATGCGCCCGCCGAACCACAGGATCGCGGCGGTCGAAAGCATGGTGAGGGCCTGCATGGTGGGCGAAAAGATGGCCGCAAGGCGGATGGCGCTGATATTGGCGTCGCGGTTGGCGCGGTTGACTTCTTCGAACTCGTTGCTCATGCGCCCTTCTTCGGCAAAGGCCTGGATCACGCGCATCGAATCGATATCCTCGGCCAGGCGGCCGGTGAGGATTGAGCTGCGCATGCGCGTCTCGCGGTAGGCCCGACGGGCATACTTGCTGAATATGGCCGTGGTGATAACCATCAGCGGCAGGACCGTAAAGGTCAGCAATGCCAGGCGTGCGTTCAGCATCAGCATGACGACGATGATACTCACCAGCACCACCACATCGCTGAGCATCGAGATAATGCCCTGCGAGAGCAGCTCGTTGATCACGCCCACATCACCAAGCATGCGCGAGATCAGTGTGCCCACACCGTGCTGGTCGAGAAAGGACATCGACAGTTCCTGATAGTGACGAAAGAGCTCGCCGCGCATGGTATTGAGCACGCGGTTGCCGATCTTGTTCATCACGATGCGACGGCGCCACTCTGCAGCAAAAGCCAGCGCATAGCACAAGAGCACCAGTCCTGCAGTCTGTGCCAGGCCGGCTAGGTCATGGTTGGCGATGTAAACGTCGATGGCCTGCTTGGTGAGGTAGGGAGCCACCAGCGCCAGTCCGGCGCCGGCCAGCATCCAAAAGAGCGCTTCTGCCATTGCCAGGCGATGTGGCTTTAAATAGCGCATCAGCAGGTGCATGATTTCCCAGTCAAAAACCTTACCGGTTACATCGCGATAGCCGCCCATCCTGCCGACTGGCCCGCGAAAGCTAGAGGTCGATATGTTAAAGGTCATGGTGTCACCTCTGAGGGTACAGCAGCGCGATCTGGCTGTAACTGGCGGTAATAGATATCCGCATACACGCCGGATTGCTGGATTAACTCGGCATGCTTGCCAGAGGCCACGATGCGCCCGCTGTCGATCACCAGGATCAGGTCGGCCTGGCGCACGGTCGAGACACGCTGGGCAATCACAAAACTGGTGCGGCCGACCATCAGGCGCTGCAGAGCCGCCTGGATCTGTTGTTCGGTATCGGTGTCGACGCTCGAAGTGGCATCATCCAGGAGCAGGATGCGCGGATCCATCAACAGAGCGCGCGCGATGGCAATGCGTTGGCGCTGCCCGCCCGAGAGGGTCTCTCCGCGTTCGCCCACGCCGGTCTTGTAACCATCCGGCATGGCCTCGATAAACTCGTGCGCGGCGGCGGCGCGTGCGGCAGCTTCGATCTCTTCCTGGGTGGCTTCGGGGCGTCCAAAGGAGATGTTTTCGCCGATAGTGCTTCCAAAGAGCCGAGTTTCCTGCAGGACGATGCCGATCTGGTTGCGCAGTGAATCGATTGTCACGTCGCGGATATCCTGCCCGTCGATGCGGATCGACCCGGAAGAGACGTCGTAAAAGCGAGGGATGAGGTTGATAATGGTGCTTTTGCCAGAGCCAGTCGGACCCAGCAGTGCCACTACCTGGCCCGGGTTGGCGGTAAAACTGATCTCGTCCAGTACCTTTTTCCCGCCCAGGTAGGAGAACGAGACCTTGTCAAAGGTCACCTCGCCCTGGATATCTCCCAAGGGCATGGCGTTGGGCATGTTTTCGACCTCGGACTTGGCATCCAGTATCTCAAAGACGCGTTCGGCCGAGGCGCGTGATTCACCCAGCACCGTCAGCAGCATGCCGATGCGCCGCACCGGGTTGACCAACTGCAGGACATAGCTGTTAAAGGCGATCAATGCACCGATCGTCAAGGTGTGTGAGACCACCAGGTTACCGCCCAGCCATAGGATTACGACCGTGCTGATCATCGCCAAGAAGACGATAAAGGGCATAGTAAAGGCGCTGGCGCGCGCGGCGCGCATCGAGGTGGCATAGATCGAATTATTCACTTCGTCAAAGCGTGCGATCTCGGCGTGTTCCTGGGCAAAACCGCGCACCACGGTCACCCCGCGCAGGTTCTGTTCGACGCGTGAGGTCATCTGGGCGGTCTGGTCCTGACGCAGCCGCCAGATAGGATGCACCTTGACGAGGTAAAAGCGCATGATCAGGATGATGATCGGCATGACCAGGAGCGAGAGGCTTGCCAGCAGCGGATTCATGCGAAAGAGCATGATCGTCGTGCCAATCAGGAGGATCACGCCGTCGATCAGTCCCAGCACCCCTCGGCCGGTGATGCGCTGCAGACGCTCAACATCGCTGGTTGCGCGCGCCAGCAGCTGCCCGCCTTCGGCGTGGTCGTGATAGCTGAACGAAAGGCTCTGAAGCTTGCGGTATAGCTCGTTGCGCATGTTAAAGGCAACCCCTTGCGACACATTCTCTGTCAGATAGGTTTGCCCAAACCCAAAGATACCCTGCAAAACCGTCAGGCCGAGCAGCAACAGTACCGAGGTCGCCAGCACATCGACCTGGTTTTGACCGATGCCCACATCGATAATGCGCTGGATCAGACGCGGGGAGATCAGACGCGCACCGTTGATCGCCAGCATGCACAGGTAGGCGATCGTCTCCAGCTTCCAAAAGGGCTTCATGTAGCGGACAACCCGCAAAACTACATTCATCTATCGCTCCTAATCCAGCTGCGATTCGTCAATACCACAGATCGAGATCAACCGCCCCATCACGGCGTTCATCCGTTCAAGCTCCGCGGCGGGGAGGGTCGGTAAAACCTGGCGCAACTGGCCGATCATCCCCAACGGAGCTTCTTGTGCGACCTGGCGTCCCAGATCGGTCGGCTCGATCAGCACCTTGCGGTTGTCCTCTTCGCTGCGGGCGCGGGTGATGTACCCTCCCGACTCCATGCGATCTAGCATGCTCGAGGCGGTGGCGTCGCGCACGTACAGGTAGCGGGCCACCGCGGAAACCGTAGAAGGACCGGCCGACAGCAAAAAGCGCAACACCGCCACCTGGCGGCCCGAGATCTGCATCTGCTGCAAGGTCAGGGCGCTGGTGCGGCGTTGGTTTCGCAAAAGAAGCAAAAAGCGGTGTATAATCTCAGCAGACAGGTTATTGGGTTCTGTCATACACACCTCGTTGGTGCATAATAGGTAGCAGGCTAAACAATAGCGTACTAACTATTATTCGGTCTGTCAAGTGTGAAGACAGCGGGTTGCGTGGTAAAACGGAACCATAGCAGGGCTGCGGGGTTAAAAAGACCATACCAGGCGGAGGGATTGATAGTATGATAGCCATAGTCAGTGATAGCACCGCTGGGCTCTCGCCCGATTACGTCGCTAAGCATGACATTATCGTGGTGCCGCTCTACATCAAGATGGGAGTGCGCGTGCTGCGTGAAGGTGTTGAGCTAAGCAGCGCCGATTTTTATGCGCAATTACCACACATCAATCCTCTGCCGACCACTTCACAACCTTCTGTGGGCGATCTTGCCGCGGCCTACCAGGCTGCTATCGACCGCGGCGCCACTTCGATCCTTTCCGTGCACCTCTCGCAGGGCATCAGTGGAACAGTCAACTCGGCCAATCTGGCCGCTCAGCAGTTCCCCCAGGTGCGCATCGATGTCGTAGACTCAGGCTGCGCCGTGGCGGTGAACGTCATGGCGGTACAGGCTGGCGTAGCTGTGCGCGATGCGGGCGGCTCTCATGACGAGGTTTTGGCGCGGATGAACGCGGTGATTGATGCACACCGCACGATTTTTGTCGTCGACACCCTCGAATACCTCTACAAGGGTGGACGCATCGGAGGAGCTGCCGCTCTGGCGGGGTCACTCCTGCAGATGAAGCCGCTCCTGGTGTTTCAAGAGGGAAAGATTAACGCCCTGCGCAAGGTGCGCGGCTCATCCCGGGCGATCAGCCAGATGATCGACATCCTGGTCGAGTGGCTGGGCAGTACCGAACCGCTGCGTACCATCGTGATGCAGGCGGATTGCCTCGAACGCAGCGAGCAGGTGCTGGAGCAGCTCCGTGAAAAGCTCAACATTGTCTCAGGCGAGATAGTTGTTCTTTCGCCGGTGATAGGCACGCATGTCGGCCCCGGCACCATCGGGGTATGTTGCTGCCCGATGTCGATCTGCGGCGTGCCAGAAGACCAGTAGCTCCTAGTCGGCAGTGATGCCGATCGAGACGTCGGCCGGCAGTGCCAGCCCAGCGGCCACTTCGATGGCTTTGATAATCCCGCTCGGTATGGGGCAGGCGGCATGCAACTTGCAGCGTGCGGCCGTCTGGTACACGGTCGTCTCAAGCAGCGGTTGGCTGATCTCTTGCAGAGCGTCGACACTTTTCAGCGACTGGGCCAGGCACATGATCTTGGCGCAGTCGCTCTTTATTTTTATCTCTACCTGGTACATGTCGTCCGCAACCGCGTGAACGGTGGTGTTAAAGCTGCAGACGCCTGCAGAAATGTGGGCAGTTGCCATATTGGTTACCCTTCCGAGAGGTATGATTGATTGCTCCGCTGGCATGATGGTTTTATAATAGGCCCGTCAGCACCAGGAGGATACTCTGGAACAACAAGCAATAGAAATTGCTCGCGCCATGGTAGACCAGATCGCTACCAGGATGGGCAGCAACATCGTCTTGCTGGATCTCACCGGGGTGACGATTATTGCAGACTATTTCATCATCGCCACTGCCGATTCCGACCGTCAGATGCGCGCCATCGCCGAGGGCATCGACGAGCAGATCAAGCAAACCTATGGACTTGATCCGCTCGCGACCGAAGGGGTGCCCTCATCCGGTTGGATGCTGATCGATTACGGTAACTATGTTGTGCACCTCTTTTCGGAAGAGGTGCGCGAACGCTACCAGCTCGAGCAGCTCTGGCACGATGCCAAAACCCTCGTCAAGCTGGCCTGAGTGTACAAAGGTCAGTGTGTGACCTATTCATAGAGCCAGGAATCGGCGTCACGCTTCCAGTCGATAATCTCTTCCTCTTTGAAAAAGAGTGCGATTTCGCGGCTGGCGCTTTCGGGGCCATCCGAGCCATGCACCAGATTGTGGCGGATCGAGGAGGCATAATCGGCGCGGATAGTGCCGGGCGCGGCTTCGGCCGAGTTAGTCGATCCCATGGTGCGGCGGACAATCGTGATCGCCTGCGGTCCCTGCCAGACCATCGCCACCACTGGCGATGAGGTAATGGTAGCCAGCAAGTCGGGGTAAAAGGCCTTGCCGACATGCTCGGCATAATGCTTGGAAGCCAGTTCATTGTCGATCTGAATGAATTTGATCCCCACCAGTTTCAGTCCGCGGCGCTCAAAGCGCTCGATGATCGTGCCGATTAGGCCGCGCTGTACTCCACTCGGTTTGATCAAAACCAGGGTGCGTTCCATTGTAACTCCTTTTTTATTGTGTATGTGTAGGCGACGCTATTGGTGAACTGCCGCCGGCTAGCTGGCGGGCAGATCGGCTTCTCCATCAATCACGCGCAGGTAGCCGGGCTCGCGGTCATAGTCGCTGGGCTGCTCATCCCAGTTGAGCGTGGCAATGCGTGCCGGCAGGGGAGACTCCCTGCCCAGCAGGCTCTGTGCCAGGCGGTTATCCGGGTCAAGCATCTGGGCGGTATCTAGATAGTCGCGCGCGAGCGTCTTGTTGGGCCCATTCAGCCACAGTTTTCCCAATAACAGGTTGGCCTTAAGACACAGTGGGGCTTGCTGCAGCAGGCTATGAGCTGCCTCGGCAGCGGCCTCCAGCCGACGCCCGCGCCACAGGCTCTCAGCATAGCAAGCGCCAATATCCTGGCGCTCGGGCAGCTCCTGGCGCAGTTCGGCCAGCTCGTCGGCTGCCAGCTCTGTCAGGCCAGCGCGCAGATGGCAGCGTGCCAAGGCAAAGCGCGTCAGCGGGTACTGGCTGGGGCCGGCGTTATCCGGGCGGTAATAGAGTATTCCCAGGGCGTGACGGACGCGCTGGTCACCGGGCGAGAGCTCGTAAGCACGCTCCAGACAGCTTGCTGCTCGCGGGCGTGCGCCGGTGGCGTGGTAGATCAGACCCAGGCTCATCAGGGCTTCAGCGTTTTCCGGGTCGGCGCTGAGCAAGCGCAAGTAGAGCTTGGAGGTAGTCCCCAGCTCGCCCAAGCCCATGTGGGCTCTTGCGGTGATGGCGTAGGCACTGATACACAGGGGGTACGTCGCCAGGATGCGGGTCGCCAGGTTGGCAGCGCGGCGCCACTCGCCGTTATCCAACAGATAGAGAGCGCCGGTGATCTGACTTTTTAGTGTCTTGGGCACAGGTCTACTCTTTTCGGCCCCGATTATGCCTGCCAGATGGCCAGTTGTCAACCGTTTGGGTTGACAGCAATCCGGGATGGCGCCTAATATACGTCATGGACAAGCGCTATCCCAGCGATCTGGACGATGCCGAGTGGCAGGCAGTTGCGGCTGTGCTGCCGCTAGAGCGGCCCACCGGCCGCCCGCGTAAGCATGATCTGCGCCATATCATAAATGCAATCCTCTATCTGCAGCGCACCGCCTGTCCATGGCGGATGCTACCGCGCGATCTGCCGCCCTGGCAAACGGTCTATGACTATTATCGGCGTTGGCAGCGCGATGGCACCTGGCAGCACGTGCTGATAGAACTGGAACACAGCCGGACGCGCTGACAAACGGTTTTGGTGCACGCCGCTGCCGTGCTATACTGAATTCAGGCCCCTTTAGCTCAGTGGATAGAGCATCGGCCTCCGGAGCCGAGTGCAGGCGTTCGAGTCGCCTAAGGGGCACCAGGGCAGATTGCCCACTTATACGATGGCTGGCAACCCTCATCGCTGAGGATTGCCAGCCATATTTCTATTTCGGCAACGTCGATGTCAGCGCGTCGATGGCATTGTTACCATCCAGCACGCCGATCTCGAGCATAAAGGTGCGCTGCTCGCCGGGCTTGATAAACTGCAGCTTGCCCGAGGCGCGGTCTATATCGCGTCCCTCCACACCGCAGTTGGCGGGCTCGAGTCCCGTCACATAGGTGCCGGCACCCACCATCTTCCACTGCGTAAAGCGCGGCAGCTCTGCCTGACGGTAGCGCAGATAGATGCCCAAGCCCTGGCCGCCGCCAAAAGCGCGGTTGGCCAGCACTACCGTCACATAGCCGTCTTCACCGGCGCGCATCTCGTGGTAAAAGCATTGTTCGGCATAGCCATCGATAGGCGCCTCGTAACTGGCATGGTTCGCCAACCCGGGTTGTGCCACGGCATCACGCGCCACAGTCGAGATGGAGGGCGCGATCAGTTCGGTGCCTTCTGCCAAAAGAGGAAAGCCAAAGTTGCAGTGATACACGATCATCAGGGGCTGCTCACTGCAGCCCTCGTTTACCACTCGGTCCTGGATCCTCAGGTGCGACCTGCCCAACATGGCGCTCACACGCCGCGTGAGCGTCAGGTTTTCGCCAAAGACGACCGCCTCACGCATCCTTCCAAGGGCCCACATCTCGTATTCGTCATCGCGCCAGGCACCGTCAACCCACACATTGCTGGCTGGCGTGTTTGAGATGCGCCCGTGCAGACCGAGCGTCTCTCCCTCGTCGACAGTTGGCGCGCCAGCATAGGTCAGCCCGCAGGTCGCCACCAGCCCGCCGTGGAACGAGCGCAGCCAGCCGAGTCCTTCTTCGTTATAGTAGGCCGGATGTGCAGGCCCGGGCGAGGCCTCCCACGAGAGCGCACTGCCCTGGTATTTGCACGCGCCGATATCCATACCGCGGTCGAGCAGCACCGTAAAGTTAAAACCAGTGCCGGTCTCAAACTCGGCAGTGCGCACACCTCGGTTGCGGCCATCGGAAAACTCGGCTTGGCGCACCCCTCCTAACTGCGAGATACTGCCCATGTGGCGCACGAGTTCCTGGCGAGTCCATTGCCTTCCAAATAACTTGACCACAGTTACCTCCAGCGCTGAGCGGCTCAGGCCAGTAAGAGATAGGGAGCCTCGACGTAGCGCGCGATCTCTTGCAAGAAGCGCGCTGCCGGCGCCCCATCCACCACGCGATGGTCAAACGTCAGACTCAGGCGCTGCATCTGGCGGATCGCCACCTGTCCGCCGACCACGGTCGGCTCGGGGCGGATGCGCCCAACGCCCAGGATTGCGACCTCGGGCATGTTGATGATGGGCGTGAACTCTTCGACACCGTACATGCCCAGGTTGGTGATCGTAAAGGTGCCGCCCGAGAGGTCATCCGGGCCGGACTTGCCCACGCGGGCACGCTCGACCAAGGCGCGGAACTCGGTGGCCAGTTGTTTGACGCTTTTTTGGTTGGCATTGCGCAGCACCGGCACCAGCAGACCCTTTTCGGTATCCACCGCCATGCCGATGTTGACCTCGCCCATCTGGCGGATGCCGCCCTCTTCGAGATGCACGTTCATGTACGGGAACTCGGTCAGGCAGCGCGCCACGATGGCGGCCAGAAGGTCGTTGTAACCGATGTTAAAACCGAGCTCTTTGGCAAAGGCTTCCTTGAGTTTTTCGCGGGCTGCCACAAACTCGGTGGCGTCAACCGAGGTAAAGAGCGTAACCGCCGCCGTAGCCTGCGATGAGGCTGCCATGCGCTGGGCAATGATCCCGCGGATGCCCTTGAGCGGCGTGAGGGTTCCCGCAGCAACGGCAGTCGCTGCCGGCGCGGCTGGGGCCGCCGGAGCTGCCACAGCGCTGGCTGCCGGTGTGGCTGCCGCCAAACGCACCGCTTCAGCCGTCACACGCTCGCCGCCCTGTGCCAAGCCGGTCAGAGCCACGCCCAATTCGGCGGCTTCTTTGCGGGCCAGCGGCGTCGAGGCGGGTTGTTCCTTTAAGAACGCTATGATATCTTTTTCGACGATGCGCCCATCCGGGCCGCTGCCGCGCACGGCTTCCAGCGGGACGCCCTTTTCCTGTGCCAGGGCGCGGGCGCGCGGCGAGACAAAGATGCGCTCGCCCGCCGGACGTACCGGCTGCGGTGCGGTAGCGGTTTGCGGTTCGGCCGCCGGCGCGGGCTCAGCCGCGGGTTCGGCGGCTGGAGCGGATGCCTCAGCGCCTCCCCCGCTCAGCAGGGCGCTGATATCCTCGCCCTTAGCGCCGATGATGGCGATCGGTTCCAGTACAGGCGCTTTACCGCCCTTGGGAACCAGGATTTTAAGCAAAGTGCCTTTGACGGTCGATTCAGCCGGCAAGACGGCCTTGTCGGATTCGATCTCGCACAGCTCATCGCCGCGGGCTACCTGATCGCCCTCCTGCTTGAGCCATTCGACGATCGTACCCTCTTCCATGGTCTGCCCGAGCTTGGGCATGAGAAATGCTGTAGCCATTATTACTCCTTTACTAGCCTAGCGCAGCGCCTGGCGAACGCCCTTGATGATGGCATCGACGTTCGGAATCGCGACGTCTTCAAGCGGCTCGGCTCGCGGGACGGGCACGTCCAAGGCAGCTACGCGCACCATCGGAGCATCCAGATAGTCAAAGGCGGTCTCGTTGATCAGTGTAAACAGCTCGCTGATGAAACTGCCGGTCTTGTAACCTTCCGTCACACCTACCACGCGCCCCGTCTTGCGGACTGACTGGATCACTGTTTCAAGATCCAACGGCTTGAGGGTGCGCAGGTCGATCACCTCGGCGTTGATGCCCTCCTCGGCCAGCTTTTCGGCGGCTTCGAGCGAGCGCAGCAGCATGCGCGAGTAGGAGACGATCGTCACATCGGTGCCTTCGCGTTTGATATCGGCCACGCCCAAAGGAATGGAGTAATCCTCTGCGGGCACGCCGCCCTCGACGTTGTAGAGCATCTTGTGCTCGATAAACATTACTGGGTTGTTGCAGCGCACGGATTCCTTCAACAGGCCTTTGACATCATAGGGCGTGCAGGGCATTACCACATAGATGCCCGGGAAGTGCGTCCACAGTGCCTCGAGACTCTGCGAGTGGTGCGCGCCGATCGAGCGGCCCGCGCCGCCCTCGGAACGAATCACCATTGGCACCGAGGTCTTACCACCAAACATGTAGCGGTTTTTGGCGCCTTGGTTGGCGACCTGGTCCATCGCCAGCGGTGTAAAGTCGACATACATGATCTCGGCGATCGGGTGCATGCCTGTCATGGCTGCGCCCACCGCCATACCGCCGATGAGGGCTTCCGAGATGGGGGTATCCAGAACGCGCTCGCCGCCAAACTCGGCAAACAGGCCGCGGGTTGCCGCATATGCGCCGCCATAAAGGCCTACGTCCTCGCCCATCACAAAGACGCTCGGGTCGCGCAGCATCTCTTCGCGCATGGCGTCGCGCAGGGCTTCGGAATAACGCTGCTTGCGCATCGAGGCGTCGCTGCGCACTCGCTCACGCAGGCGCTTTTCGGCTGCGATGCGCTCGGGGGTGACGATGTAGGGCGCATAGACGTCCTGCTCAACCTCAGCCGGATCTGGCGAGGGAGACTGGATAGCGAAATCGGTGGCTATATCGATCGCCTCAAAGGCTTTTTCTTCGATAGCGTCAACTTCTTCCTGAGTGGCGATCCCGGCCTCGACCAGTCGGGCGGGCATGGTCTTGAGCGGGTCGCGCTGGCGCCAGGCCTGCTCTTCTTCGCGGGTGCGGTAGGCACGCGCGTCGGACTTGCTGTGACCGTACCAGCGGTAGGTCTTGCATTCGATCAACGAGGGACCATCACCGCGGCGGGCGCGCGCCAGTGCTTCGGAGACGGCCTCATACACAGCGATGGGGTCCATACCATCTACCGTCACGCCCGGCATATCATAGGCGCTGGCACGCGCCGAGATATCCGTGAGCGCCGAGACGGTGTGGAAGGGCACTGACATGCCGTAAAGGTTGTTCTCGACGATGAACACAACCGGCAGCTTCCAGGCCGAGGCGGCGTTCAACGATTCGTGAAAGTTGCCTTCGTTGGAGGCACCATCGCCGAAAAAGCACAGGACGCAGCGATCCTGCTTTTGCATCTTCATCGAGAGGGCGGCGCCGACTGCCACAGGGATGTTACCACCCACAATACCGGTGGCGCCGAGGTTGCCCTTTTCCACATCAGCGATGTGCATCGAACCGCCGCGGCCCTTGCAGTAGCCGGTTTCTTTGCCAAACACCTCGGCCATCATCTTGTTGAGGTGGGTTTGCTTTTCTTCCGGGCTGACAGCCATGCTATCTGACTTGGCATGGCAGTGTCCGTGTCCGCGGTGGGTGCTGGTGAGCATGTCGTCATCGCGCATGGCAGCCACACTGCCGACGGCTACGGCTTCCTGGCCGGCGTACAGGTGCGAGGCCCCCTTGATGGCGTTCAAGCCCAGCTGTTCGTCGATCTTTTGCTCGATCGCGCGGATCTCCCACATCTGGCGCAGGATGGTGAGCAGTTCTTCCTTGCCCAACCCGAGTTCAGTCTTTTCGGCAACCTGATCTGTCATGTCTCTATCCTCTCTTGAAATCCTGATATAAGAAACTTGATACATAAACCTGATTGAAAATACTATTCACCTGGCCACCAGAAGGCATCTGTGATCCTTCGAGCATGGCGGACGCCGTGCCGGCAGCCGCTGCTTGTCTTGCGATTGTAGCCCCATCCTGGCCGGCTAACCAGGCAGCAAACGCGCCGGCAAACGCGGCGTCGCCTGCCCCCACCGTGCTGCGAACTACTACCTGCGGCGGCTGCGCCAGCCAGGCTTTACCCGCGTGGCTGTATAACAGACCGCTCGCGCCGGCAGAAAGCAGGATATGGGCTGCTCCGCGGTTATGGAGCTCACTCAGCGCTCGCCGGATGCCGAGGTTATCCTCAAGCGGATATCCCAGCAGCTCCTCAGCCTCCTCCAGGTTGGGTTTGATCCATTCCGGTGCGGCAACCAACCCCTCATGGAATGCCGGACCGCTCGTATCCAACCCACAGATTGCTCCGCGCTGCCTGAAGGAACTGATTAACTGGCGATAACTGTCCGCCGGCGCCCCCACGGGCAGGCTCCCCGAAAGCAGTACCGCATCGCCAGGGAGCAGCTGCTCCAGGAGCAGCACTTGCAGCTGGTCCACTACCGCCGCATCGACCTGTGCCCCGGGCTCGTTCAGCTTGGTCGTCTCGGCACGTTCCTGATCCACCGCAGTGATGTTGACGCGCACCTCTCCGGCGTGGCGCACAAACAGGCAACCAAGGCCCTCGGCCTGCAGCTGTTCGAGAAAGGCATCCCCCGAGCCGCTGCCGAGCAGGCCGCATACGCGGCATTCTACCCCCAGAGCACACAGGGCTCGCGCCACATTGATACCCTTGCCCCCTAAATCGATGCGAGTGGCGATGGCGCGGTTCACAGTCCCCAGTGTAAGGTTGTTAAAGGTCAGCGTGCGGTCGAGCGATGGGTTCAGCGTGACGCTATAGATCATCCCTCGCGCCGTTCGCTTAATAAGCACTGGTAGCGCTCCAAAATCGCTTGCCCCAGCGGTTCGTCGGCGCGGATACCGCATACCTGCAGCAAGGCCGCCTCTACGCCCTGATGGGCGATCAGCTGCTGCAGCTCAGCCGCCCGCTCATCGCCGGGCGGGTCAAACAGGAGCCCGCCAGCAATCCCATAGGCTAGATTCAGAGGCGTTTGGCCGGTCGTCTCGGCGGCGCGGGCTGCGCCGACCAGGCGGTCATCCGGAGCCAGCTTGCGTAAAGGGTCTCGTCCGAGGCGCAACACCGGGTCGGCCAGGATGCGGTTGGCAAAGCGCCCCAGCAGGTCAGACACGTGGGCGCTCAGCCAGGTATGGTCGGCGCCATATACCTTGGCGATGCCGCGCATCGACTCATCCAGGGCCGCCTCGAGGATCGGACGGATCCATGCATCCTCCAGGGCTTCATATCCGAGCTGATAGCCGCGCAGATACCCCAGATACGCCAGCACGGCGTGTCCGGCGTTGTGCAGATAGAGTTTGCGCGCGGTAAAGAGCTCGAAAGAGTCGTGTGCCTGCATGCCGACGATTGCGGGAATCTCGCCGATAAAACCATTGTGGTCGACTGGCAGCTCCTTGTAAGGTTCGGCTACCACCAGGGTGCGGTCCTGAGCCTTGAGCTCGGGTGTCAGCTCGGGCACCATGCGTCCGATCACAGTATCCACAAAGCCCACCTGGCGATCGAGAAAAGACTGGTCATCGGCATCGAGGCGCTCACGTACTAGGGCGCGAAAATGCGCTGCAGCACCTTTGAGATTCTCGCAGATGATCAGGTTCAGTGGCGCCTGGTTACCGGCCTGGCGGCGCGCCTGAATGCCGGCCGCCACAGCTGGGGCGATGTAGGGCAGCGCGCGGGCGCCCACCGCAGTGGCGCCGATCTGAGCCTGGCTGACAACCTGTGCCACACTGGCCAGGTCGCCTGAGAGGATGCCCGTCACCGGCGTAATGCGCAGGTCGCGGGTTTCCTGGTTGGTTACCAGGCGCAGGGTATAGGCTTGCTGACGGGCCAGCGCCGAGATGAGGGGCTCATCGATATCGATAAAGGTCACCCGATATCCCGATTCGGAAAAGAGCTGCCCCAAAAAGCCGCGGCCGATATTGCCCGCCCCAAACATGATCGCCTGGTTCAAAAGATTATCACCCCTTGCCTGCGGCGCAGAGGTCACCCTCTGCGCCGAAAAGTTGTCAGTGCCTAGCGCATCTCCTGGCCACCGGTTACGTTGATGGCCTGACCAGTCATATAAGCCGATTCGTCCGACGCGAGAAAGACCGCCATGTTGGCGATGTCTTCATAGGTGCAGCCGCGCTTCATCGGCACCTGGTCGATGTACTTTTGGCGCACCTGTGCTTCGGTGATGCCCTGGTTGGCGGCATACTGCTTGAACAAGCTGTTGACCCACAGCGGAGAATCCAGCAGGTTGCCCGGGCAGATGGCGTTAAAGCGGATCGGCACCTCGGCGAACTCAAGTGCCAAGCTCTGGGTCAGGCCGATGCCAGCAAACTTGCTGGTGGCATAGGCCGAGTTCTTGGCACTGCCCTTTTTGCCCGACTTGCTGTTGATCTGCACCACGGTACCGCGCCGGTTGGGCAGCATCACACGCACAGCCGCGCGCGCTGTGTTATAGTAGCCGACCACGTTGACGTCGATTACTTTCTTCCAACGCCCAGGATCCAGCTCGAGCAGCGGCCCCGAAAAGAGGATGCCGGCGTTCGAGACGACGATATCAAGCTTGCCAAAGGCTGCCACGGCGGCATCGACAGCGGCATCGCACTGCGCCAGGTCGGTGACATCCATGTGCTGCCAGATAGCCTTGACGCCGTATTCGCGCGCGAGGCGCTCGGCCAGTTGGCTGGCCGGCTCGTCCATGATGTCGCAGATGGCGACATCGGCGCCTTCCTGAGCGAGGCGCTCTGAGAGCGCCTCACCCAATCCTTGCGCAGCACCCGTTATCAGGACGGATTTTCCAGCCAAACGCTTCATTGCACTCATGGAAGCATCTCCTTCAGGAACTCTTCTTCAGCTTCCTTGGTCCACGACTCGTTGGGCCCCAGCTTGGCATACACACTCGGCAGCTTTTCTTTCAGGTCATTGAGCAGGGTCACAGGGAACTCGCGTACCATTGGGTAGATGACGCACTTGCCGGTAAAGGCCTGATGCATCACACCATCAAGCCCAGTGACGACATCCGAGAGCCCACCGATGGCTGCTACCGACAGGTTGGGGTTGATGCGCCCCGACTCGTTCAGGTTGAGCATACCGCGCAGGTCTCGGATGGCTGAGCCAGAGGTACCGGTGTAGCGGTGCCCCTTTTCGGCTACACCCGCCAGGTCGAGGGCGGCTTTGGTTCCGACCGGCAACCCGGCAAAAATGTTCATCACGGCGTTGTCGGCCATCATCGCGATGGCACCGGTAACCACGCCAGCGCTGGGAGCCAGCACGACGATATCATCAAAGCCATGTCCGTCCGTCATTTCGACCAGGCTGGCGTTGAACTCGGCCGACGACTTGCCTTCCGGTGTTTTGAGCACCAGGTCGGTCTGGCCTTTTTTATCGCGCAGCATCGAGGCGAACTTTTCGGTGATCACCCCGAGGCGCTCGGGCAAGAGGTCGGTCGCCACGACCAGGCGCGGTCCCTCATTGCCTTCCATCACGCGCTGCACATGCATCTGGCCCATTGGTCCAGCCGCGCCGATCATGACGGTATAGCCACCGGTTTTTAGCTCGGTGCGGATCGGTTTATAAGCATCGGCGATTGTACAGGAGGCCGTGCCCGTCAGGCTGAGGTTATCATAGTGCACGCGGCCCACATCCACCTGGGTGGTGCCCGTCAGCGCCTGTGCGCCTACCAGGTTGAGCACTGCGCCCTTGCGGGCGTAGGGCTCGAGTTTTTCATAGGTGGCAGAATCAGCCCCAAGGAACACCAGGTCGTCAAAGCCCTTGCCAGTCTTGGTGGAAGCGACTGCCTTGGCGAGGGTCTCATCGCTCAGGGTCCCCAGCTTGACCAGCTTGAAGCCGTCTTCTTTGGCACGCTGCTCAAGCTCTTGCGCCAGCTTGCCCTCGACGCCCAAGGTAAACACCGTCGCAGGCGGCTGTCCGCCGGCGTAGGGGGTCGAAAGGCTATAGTCGCACTTGGCGCCAGGACCGGCCACGATCAGCACATCGCCGCCGGCCAACCATCCGGCGCGGTACACCACATCGTAAGAGGCAGTCACGCAGGCCCACGGCTCGGTCAGCGCTGCTTGGGCGTAGCCGATGTCGGGATGTACCGGCAGGAGGTAGCAGCCCTCATCGCCATCGAGGATATTGCGGCCGATGGCGTTGTATTGCGACAACCCGCCCTGCAGGGCATAACCATAAGCCGTAGCAACGCCCTTGTAAATGATATCTGCCTGGATGATAAAGCGGTCGCCGACTTTGAACCGGTCGGCAAGGTTAGCCCCCACTTCCACCACCGTCATGGCCACTTCGTGCCCCAGCACCACCGGGTCGGTCTGCATGTTGCGGCCTTGCAGGCGCGGATGGGTCTCGCCGGTATTAATCACCTTGATATCCGAAAAGCACAGGCCCACGGCATCGTGGCGCACCAGGATCTGATCGGCCGTTATTTTTGGGGTATCCACTAAAATTGGCTGACCATCGCGCCCCAGGTTCTCAATGCCGGCGCCATACAGCGGCCATAACCAGTACTTGTCGGGGATCGGTTGCGTCCCCGCAGTGTAATCAGCTACTTTGGACATGTCTGGCTCCTTGTATTTTGCACCACTGAATATCGATAAACGCTAACTAACCTTTAACTGCTGCCGGCGATAAAGCTCGTCCGGCCGGGTATGAATGCGGCGTACATTGGCGGGGGTGAGAAAGTTAGGTCCGCCAAAGGCATAGGTGCCCGCCAGCACCTTGCAGGTTTTCACATACATAGAAGTAATGTTGTCGACCTCGGTGGCCGAGCTGCCCAGGGCGATCAGCCCGTGGTTCTGCATCAGGATCACTTTGGTGGTCTGACCATAGCGCTCACCATAGGTCTTTAACCCGTCGCGCACGGCGCGTGCCAGGGGCAACCCCGGGTCGGTATAGGGGATGTAGAGCGGCGCCGGGCCGCACACCACAATCTCGTCCGGGAAGAGCCGGCCAGCGATGGCCTCGAGCACATTTACCGAACAAGAGAGCGCGTTCACCGCGATCGGGTGGGTGTGGCCGACAAACTTAACCCCCGGCTCACCCAGAGCGAGGGCGTGCAGCACCGTCTCGACAGATGGGCGGCGCTTATCGCCTGTGTTGACCTTGCAGGCCTCCAAAGCGTCCTTGACCTGGGCATCCGTCAGCTGCGCCTCTTCAGCGATCGCTGCGACGGCCTCGCGCCTGACGGCGACAAAGCCTTCGGCGCTGATGGTGCGCAGCTCGGTGCCGCTGGCTTTGACATACATGATACCGTCGTCGCACAGCGCCGAGGTGTTGCCCTCCCCAAGGATCACCAGGTCGCGTTCGGGGCGGCCCAGATCGTGCGAAAGGTTCACGAGCGCCTGCAGGGTTGCTTCGGTGTTGGCCATTGGATTACTGTCCATCAAAGCCGTAGCCGCCGGCAGCGGAGCCCTTGCGTTCGGCGCAAACTTTTTGGTAATAGCCGCTGGCCTCGTATGCCGCCAACGGATCGGGTGCCAGACCCATCTCATCGCGTACGGCCGCCAATAGCGGGCGCACGTCGGTGCGGTAAGCATCCAGCACGGTCTCTTCAGCCTTGACTACGTTGCCGCTGGCCTGCGCCTCTTTGAGGGCGGCACGATCGACCACCAGCGCGCGAGCATAGGCCTCCTGGCAGTTGACGACCGACTGAATCATCGAGGCAACTTTTGGCTTGATGTTGATCGACTCGTCGATCATATAAGCCACGTCCATCTCGTTGGCCGGGTCGGCAGCGCCGGCAACCAGCTCGTTATAGATCAGGAACAGCTCGTAGGGGTTGATCGACCCGGTGGTGAGGTCGTCATCGGCGAACTTTTTGTTGTTAAAGTGAAAGCCGCCCAGGCGCTTTTCGTCGATCAGGAAAGCGACGATCTGCTCGATGTTGGTGCCCAGGGGATGATGCCCCAGGTCGACCAGCACCATGGCGCGCGGGCCAAGCCGCTGGGCTTGCAGGATGGCAGAACCCCAGTCGCCCAGGTCGGTAGAGTAAAAAGCCGGCTCAAAGAACTTGTACTCGATCAGCAGCCGCATCGGCTCGGGCATAGCCGCGTAGAGCTCTTGCAGGGTGTCCTGCAGGCGATGCTTGCGATCGCGAAAGTCATCCTGGCCGGGCGAGCTGGTGCCATCCGCCAGCCACAGCGAGATGTTGTTGGAGCCGACGGTCTTGGCTATTTCAACACACTCGAGGCAGTGATCGAGCGCCTGGCGGCGGATGGTCGCATCCGGGTTGCACAGGCTGCCGAGCATATAATTGTTATCCTGGAAGAGGTTGGGGTTAATAGCCCCCAGCTTTAAATTCAGCGACTTGGCATAGTTATTCAACGCGGCATAGTCATCGACCTTGTCCCAGGGGATGTGCAACGCCACCGAGGGCGCCACACCGGTGTATTTATGCACCTGAGCGGCATCCTGCAGCTTTTCGACGGTGGTGCGGGCGGCACCGGCCTGACGAAAGACCTTGAAGCGCGTGCCCGAATCCGCATAACCCCACGAAGGGGTCTCGATCCACTGGGCTTTTAATGCCTTTTTGACGGCTTCGAGATCCACCCCACGGGCGCTCAATCTGTCTGCCAGAGCCTTATACGAAACCTTCCAATCTGCCATGCGAGACCTCCGTTGTTTTTCTTTAGGCTAGTATGACATCGATTCCGCGTTCGCGCAATGCGGAGACGATCTCAGCCGGTGCAGCAGAGTCGGTGATGACGCACTGAACCTGGCTGACCTCGGCACACGAGGCAAAAGCAACTTTGCCGAGTTTGCTGGCATCGATGATCACGTTGACACGCCGTACGGCCGCGATCAGCTCTTTTTTAAGCTCGACCTCGGCCAGGTTAGCATCTGTCAGACCTTCTGCCAGCGAAAGACCACGTCCCGAAAAATAGCCCGCCTGCAGGTTGCCATGGTTGAGCGTTTCGAGCCTGAGGGGGCCCGTCACTGAGGCGGCTTCGCGCCAGACTGAACCGCCCGGCAGGATCACGCTGATGCCTGGGGCGCGCAGCAACTCGAGCGCCACATACAGGCCGGTGGTCACCACCGTCAGGTCGCGCCGCGTGATCAGATGGCGTGCCATGTGCCAGGCTGTAGTGCTGGCATCCAGCACGATGCCCTCGCCATCCTGCACCAGTTCGGCGGCCGCCGCGCCGATGCGCTCTTTCTCGGCGATGTTTTCGCGCTGACGCGCTGCAAATGAAAGCGCACCCTCGCCGGATTGGTAGGGCACTGCCCCGCCGTGGGTGCGCAGCAGCCGGCCGTTTTGTTCCAGCCATTCCAGGTCGGTGCGAATGGTAGCCGTGGTGACATTGGTGCGCTCAGCCAGTTCCGAAACCGAGACATATCCATCTTTGCCGAGCTGCTGCAGGATCAGCTCCAGCCTCTCATGACGGAACGGTTTACGGACCAAATCAGCTTTCATTTACTTTCGAATTAGCACGCTTATCTTACGTATCCTATTCTATCACAAGAGATGCAAGCCGTCAACAGGCCGGCGGCGCGCCACCCACAGGGCGCGCTGGGTAGAATCGTCGGCGGGGTCGAACGTAAAGCACTCGTAGAGCGCCTCGATCTGAAATCCGCAGCGCACCAGGTTATCCGAGATCTGCTCCAGCGGGTAGGCTTGCTCCTGGTGGTTCTCCTGGATTTTGCGGTACAGCTCCCCCTGGCGCTCAAAGCAGGTCACGGTTACACCGGCGCGCTGCTGGTGCGGGTCATAGACGCTCTGCAGGATGGTGGTCAGGTCTGGGGTGTCGAGAACCAGGGTGGCGTCATCCCAGTGGTTGGCCAACACCCAGGGGGTGTTCATATCAAAGATAAAAAGGCCGTGCGGCTCGAGGGCTGCGCGCACTCGGCGAAAGACCGCCAGTAATTCGTCGTTGGTGAGGATATAGTTGAGGCTGTCGTACAGGCAGGTGAGCAGATGGGCCGGCTGGGCGCTAAAGGTGCGCATATCCTGCTGGCTCCAGCAGATTGCGGTGCCGGCGGGGGTCTTGAGGGCAGCCTCGGCCAGCATTTCGGCCGAGCCGTCGATGCCCTCCACCGTAAAGCCGTGCAGAGCCATTCCGATCGCCACCGTGCCCGTACCGCAGGCCAAGTCGATCATACGGGTACCCGGCACCGCAAAGCGCTCCAGCAGCTCGTCAAGGTAGCGCAGCATGCGCATGCTGAACCTCAGCTGGCCGGAGCGGTCGTAGACGTGGGCGTAATCCTGATAGATTGGCATGCGTGCTGACTCCTTTTATACTGTCGCGATGAACGAGATCACGTTTCGCCTGGCCGATGCCACATTTGCGGATGCTGAACTGGTGCGCCAAGCCGAGCACACCTCGCTGGGCGACTCGTCATACACCGCTGCCGAGATAGCCGAGATCCTGGCGCGCCCCGAGCAGCGCTGCTACCTGGCGCTGGCTGAGCCTGACGGCGCTCCGGCGGGCTTGTGCAGCTGCCTGCTGACCGCCGACACGTGCGGATCGCGCCTTGAACTCGACCTGCTCGGTGTGCAGTCAGCGTATCGCGGCCGTGGCATTGCCACGCGCCTGATCAGTCTGGCGCTCAGCCGGGCAGCCGCTGACGGCATCCAGTGCTTTCGCGCCGTCGTCGCGCAGGATAACCTCGCCTCTCAACGTGCTTTTATGCGGGCTGGCCTGGCCAAGAGCGCAGAGGCCTCCTCGCTGATGGTCTACCGCCTGGATGGCACGTTGCCGCAGCATTCTCTGCCGGATGGTTTGCGACTTCAGGTCGCAAAAGCGCCATACCCACTGCCAAACGGCGCCATCCGCACGCAACGCGCCCAGCTGCTGCATGCCAGCGAAACGCTCGCCGAAGCGCAGCTTGTGCGCGTGCAAACCCTCGTCTATGCCGGCGTGTGGATCGAATCCCTGCGCGGCGACGAGGAGCCCATTATACACCTCTTACGCGCTCTGCTGGTATGGGCAGCCCAGGAGCGGCTCGACGAAGTGGGCGTGCACTGCATGGCAGATCCCGAACTGCCCGCTGCCCTTTGGCGGGCGGGCTTTATCGAGTTGGGCAGCTACTACCAGTTCAGCGCGTCCCGTCCTGGCGGGCTGTTCGGCGTTCCAGACGTTCCAGACGGTGCCTGAAACTGTTCTCGTACAGCTGAGCCTCAAGACGCGAGAGCACGGCCCCCTGTGCGGCCAGCTGCTCGAGCGCCTGGCGCACCACCACGGCGGCGGCGTACGGGTCACGCCGCTGGTGTTCGTGATACTTGGCCAGCTCCTCGTAGGCATACAAGCTGTCGGGCCCCAGCTGCGCCTCCCAGATATCGGCGGCTTCCTGCCATTTGCCGAGGCGCTTGAGCAGCATCGACCACTGCCTGAGCGCCAGTGCCTGCTCGTCGCGATCGGGGCCGCTGCCCGCCGCCAGCTCCATGGCGCGCAGGGCGTCGTCGTGCCGGCCCAGGCGGGTAAAGAGCTTGCCCAACGCCAGAAAATCAGCTGCCGGCGCCATGTCGGGGTTTCCCAGCGCAGAGAGGGTTTGGCCAGCTATGGCTGACAGTGAGACCATGCTGAGCACGTCCTGGACATTGTGGTAAAAAACGCCGGCCATCGGTTCGGCCAGGCCGTAATCGACATATTCGCGATACAGTTGAGGGATGAGATACCCTGGCACATCCGCGCCGCTGCGCTGCAGACCCAGCAGGTTGTTTTCGAGCGATCCCAACGCGCACGAGACCAGCCGGCGCCGCCACAGTCGCCGCGCCAGAGGTAACAGGTCGAGGTGCGGAGAGGCCACATCCGGGGGGATGCGCCGGTTGAGCATGTAGCGCATCTCGATTAGAGGCCAGTCGAATGTGCGGCCGTTAAAGGTCACCAGCCCCCGGCGGCCATCCAGGTCGGCAGCCAGCAGCTCGAGCAGGGCCTCTTCGGAGACAAAATCGGGCATCAGGTACTGCCCAACAATGAACTGGTTGCCGATAAAGCGCCCTGCCCCCACCATAAAGACATAGGTCGAGGGATTCTGCCCCAGGCCAGAGGTCTCGGTATCGATGAATACCGCCTGGCGCAGGTCGAGCGGAGCCTCTTCGAGGTTGACCAGGAAGGGCGTCCACTCGTCAGGGGCAACCTCCAGCGCCTCGCGCAGGGCTCGGCAGCCATGCGCGTGCTCGAGGGGATATGCTTCCACGTGATAATAACAGCGCATGCCGGCAGCCTCGCGCCACACGCCCGGTACCAGCTGTTCGATGGTGCGCTTTGCAGGGCGAGCAACGACTTTGCTGGCCGGCTTGATCAGACCCATCTGCTGCAGACGTGCGCGCAGCTCTGCAATGCGGTTGCTGCTCATGCTCTCATCCTGACTACTAGAACAAGTGTACGAGTGGCACTCGCACTCGTCAACAGACGTTGACAGCCTGCGCTGTTGGGCTAGTATGGCGGTATTCTTGTAGGTGGAGTGCCTATGTTAACCAACTGGCTGCGAAAGGTCACCAGAGGCATCGTTCAGCCGATTGCGCGCGTATTGATCCGGCTGGGGGCATCGCCCAACCTGCTTACCATCCTGGGCTGCCTAATCAACCTGGCGGCGGCGGTGATAATCGCCCTGGTGGATCTGCGCTGGGGCGCCCTGGTGCTGGCAGTCGCGATGTTTTTTGACGCCTTTGACGGCGCGGTTGCGCGCGAGATGAACCGCGTGACGGCTTTTGGCGGCTTTTTGGATTCTTCCCTCGACCGTGTCAGCGAGTTCTCGGTACTGCTGGCGCTCGCCTGGCGTTGCCTGCAATCCACCGAGCCGCGCAATGCCCTGCTGGCCCTCGTCGCCACCTTTGGCTCGATGATGGTCAGCTATGCGAGAGCGCGTGCTGAGGGCATCGGCGTGCGCTGCCATGTGGGGCTGCTGTCACGCGTTGAACGCGGCATCCTGATACTGATCGGCCTCGTCAGCGGACTGGTGGTGCCGATGCTGTGGATCCTGGCGATCGGTACGCTGCTGACCAGTGCGCAGCGCATGATCTATGTCTATCTGCAATCCAGCAAGATGTCGGCAGCTAAAGTTGGCAAAAACGACAACCTCAGCTAGAATGGACCCCGCTCTATGGTGGGCGTAGCCGAGTGGTTAAGGCATCTGGTTGTGGCCCAGAAGACCGTGGGTTCGAATCCCACCGCTCACCCCAACGACAGCGGCTTGCAAAGGTCGCTGTTTTCGTTTACGGCTGGACGATATCCCGCGCCATGGTTACAATGCCCCCAACAAACACAGGAGGCCAGCGCTTGATCCCCAACAACGCCCTCTGCCACCTGATGCTCGACCAACAAGCCGCCTGGTGCCTTGTCGTCAACGGCCAACTCTATGCCCTGGATCACTTTACCAGCCTAGCGGACTGGCTGCAGGCTGCTGCGGGACGCCCCTCGGCGGCGATTACTGATCTGCTGGATGGTACCGAAAGTTACCGCCTGATCGGCCCGGCTGCACAGCTCAATGACCCTGACGCCGGCATCCGCTATCTGGCACCCATCGATGCCCAGGAGGTGTGGGCTTTTGGCGTGACTTATGAGATGAGCCGCGAAGCGCGTATGCGCGAATCCAATGCGCCCACTATCTACGGCCAAGTCTATAGCGCCGAACGCCCGGAGATCTTTTTCAAAGCCACCGGTCCGCGTGTGGTCGCCAGCGGCGATGCCGTGGCGATTCGGGCCGACTCCACCTGGAACGTGCCCGAGGCTGAGCTGACGCTGCTGCTAACCCCCGCACTCGAGATCATTGGCTATACTATCGGCAACGACATGAGCTCGCGCGACATCGAGGGGCAAAATCCGCTCTATTTGCCGCAGGCCAAGGTATATACGCGCAGCTGCGCGCTGGGACCCTTTATCGTGCTGGCGGAGGCGAGCTTTAATCCGGTAGATATCCAGGTCGACTGCCGCATCCTGCGCGCGGGCGGCGAGGCGTTTGCCGGCAGCACTTACACCAGCCGCATACATCGTCGCCTGAGCGAGCTGGCCGACTGGCTGGGACGTTGCAACGAATACCCGCAAGGGGTTTTTGCCATGACCGGCACCGGCATTGTCCCGCCAGACATCTTTACGCTGGCTGAAGGGGATATCATCGAGATCCGCATGGCCGGACTGGGAGCGCTGGTTAACCCAGTCATCAGCATTACACCACAACAAGGAGTTAAACATGGCATATCTGACGCTGAAGGAACGTGACAGACGCATCGCCAACGTGCGCGCTCTGATGGCACAGCAGGGCCTGGATATCGTGCTGGTGTATTACGACGAGTTCAACATTGGCAATGGCTGGTACCTGACGGGCTGGTGCCCGCAGTTCGAAAGCGGTGCTGTGCTGATCCCGCGCAGCGGCACTCCCATGCTGTTGGGCGGCCCCGAAAGCGAGCCGTTTGCCAAGTTGGATAGTGCCATCACCGAGACGCGCAACTTTACCGTCTTTATGGTGCCCAACGAGGAATATCCCAACGCCACCATCACCGATTTCCCCGCCCTCTTTGACGAGCTGCATGTCATGTTTGGCGATGTGCGCCGGGTGGGATTGGTGGGCGGTGGACGCATGCCGGCCGATTGTTATGGCCAGATCGTCGAGGGCTTTAGCGGTGCAGCGCTGGTGGATATCACCCCGCAGTACGTCGCTTTACGTTATGACAAGTCACTCTGGGAGCTCGAGCAAATTCGGGCGGCCTTTAAACTGTCGGATGCCTGCTACCTGGCGATGAAAGAGAAAATCGCTCCCGGCGTCAGCGAGATTGAGGTGGCTGCCGTGGGAGAATACGCCGCGCGCAGCCGCGGTGCCAGCGGATTCGGCTTTAGCCCGATCGTCGGGTCGGGTGAGCGCTCCAGCGCGGTGGTGCCGACGGCTACCAGCCGTATCATGCAGGCTGGCGAAACGGTGATGATCGGCATTGCTCCCAAGGTCAGAGGTTATGCCGGCGTGGTGGGCGACTTTTTGCCCGTCGATGGCACTTATTCGCCCGCCCAGCAGGAGGCTTTCAAGCACCTCAAAGAAGTGATGCACCTCACCAAGGAACGGCTGGTGGTGGGCAAGGTTGGGCGTGAGATCGACGCTCCCGGGCGCGACTATTTTGTCAAGCACGGCTTTTGGAAGTACCTGGTATGCCCCTTTGCACACACCATTGGCCTGCACGAGGCCGAAGAGCCCTTCTTTGGGCCCAACAGCAACGATGTGCTAAAGCCCGGCATGGCGGTGTGTGTCGACGTGAGCTTTTTCGGGCATCCCGAGCTGCACGGCGCACGCATCGAGACGGGCTATGAGATCACCGAAAGCGGCCCGGTACCCTTTAGCCCGATGATGGACGAGTATTTCAGCCGTTAAGCGAGGTCAGCCGATGCAGCGCAGCGTAATCGTTTCGTTCGATATGGAGCCCGACACCGGCTCATGGACCAGCGACTATCATGGGATGCGCGAGGGAACCCCGCGCATCCTCGAGATCCTGGCGGCGCGCGGCATCCCGGCCAGTTTCATGTTCACTGGGCGCGAGGCGCTCGCCTTTCCGGGGCTGGTCGAGCAGATCTCTGCGGCTGGCCACGAGATTGGCTGCCACACCATGTACCACGAAACCCTCGGCGACGCGGTATTCAGTATGCCGGGCGACGCCCTCATCCTGGATAGTGAGATCCCCGGGCGCATCGCCCTGGCAACCGAGACCGTCACGCGCGTGGCTGGCCGCCGGCCGCGTTCGTTTCGCGCGCCGCGCTTGTTTGGCTCTAGCACCCTGATTCAAGCCCTGGCAGATCAGGGCTATATCGCAGATTCATCGTTGCCGGCCTATTTCGTGGGGCGATCGTTCGTGCCTTATCGCCCAGCGGCTGACGACTGGACGGCGCCTGGCAATCTGCCCCTGGCCGAGGTGCCGGTGTTCTATGATGTTGAAGTCACCGCAGGTGAGGAAAAGCAGCGCTCGCGCGACCAGTGGCCCATGCTGCGCCTCAAAGGGGGCAAGTGGTTTATCGACCTGTGCCGGCGCATGGACGCGTACCTCTGCGCGCAAAGGCTCGAGGCACCCCTGGTGCTCTACCTGCACCCATGGGAATTTGTCGCGACGCCCGAGACGATTCAAACCGACGAGGCGCGCATCACCTTTAAGCCGTTTCTACACCGCAACACCGGCGAGTTTGCCCTGCAGGCGCTCGATCAGGTAATCGCGGCGCTGCAGGATATGGGCGCCCGCTTTGAGACGCTCGAAGGCTACGCCGAGCACTGGCTAAGCGAGCACCCCGTCTAGTCCAGCTCGGGCATGCCATGTAGACGCACCCCGCGCGGGTGCTGGATGCTGAACTGGAACGTCACCTCTACCGGCACTTGCGGTGGCAGTTCCAGCTGCCACTCGAGCAGGCCCATGTCGTCGGGTTTCGCGGCCGGGCTGCTGGATTCCAGCTGCACCGACACCTTTTCGCTGTTGGCGACAGGGATATGGTCGCGCAGCACAAGCTGCTGCGGTGCACTGGTGTGGTTCGTCAGGGTAGTGGTATAGCCGGTCGTCACCTTGCGCAGATCACGCAGCAGCACCTTGTCGACCTCGTGCAGGGTACGCTTGCGCTCTACTGCTATGCGCTCATCCACCCCCAGCGAGAGCTCAAACTTGGCTTCGGGTGCCACGGCTTCCAGGTGCACCTGGCCCAGGAATTCGTCGCCCCAGAACAGGTTGGCCTCGCCCTCCAGCAAATGGTAGGGGCTGCGGTTGGTGACCTTGGCGCGGCGGTAAGCGGCCTGGTCGAGCTTGGGTGCTGCCACATAATCGACCGCCGGCTCGAGTGAGATCACCGCGATGGTCGTCTTGTGCGGGGTGCCATCTGGCGGGATGCTGACGGCCTGGGTCGCCTGGTAGGCGATCGCCGGGCCAGAGGTAATCACCTCGGCCACTTGAACCTCTTCTTTGTTCCAGACTTGGGCGGATTCCTCCGGCATCGGCTCAGACGCGCGGGCCATCATCAAAGCCGGAGCCCGGCGGGCGATGGCTTCGATGGGCGTGAGGTACCAGGGGTCCATCTCGGGCACCTCGCTGAGGGAGTGCTCGCGCATGGTCGAGAGTGTCAGAGAGACGTTATCCCATGCCTCCCCACTGTTCTGGCTGACCTCTGCCAGATATGTAAGCGTCATCTGCGGTGCGGCATCTCCGCTCAGGCGGATATCATACAACGGCGACCAGGAGGCATTCGCCACCCGGTAGCTCAGCCTGACCTCTGCCTGGGCCGCCTCACGCGCGTCGATGCTCACCAGCACGCTATAGCCGGTGGTGGCGGGCTGGCGGCCCGTCTCGGCTAACTGCCGTTCGACATGGGAGATCTCTAGCTCCAAGTTGCGCAGGGCTTGTTCGCGTTCGGGCAGCTGCGCATCGATCTGGGCGATCTTTTCCGAGCTGGCCACCAAAAAGCTCTGCATGGCTTCGCCCTCGCGCTTGCCAAAGGCGATCCCGCGCGGCAGCTGTTGTGCGCCGGTCTCCAGGGCGCTGAGCAGATATGACTTTTGGTTCGCCAGTAGTTCGAGCTCGAGGGTGAGCGCACGTTTGCGTGCTGTGAGTGCCTCGAGCTGTTGGGTCAGGTCCCTGATCTGTTCCTGCACGGGCACCTGATAGTAGCTGGTTCGCACATCCAGTCCCATCAGGCTAACGCCGCCTTGGCTGAGCACCCGCGCGCGTACGCTGGAGGGATCGAGCGTGCTGGGCAGGTCGGAGACAAGCAAGTCGTTAAGGCCGGCGGATACATCCGCCATGCCGCTGCGCTCGATGCGCGCGCTCTGCTGATACACCGCAACGGAAGTAATTTGGGTAGGTAGGTTCATGGTTAGCCTTTCTGTGTAAGCTCACGGTAGGCACCGGCCCAGGTCTCGGGCGGGCGCGTCATCTTGGCGATACTGATATCGGCGAAACGCGGCGCCAGCTCGGCCAGCACCTCTGGCAGTTCGTTCCAGCGCTCATTCAGGATTACTTTACTCAGCTGTTGCGCGGCAGGGGTTACCCATTCCCAATCGAGGCGAAAGCGATCTGCCTTTAAAAAATAGTCGCGGTCTTCCCAGGCGCGGGTGGTCACTTCGATGGTCTCGGCGATGGCGCGCAGGCTAAAGACGATCGTGGCAGCCAGGTCGCGCGCTTGAACATCAACAACCTGAGGGCTTCGGCAATCGTACGGCGCTGCTGATTACGCGTCTTGCCGGTGGTCGAAAGGTTTACAACGCGGCTCATTCAATCTCCAATCGTGAGCTAGATGTGAGTATAAAGGGGGAGCAGTAATCATGTCAATTGCGGATGCTGGGGCTCTGGATGGTGTTGGGACGCCACTGGTCAGGCCTGGCGGCTAAGCGGACATGATGCAACACGGTGTATTCCGCACCGGAGGGTTTGAGTGTACTCGAGATTAGCGCCACCTCGTTTATCTCGAACGGCTGCGGCGGTAATGCCGGCCAGCTGGCGATGCTGCGCCCCAAAGCCTCTACCTCGGCGCTCATCGCGCCATTACGCACTCGCCCAAGCGTCAGGTGCGGTTGAAAGGGGCGTGTATCGCGCGCGATGCCGGCGTTGGCCATTTCGTCGTCCAGTACCTGGAAGGCACGCCGCAATCCGTGCTGCTCATCCTGCAGACCCAGCCAGATGACCCGCGGACGCGTTTGGTTGGGAAAGCACCCTAACGAGCCGGTGGCAGTGAAAATCGGCGAGATCCGCAGGGCGGCGCTATCGATGGCGCGCGCGAGAGCTGGCAGTTCGTCGGCGTCCGTATCGCCAATGAATTTAAAGGTAATGTGGATGCCGCTCGAATTGACCCAGCGCACCGAGCGGTTGCCGGGTATCTTTTGCATGGCCGTCTGCAGCTTGCCGACCTCTTGTAGAATGCCATCGGGCAGCTGAGCTGCCACGAACACCCTTACGCGGCTCATGGCGTTGCCTCGCTCAGCCCCAGCAAGGCGAAGACGTTGCCGCCGCAGAGGGCTTGCTGCTGATCATCGGTGAGGGGCAGGTTGAGGACATAGTCGCGAAAGCGCTTTTGCCGCAGCAGCGGGTAATCTGAGCCCCACAGGATCTTGTTCGGCATCCAGCTCATTGCCGCGCTAAAGATGCGCTCGTCATACAAAAGCGTGGAGGCAGCGGTGTCGTAATAGACGTTCTGGAGGGTACGGCGTACCTCGGGCATCAGCTCGTAAAAGAGCAACCCGCCGCCCCAGTGCGAGAGGATAATTTTGTTTTCGGGATAGCGGCTGCACAATGCATAGCCGGCCACCACGCCGTTGGCGCCTTTACCCGGGTAAGCATGCCCGAGCTGCTCATTGACATGGAACATGACGGGCTTTTCACGGCTTTTCAGCAGCGCCATCAGCGGATCAAGCAGGGCCTGCTCTTCGAGCGAGTAGCCCTGGCCATCCGGCTGCAGCTCACCGATGCCAAAGGCGCCGTGCTCCAGGCATCTTTCCGCCTCGCGCAGGGCAACCTCTCCCGAGGCCGGCTGGACTACTGCAAAGGGCAGCAACCGCTCCGGGAAGCGTGCGGCGGCATCCAGGACATAGTCGTTGCACAGCGCACAAAGACCCGGGTCGTTAAAGGCAAAACCGATCGCGACCGACGCTTCTATCTGGGCGGCATCCATGGAAGCGACCAGCTCTTCGGCGCTGGCCAGGTGATGGCGCGGGTCAGCATAAAGCTCGCCGAACCAGATTTCGCGTTCGGCATAGGTGCTGCGGTTGGTAATGAGTTCCGGGGGAAAGATGTGGCAATGGGCGTCGATCATTCTCATAGACCCTATTGTCACCTTCGGCTCTCGGACGTCAAATCAAGGCAGAGGCTCGACCCGCACTCGGATGGCCGCCGGCGGAGCGCACCGCTTCTTCAATGCCGAGGTTACATCAAAGAACACGCTCCCATTCTAGGGCTTGCCCTCAAGGCATACAAATTGACAGTTTATTACGGGCGTGATATGATCTTTGGTATGAAACGCAACGGCACACCGGGTCTTGTTCGGGCAGAGCGATCTGCTCGTTTAGTTGCCTGCTCCGGAACGCTCCTCCATCATCATAACACTGGGTGAGCTATCCGGCTGCAAAGCAGCAGTTGGGCTCACCCGCAAAGACTGGCTCGCGAGAGCTGGTCTTTTTTCATTCTAGGAGGCACAACGAGATGGGAACAGCAATCAAGGCGGGAAGGATCCCGCATGGCGTGGCAGACCTCTTTTTTGAGGGGGCGGCCGAAATTACCGAATGCGAACGCCGGCTGCACGAGCAGTTCCTGAGTTGGGGATATGGGCGCATTATCCCGCCCACCTTTGAGTTTTACAATATGCTGGTGACGGGCTCGAACGAAGCCCTGCAGGACCGTGTCTTTCGCTTTGTCGACCGCGAGGGTCAGCTGTTGGCTTTGCGTCCCGATATGACGGTGCCTACAGCGCGCATTGCCGCCAGCAAACTCTATGACCAACCCATGCCGCTGCGCTTTTATTACATCGGCAGAGTGTTTCGCTACGAAGAGCCGCAGGCCGGCCGCCAACGTGAATTTACTCAAGCCGGCATTGAGCTGCTGGGCGCCGATACCGTGCAGGCGGATGCCGAAGTGCTGGCCCTTGCCATCGAGACGCTGCGTACGCTTGGTCTGGCTGACTTCCAGATCAACCTCGGGCATGTGGGCTTTATGGCTGCCTTGCTCAGGCAGTCTGAGCTGGACGACGCTCCGCGGCGCCGCCTGGAGCTGGCCATTGACCGACGCAATCCGCTCGAACTCGACCAGGTTCTGGCCGAATACGGCGTAGAGGGCGCTACCGCCCAAGCGCTGCGCACGTTGCCCAGCCTGAGCGGTGGGCGGCCGATCCTGGCCGCAGCCCGCCAGCTGAGCACCGGAGAGGATGCCGAACAAGCCCTGGCGCGCCTCGAGGCTGTCTATGACCGTCTGGAGCAGTGGGGCTATGCGCGCTACATCATTTTGGATCTGGGCGAGACCCGCAACATGGCTTATTACACCGGCATCGCCTTTCGCGGCTATATCAAGGGGCTCGGTTTTCCCGTATGCGGCGGCGGACGCTACGACCAGTTGCTGGCCAACTTTGGCAACGACCTGCCAGCCGTCGGATTTGCCATCAGCCTCGAGCGTGCCCTGGTGTTGACCAAGCCCGAGGTCTCAGCTGCACCCGATATGCTGGTAAGCGCGCCGGCGGCGCTCGAGCTGGGCGACCTGTTGGGCAGCCTGCGCCAGAGCGGTTGGTGTATCCAGAGCGATGTGCTCGAGCTGGATGAGGCCGCCCTGATCGAGCAAGCGGCCAGCCGCGGCATCAGCATGCTGCTGCTGACAGCCGGCGAGGGCTACCGGATTATCCGAGATAACACGACTCGCGATCTATTACGCGCCGAACTGGAAAAGGAGTTATCTGTATGGACACGTTAACTATCGCCCTGCCAAAGGGGCGTCTGCAAGACCAGGTGATGGACATGCTCACCTGGCTGGGCTACCAGTTCCCGCTGGGGGCTTTAGCGGGGCGCAAGTTGATCTTTAACGACCAATCCGATACCCTGCGTTTTATCCTGGCCAAGCCGGTGGATGTGCCGACCTATGTCGAGTATGGCGCCTCCGATTTGGGCGTAGTGGGCCTGGACGTGCTGCGCGAGGGCAAGCGCGACCTGCTGGAACCCTTACGCCTCGGTTTTGGCAGGTGCCGCCTGGTGCTGGCGGGTCCGCCCGAGGTGCAGGGGCGCAACCTCCGCCTGATGCCGCATCTGCGGGTGGCAACCAAATACCCCAACCTGACGCTCGATTACTTTAACCAGCAGGGCATTTCTGCCGAGATCATCCCGTTGAGCGGCTCTGTCGAGCTGGCCCCCGGTGTCGGCCTGGCCGAAGTTTTGGTCGACCTGGTGGAGACGGGCATCACCCTGCGCGATAACGGCCTGGTGGAGCTGGACACGCTGCTTGAGTCTGAGGCGGTGCTGGTGGTCAACCGCGCCAGCCACAAGCTGCACCTTGAGCGTATCCAGGCGTTGGTCAACCAACTGAGCAGCGCTGTTGCACAGCGCAACGCAGGAGAACAGGCCGATGACAACACGTGAGGCGATCCGCATTGTAAGAGGCGCCCAAGCGGCACGTGCGAGCGTGCTGGCACGCAAACCGCTGGATGAAATTACGGGCTCGCCTGAGCTGCAATCGAGTATCGAGCGGCTCTTTGGCAAACCCATGACGCTCGATCAGGTGGTCGCCACCATTCTGAACGACGTGCGCAATGATGGTGACACGGCCGTTCAACACTATAGCACTCTGCTAGATGGAGGGGCGGTCGAGCCGCTGCGGGTCAGTGCAGAAGAGATCGAACGTGCCTGGCAATCCACTCCCCAGCCGCTGCGCGACGCCCTGACGCATGCTGCCGAACGCATTGCCGCCTTTCACCAGCTGCAGAAGGCGGGTTCCTGGCTCAACTGGGGCGATGAGGGGACCCTGGGACAGATGGTGCGGCCGCTCGAGCGCGTGGGCATCTATGCCCCTAACGGAAGGGTGCCTTATCCCAGTTCGCTCCTGATGGCGGCAGTGCCAGCCAAGGTGGCAGGAGTGCCGCACGTCGTGGTCGCCACACCGCCGCGCGGCGGCCAACTCAGCCAGACGATCCTGGCGGCTGCCTACGCTGCCGGTGTGGACGAGGTCTACGCCGTCGGCGGCGCGCAGGCGATCGGCGCGCTGGCTTATGGCACGGCGTCGATCCCGCGGGTTGATAAAATTCTCGGCCCCGGCAACATCTTTGTGGTGCTGGCCAAACGCCGTGTATATGGCAGTGTCGATATTGACCAGCTGCCCGGACCCACCGAGACGCTGCTGGTGGCAGATGAAAGCGCCAACCCCGTCTTTGCAGCTGCCGATATGCTGGCGCAGGCCGAGCATGATCCGCTGGCTTCGGCTATCCTGATTACCCCATCGTGTCAGCTGGCTGAGCGCGTGCAGGCCGAGATCGGCCGCCAGCTGACCAGCCTGAGCCGTGCGGAGACCATCCGCGCGTCGCTGGAGTCCAACGGGGCGATCGTGCTGGCAGAGGATGTGGATGAGGCAATCCAGCTCGCCAACGAGTATGCCCCCGAGCACCTTTGTCTGCTGCTGGCGGATGCCTGGGAGCGCCTCGGCCAGGTGCGCAATGCCGGCGGAGTGTTCGTGGGCGAGTGGGCTTCTGAGGCTCTGGGCGACTATGCTATCGGCCCCAGCCACATCATGCCCACCAACCGCACAGCGCGCTTTTCGTCTCCGGTAAACATCTGGGATTTTGTAAAGATCACCTCGGTGTTCAATATCAACCCCGACGCCCTGCCGGCGCTCTCGGCTACCGCCATCACCCTGGCGGAAGAAGAGGGTCTAACGGCGCATGCCCAGGCTGTGCGGGTGAGATTGCAAGCATGTGACCAGGAGGTCAGACATGGCTGAGGGCGTTCAGTTCAGCCGCTATCTCGGCAAACGCGCTGCGTCGATGGCCGAATATGCCCCCGATCCGCTCGAAGTGGTAGCGGCGCATCTGGGCATGCTGGTGGGCCAGCTGATCAAGCTGGACGCCAACGAAAACCCGTTCGGGCCCTCCCGGCGCGCGTTACAGGCCATCATCGGCTACAACGCCTGGCAGGAATATCCCGACCCGATCTCGCGCCAACTGCGCAGCGCCATCGGCAGCTACCTGAGGGTGGACGCCGCGCGCGTGATGGTGGGGAACGGCTCGGACGAGCTGATCGACCAGATCGTGACCCTTTTCCGGCCCGAGGCCGGTGTGGGCGGTATCCGCGAGGTGCTCAGCTTTCCGCCTACCTTTGGTATGTACAAGCACTATACTGCCGTCAACGATATGCAGCTGGTCGAGATTCCGCGCGACTCAGCCTTCCAGCTGGATATGGCGGCGATCGAACGCCTCTGCAGCGACGGCCAACCCAGGTTGTGCTTTGTGGCCAGCCCCAACAATCCTGATGGTCAGCTGCTGCCCAAAAGCACCCTGACGAGGCTGCTTGAGCTGCCGCTCCTGGTGGTGCTGGATGAGGCCTATGTCGAGTTCAGCGAGCGCTCAGCCGTCGCGCTGACCAAGAGCTACGATAACCTGATCGTGCTGCGCACGTTCAGTAAATGGGCGGGTCTGGCAGGGTTGCGGGTCGGCTATGGCGTTTTCCCGCCCGACCTGATGTCGGCACTCGAACGCATCAAATCGCCCTATAATGTAAATGGTCTGGCGCAAGCCGCGGCACTGGCGACCCTGGAGGACCTGCCGGGCGCTATGGCGACCGTGCAGCGTATTATCGCCGAGCGCGAAAAGGCACGCGAACGCCTTGAGACACTGCCGTTTCTGCGGCTGTATCCCAGCCAGGCTAACTATCTGTTTTGCAAGGTGGTGGGCATCCCGATGCCTACCTTGCGCAAGGCCATGGAAGCGCGCGGGATCATCCTGCGCTATTATCCGGACAGCGCGTTGGATGACTGCGTGCGTATTACCATCGGCACACCGAGCCAGAACGACGCGGTGTGGGTGACTCTGAGAGAGTTGGCAAATCAGGAGGTGCGATGAACGCTCCGCGCATCGGTACAGTTGACCGCAAGACCCGTGAGACACAGATTCACTTGGAGCTGGACCTGGATGGCCGCGGCGTCTGGCAGGGCTCGAGCAGCGTGCCTTTTATGGACCACATGCTCCAGCATCTGGCGGTGCACAGCCATATCGACCTGTCGGTAGATTGCCAGGGCGATACCGAAATTGACGATCACCACACCATCGAAGACCTGGGCATCAGCCTGGGGCTGGCACTTAAAGAGGCTGTCGGCGACAAGGCCGGCATGACGCGCTACGGCAGCCAGTTCATCCCCATGGACGAGGCCCTCGTGCTGGTGGCGCTGGACTTTTCGGGGCGCGGCATGCTGGTTTACGATGTCGAGTTACTCAGCGAGCGCGTCAGCGACTTTGAGACCTGTCTGGTGCGCGAATTCATGCAGGCTTTGGCGGCAAACGCCGGGCTGACGCTGCACATCAAGCTCATGCACGGCCGTAACAGCCACCACGTGATCGAAGCGGCCTTTAAAGCGCTTGGCCGTGCGCTCGAGGCGGCGGTCGAGCTCGACCCGCGTCAGGCAGGTGTGCCTTCTACCAAGGGCATGCTGGCGTGATCATCCTGATCGACTATGGCATGGGCAACCTGCGCAGCATCTATATGGCGCTTGTACGCCTGGACTGCCAAGTGAAAGTATCCAACGTGCCAGCGGATATTCGACGCGCCTCGGCGCTGGTGCTGCCCGGGCAGGGCGCCTTTGGCGATGCCATGGCCGACCTGCAGGCCCTCGGGCTGATTGAGCCGCTGGTTGAGGCCCTGCAAGCTGGCATCCCCTATCTGGGGATCTGTCTGGGGTTGCAGCTGCTCTTTGAGGCAAGCGACGAGCAGCCTGGCATCCTCGGGTTGGGCCTGCTGCCCGGCAGGATCGTGCGCTTTGGCGACGGGCTGACGGTGCCACAGATCGGTTGGAACCAGGTGCATCAGGAATGCTCTCACCCCCTGTGGGATAACCTGGCTGAGGATAGCTATTTTTACTTTGTGCATTCCTACTACGCTCAGCCGGCTTTGTCAGGAGATGTCATTGGAACCACCGAATATGGCTGCACGTATGTCAGCGCAGTAGCGCGCGGCACCATGCTGGGCATCCAGTTTCATCCCGAAAAGAGCCAGGATACTGGAGAGGCTGTGCTGCGGAATTTTGTCAGGATGTGCGCATGATTCTTTATCCGGCTATTGATCTGCGCGCGGGCAACTGCGTGCGCTTGATGCGAGGCGAGCTGGAGGCGCAAACCGTCTTTTCGTATGCTCCCGAAGAGATGGCGCGTCACTGGGTGGGCCTGGGAGCCGAGTGGCTGCATGTCGTCAACTTGGACGGCGCTTTCTCCCTTTCCGGCAGCGCCAACCTGGCGGCCCTGCAGCGCATAATAAACGCAGTAAACGTGCCGATACAGTTCGGCGGCGGCTTGCGCAGCGTTGAACAGGTTGAACAGGTGTTTGAAATGGGCGTCACCAGGGTGGTATTGGGCACTGCCGCGATCGATCATCCCGAGCTGGTGAAAGACCTGCTGGCACGCTGGGGTGCCGAACGTGTCGCGCTGGGCATTGACGCACGCGGCGGCTTTGTCGCTACTCAGGGCTGGACCCACACCACTGCTGTGCGTGCTGTCGAACTGGCGCAGCGCTACGCGCGCAAAGGCGTGACCAGGGTCATCTATACCGATATCGCCCGCGACGGCATGCAGACCGGCGTGGACGCCGACGCCATGGCTGAGCTGGCCGAGGCTGCCGGCTTGGGGGTGATTGCTTCGGGCGGAGTAGGAGGGCTCGAGGATATCCGCAATCTGGTTGCCGTCACGGGGCGCGGGGTTGAAGGCGTGATTATTGGGATGGCGCTCTATCGCGGCACGGTCGATCTGTCGCAGGCCCTGCAGATTGCACGAGGAGACTAGCATGCTGGCAAAACGGGTAATCCCTTGTCTGGATGTGATGAACGGGCGCGTCGTTAAAGGCGTGCAGTTTGTGAACCTGTGCGATGCAGGCGATCCCGTCGAACAGGCGGCCATCTATAGCCGTGAGCGCGCCGATGAGCTTGTGTTTCTGGATATTACCGCCACCAACGAGGGTCGCGACATTACCATCGACATGGTACGCCGTGTGGCAGATTTGATCAACATCCCCTTTACCGTGGGGGGCGGCTTGCGCACGCTCGAGGATATGCAGGCGTTATTGCTGGCGGGGGCCGACAAGGTCTCGATCAACTCGATCGCGGTGCGCAACCCCGATCTGATCAACCAAGCCTCGCAGCACTTGGGTTCGCAATGCCTAGTGGTGGCGATCGATGTAGCCGTGCGGCAGAACGACGGCTGGGAGGTGCTGATCAACGGCGGACGTGTGCCCACCGGGTTGGACGCCGTTGCCTGGGCGCACGAGGTCGAAACGCGCGGGGCTGGCGAAATCCTGCTCACCAGCATGGATCGTGACGGCACCAAGGATGGCTACGACCTGGAAGTGACCAGAGCGGTCGCAGATGCGGTCTCGATCCCGGTGATCGCTTCGGGGGGCGCCGGCTCGCTTGAAGATATGTACCAGGGAATCGTCACCGGGCATGCCAGTGCGGTGCTGGCGGCCTCGCTGTTTCACTTTCATACAGTCACCGTCGCCGAGGTTAAGGCATACCTGGCTGAGCGCGGCGTGCCGGTGCGCCCATAATGGCGGGTATCAACGCAGCGTCCCTCAGCCTGGACGCAATCAAGTTCGACTCGGCTGGGTTAATCCCAACCATCGTGCAAGACGCGCAGACCCGCCAGGTGCTGATGTTGGCCTATTCGAATCGGGCGTCGCTGGAGCGCTCATTGGCCAGTGGCGAGGCTTGGTTCTGGAGCCGCAGCCGCCAGGAACTGTGGCACAAGGGTGCTACCTCTGGCAATGTGCAGCACATCGAGCGCATCTGCATCGATTGCGACGCCGATACCCTGCTGTTTCTGGTAACGCCCGCCGGCCCTGCGTGCCATACCGGCGCGGTCAGCTGCTTTTTCCGCACATTATCCCCCCAGGAGGCTTGTGATCATGACTGTGATTGAACAACTTGAAGCCACCATTCAGGAGCGCATCGCTCATCCGCGGGAGGGATCCTACACCTGCAAGCTGCTGGCGGCTGGCAAGGTCGAGATGCTTAAAAAGATCGGCGAAGAAGCTGCAGAAGTGCTGGTGGCAGGCGCGCTGCAGCCGCAAGACCGGCTGATTTATGAGGGCGCTGACCTGATCTATCATCTGCTGGTGCTGCTCAACTCCCAGGAGCTCAGCTGGGCGGATATCGAGGCCGAGCTCGCGCGGCGCTTTAAATGAGCGGCGCGTATCCTGCCCTGCAGGCGATCCTTTTCGACCTGGACGGCACCCTGGTGGTGACCTCTAACCGCTGGAGCGCCCGACTGGCGCACAGGCTTGCCCCGCTCAACCGCGTCCTTCCCTGGCTGAATACTGCTGCACTGGCCAAGGGTTTGGTAGGGTCAACCGAGCTTGCGGTGACATACGGCATGCTCTGGATGGAGCGCTTGGGAATCGACAGCGGTTTTTGGGGTCTCTCCGACCGCATCCGCCGCAGCAAAGGGTTGGCTACCAGCGCTGCCTCGCGCATCATCCCTGGTGTGCCGCAGCTGCTGGATGAACTGGTAAAGCACTATCGCCTGGCGGTGGTGACGACGCGTCAGGCCAAAGAGGGCAATGCCTTTATCGAGGCGGCCCAGATCAGGCGCCATTTCGAAACAGTGGTAACGCGCAGCGATGGCTGGCAGATCAAGCCGCATCCCGGGCCGGTGCGTCTGGCCGTCAAGCGGTTGGGGCTGGCGCCAACAGCGTGCATGATGGTGGGAGATACGACGCTGGATATCCGTTCAGCGCGCCGCGCAGGTGTGCGCGCGGTGGGTGTGCTGACGGGTTATGACACACGCAGCGAACTGGAACGCGCCGGCGCCGAGGCGGTGCTGGGCAGTGTGCTGGAACTGCCGGTTTACCTCGCCGGGCTAGATGGTGAGGGGCTCTGAGTCCTCGTCGGGCTCATTTTGGATCGACCAGACATTTTCGGGGCGTTCTAGGCGGTCGAGATAGAGCACGCCGTCCAGATGGTCGTATTCGTGCTGCAGGGCATGCGCAAACAGCCCATCGGCGCGGTAGCGGATCGGTTTGCCGTGGATATCCTGGGCTTTGATAGTCACTTCGGTCGAGCGTTTGACCTTGCCGCGAAAGCCCGGTACCGAAAGACAGCCCTCGATCATCTCGGCCTCGCCGCGCATGCGGATAAACTCGGGGTTGACGAGCGTGTAGCGCTCTTCGGGGGTAACCAGGCGCCCCTCATCGTCATATTCGGCGGGCATGATGATCACAAACACGCGCTGCAGAACACCGATCTGCGGTGCTGCCAGGCCCAACCCTTCAGCCTCCACCAGGGTGGCGTACATATCGTCCACCAGCAGGCGCAGGGCATCGCCAAAGCGGGTTACCTTTTTTGATTTATGCCGCAGCAGCGGGTTTTCGGCGGTCAGGATCAGTCGGATGGCCATCTGGGTACCAATTCCTCACATAAAAGGCTATACTGGTATTATAAAGCTGGCTGGCTAATTGTCAATTAAAACACTTGACAATGTGCCGAATCATTAACATTGAAAGGCAGGCGATGCCGACTGTCAGCCTTATCGCGACCGTACTCAACGAAGGCCAATCGATCCGCACCCTGCTCGAAAGCCTGCGCGGCCAGTTGCGCCCGCCCGATGAGGTGGTCATCGTCGATGGCGGTTCCAGCGACGGCACTTATGAATTCCTCACAAGTCAATCGAGCGAGTTGCCCTTTCCGCTTCGTGCATCGCAAGCGCCAGGCTGTAACATCTCCGAAGGGCGCAACCTGGCGATCAATAATGCCAGCGGCGAGGTGATCGCGGTGACGGATGCCGGGGTGCGGCTGCATCCGGGCTGGCTGGAGTCCCTCGTGGCGCCCTTTGATCAGCCACAAGCGCCGGACGTCTCCTGCGGCTTTTTTGAATCCGAGCCGCATTCCTTTTTTGAGTGGGTGCTGGGCGCCATTACCCTGCCGCGTGTGGACGAGATCGACCCCGCCACCTTTGCCCCCTCGTCGCGTTCGGTGGCCTTTCGCAAGGCGGCTTGGCAGGCGGTGGGTGGTTATCCCGAGTGGCTCGATTACTGCGAAGACCTGATTTATGACTTTAGGCTGCGCGATGCCGGTTTCCGCTTTAGCTTTAGCCCCCAGGCGATGGTGGGGTTCCGCTCACGCAAGAACCTGAAGGCCTTTTTTAAACAGTACTATCGTTATGCGCGCGGCGATGGCAAGGCAGACCTGTATTTCGGGCGCCATCTGCTGCGCTATGGCGTCTATCTGGGCTTGATCCCGGCCACTATTGCATTGGCGGTGGCGGTGCATCCGCTCTTTTGGTTATTACTGATCCCTTCCCTGACGGCGATTCTGTGGCGCGCGTTCAAGCGCCTACTGCCCGAGCTGTGCACGCTTGGCTGGGGCGGGCGTCTGCACGCGCTGGCGTGGCTGCCGGTCATCTGTGTGACGGGCGATGTGGCCAAAATGCTCGGTTACCCGGTAGGGGTTGTCTGGCGGTGCAAACACAAGCCACCTCTGGATACACGCAAACGGCACCTCTGAGGAACTACACACGTCAGGCACACGTTATACCACCAGGCACCTTGGTAAAGGTCCTTGTTTGGGGTACAATCCTGCAGAGGCCATTCGATGAGCGTACCTGATCTCGTCATCATCATCGTCAACTATAACACGGCCAGCGAGCTGAACACCTGTCTGGCATCGCTGCAGGCTGCCGCTGGAACGCTATCCATGCGCGTGGTAGTGGTTGATAACCACTCGTCGGACGACAGTGCCGAGATGGTGCGCCGCGAGCATCCTTGGGTATCTGACGTGATCGAAACTCCCCACAATGGCGGTTATGCCTATGCCAACAACATCGGGCTCAGGGCGGCCGGTGCGCTGGAGCGCGGTGCGCGCTACTTTTTGCTGCTAAACCCAGATACGGTGCTGCCGCCCAACGCCCTAGCAGAGATGGCCGCCCTGATGGATGCCAATCCGCAGGTGGGCGCTGCCGGCCCGCGTCTGGTACGCCAGGATGGTTCGCTCGACAAAGCCTGCCGGCGTTCCTTCCCCAGCCCCAAGGTTTCGTTTTACCACTTTAGCGGTCTGGGCAAGCTATTTCCGCACAGCAAACGTCTGGCATGCTACAATCTGACCTATCTGGATCCCGCCCAGCCGGCCGAGGTGGATGCCATCGTGGGCGCCTTTATGATGATGCGCGCCGAGGCGCTCCAGCAGTCCGGGTTGCTGGACGAGGCCTTTTTCATGTATGGCGAAGATATTGACCTGTGTTATCGCATCAAGCAGCAGGGCTGGCGGGTGATGTATTATCCGCAGGTCACCGTGCTACACATCAAGGGCGCCGCCAGCCGCAAGTCCAGCCTGCGTGCAAACTTGGCGTTTTACGATGCAATGCGCATCTTTCATGACAAGCATTACCGCAGCTCAACCCCGGGGCTCGTGAACCTGGCGGTTGATGCCGGCATCAAGCTACTGCGGGCACGTGCGCTGCTGCGCGAGCGGCTTGCGCCGCCCGACAAGAAGCGGGTCGCTTCCGCCTGATAAGAGGGGCAATGCGCCGTCATACAATCTGGTTCACCGTTCAGACAGCCCTGGTAGACGCGCTGATGGTCGGCTTGGCGATCTACCTGGCCTACTGGCTGCGCGCGACCATCCCGGTCCCCACACCGCTCAACCTTGGGTCGTTTCGCATTTACTGGCAGCTCCTGGCTATTCAGATTGCCAGTGTGCTGGTCATCTTTTTTATGATGCGTCTGTATCATATGCGCCGTGGACAGTCGCGCATCGATCTGTTGTACCAGATTGTGGCCGCCACCTCGATCGCCTCGTTGCTGGCCAACACCATCACCTACTTTTTCTATCCGGCTGGCTCTGACATGACGCGCGGCATTATCATGTATGCCTGGCTGCTGACGATCATCCTGGTGGGTTTGGGGCGCATCATCACCCGGGGGATCCACCGCCAATACCACAGCCACGTGCCAGACCGTATGCTGCTGGTGGGCACCGACGAAGTGGCGCGCGGCATCCTGACCCGCACGCGCCGTTCGGCGCAGCTGGGTTATACTGTGGTGGGCTTTGTCGATGGCGATTCGTCCGAACAAGCCATCGATGGGGTGCCAATCCTAGGCTCGTATCACGATCTGCGCTGGATCATCCGCGAGCACCAGGTGGCGGAAGTGGTGATCACGCTCACCAACCTGGGGCACGATGTGCAGCTGCAGATGATCGCCGACTGCACCAGCGAGCACGCCACCGTGCGCCTCTTCCCCGATCTGTACCAGATCGTGGCCTCTGATCTTTCGATCGACGACTTGGATGGCCTGCCGCTGATCAGCATCCGCGATATCTCTCTGCGCGGCTGGCGGTTGACCACCAAGCGCATCTTTGACATCGTCTTTTCGTCCGGAGCGCTGATCTTTTTCTCACCTCTGATGCTGATAATCGCCGCCATCATCAAGATGGAATCCAAGGGGCCGGTATTCTATTCGCAGACAAGGGTGGGGCTGGATGGCAAGCCCTTTCAGATGATCAAGTTCCGCTCAATGCGCAGCGACGCCGAGAGCGAGACGGGGCCAGTGTGGGCCAAGCAGAATGATCCGCGCCGTACGCGCTTTGGCACTTTTTTGCGCAAGTCGTCATTGGACGAGCTGCCCCAGTTCATCAATGTGCTGGTGGGCGATATGAGCGTAGTGGGGCCGCGCCCCGAGCGGCCGGTGTTTGTGGAACAGTTCAAACAGCTCGTGCCGCGCTATGCCGAGCGGCACCGTGAAAAAGCCGGGCTGACCGGCTGGGCGCAGGTGAACGGGTTGCGCGGCAACACCTCGATCGAGGAACGCACCAAATACGACCTGTACTATATTGAGAACTGGTCGATCCTTTTCGACATCAAGATCATTCTGCGCACCATATTTAACATGCTGCGCGGAGACCGCAACGCCTACTGAGCGCTACAGCTCCAGACCAGCCACATAGGCGTGCTCACCGACGGGATCGACGCGTACCAGCCAGTTGCCATCCGCCGAGTGCGGATAGCCATGTTTTGGGCAGATTCTCGGCAGTGCGGACGCTGACTTGCATCTGCACCCCGGCGATACGCAATCTGCCGCTCATTAGGCCATCCCGGCGCGGCGCAGCTGTTCGGCAAAGGCCGCGCAGGCCTGATAGACCACCTCGAACTCGGCTCTCTCGTGAGCATCCGAAATGGCTCCCAGCCCGTGCACCACATTTACGCCGCCCAGCAGCAGACCCAGCTTGAGGGCTTGTTCGCGCAGGGTAGCGCCGGCCAGTATGGGATCGTTAAATTCCTCAGCGCTGGCGGGGTAGTAGTCGGCCTGGCTGGGAAAGTAGATCGCCCCCAGCGAGCCCTGCAGTTCGGCTGGCTGGCGCCGCCCCATGCAGTAGGCCAATACGCCCTGCCGAGTAAAGGCATCCTCGATGCCGGCAAAGAGGGTCTGGCCTTTGGCTTTCAGGCGTGGGTAGATCTCTTTTTCGTGTTCACTCAGATAGCTCAGCATGGTGCTGCCGGCCAGGAGCGCCAGCGGCAGTGAAGAGAATGTACCGCCGTTAAACATCACCTTTTTAGTGCCGGCACGGTTGCTGGCCAATTGCATGATGTCGTTGTGGCCGGCTACGGCCGAGATGGGCATGCCGCCGCCGATGATCTTGCCATAGGTAGCCAGGTCCGGCTTGACGCCGTACAGGCTGTGCATGGCGCCCGCACAAAAACGAAAACCCGTGATGACCTCATCCAGAATGAGCAGCGTGCCATATTGAGCGGTGAGCTCGCGCGCGGTCTGCATGAACTCGGGGTTGGCAGGCACAAAGCCGGCCGCGCCCAGACAGGGTTCAAAGATAAAGGCGGCGATGCGGTCGCCCAGCGAACGAAAGATTTTGCGCAGGTTATCGCAATCGTTAAAGGGGGTCACGATCAGCTCTTCACCGGTCGAATCGGGCACGCCCGCAGAATCAACACGGTCATAGCCGCGGCTGTTTTTACCGACCCCTTTGAGCGCCAACGGATTGGCGCCGTGCCATCCGCCCGAGATCTTGAGCACCAGCGTCCGCCCGGTATAGGCGCGTGCCAGCATGATGGCATACATGGTAGCCAGCGTGCCGGCTGTCGTCAGGCGCACCTGGTCGGCGCAGACCGCCTTAGCCAGCTGACAGGTATATTCCGCCTCGCGCTCTTCGAGCAGACCGGTATGCATGCCATAGCCGCGTTGCAGATCCTCGATCATGCACTCGCGGATCAGCGTCGGGTTGTGCCCCAGGATATTGGCGTAATGACCCTGCCAAAAATCGACAAAGCGGTAGCCGTCAAGATCCTCAGCCCAGGCACCGCTGGCGCTGGTGATGCGCAGCGCATAGGGTGCCCATTGGCGGGCGGTGTGGGATCCGCCGTCCAGCAGGTGTTCGACAGCACGCTGCTGCGCAGCGCCCGAGCGGGGAAAGCGCGCGGTGTATTCAGTCTGCAGATTCTCATAGAGGGTGTCATAATGATCCAGGTTAATAGGTTTCATGGGTTGACCTCTACACTTGAGTTACCAACTCGTCGCGGCTGATCTTGTTGGTAGCGATTTTAGCCAGCATCAGCGCAATCGCCCAAAACAGGACGCCGATCAGCAGCACCACCCAGGTGCTCAGAAAGAACAAGCCGCTGACCTGGCCCACCATCAGTGCTATCACTGGCAGCACGATGAACCCCGAGGCCTGTTGCGCTGCCATAAAGCTCTTGGCTTTGGCCGAGATGATCACGGTAACGGCCAGGCTGGCCAGCGAGACGGCTGGCGCCACCAGGAACACCAGCGGCCACCAGGCAGGCTCGGGGAAAAAGAGGCGCTGCATGGTACCATATCCTGCCAGGTTGACGGCCAGACCGTAGACGATAAACGATACCAAGGTAATCGCCAGGGCGGGGATCCAGGCTGCCAGCACTTTGGAGATAAAGAGCTCGGCATCCGAGATCGGCATGTAGAGCAGCCCCTCCAGCGTTTTGCGCTCCTTTTCGCCTGCAATTCCATCCGCAGCAATAATGCTGGAGATCATCATCGGCACCAGCAGGAAGAAGGGCATAAACATATAGTTGGCTGCCAGCATCACCCACATCTGGTCGGCCAAAAACGCCCCGAGGCGCGCTTTGAGTCCAGGCGGGACGCTGCGCAGCATAGTCTCTAACTCCCGCAGGTCGATCTGTTCAGGTACCAGCTGGGGCATCAGCACCATGCCCACCGGCATGATCACCAACAGCATGACGGGCACACCGATGAACGAGACCCAGATGATCCTGTTGGAGGCTGCCTGGAGCAGGTCTTTGCGGATAACTGCCCGAATGGCGCGCCAGTTCATTGTCCTTCTCCTGACCGCTGATGACGCTGGCGGACGGCAAAATAGATATCGCGCAGCGAGTGATGCTGCGGGTCGACGCGCACGATGCGCGCCCCGACCCCGCACAACGCGCTTACCAGGTCGGGAACTGCCTGAAGGCCTGGCAGGCTGAACTCGAGTAGCGTGGGCGGATTGTTGGCATCGCCGCGTGAAGTTACCTCGCCGAGGGACTGTAACTGCTGGTCGCTGAGCGGTTCTGCCAGCTTGATGACGACGCGATAGCCCTGCCAGAGCTGGTGGGCCAACTCGGCGGGGGAACCGATCGCGAGCATCCTCCCTTGGTCGATCACTCCCACGCGGTCACACAGGCGTTCGGCCTCGTCGAGGTTGTGGGTGCAGATAAAGATGGTGCGGCCTTCGCGGTGCGCCTGCTGCTGTACCAGTTCTACCACCATACGGGCTGCCTCGGGGTCCAACCCGGAGGTTGGCTCGTCGAGGTATACGAGTTCAGGGCCGTGGATAAAGGTACGCGCGATCGCCAGGCGCTGGCGCATGCCCTTGGAATAGGTGGCAACCTTGTCGTCGGCGCGCGTTTGCAGCTCGAATTCAGCCAGCACCTCTGCAATGCGCGCCGGCAGCTGAGCGGGCTCCAACCCGTAGACCTCTCCGACCAACTCGAGGTTCTGCCGGGCGGTCAGGCCATCGTAAACGGTGGGCGTCTCGGTGAGCACTCCCACACGCCGCCGGATCTGAGCCGCCTGGGCGGCCACATCCTGTCCAAACACCCGCGCGCTGCCGCCGTGGCTGGCCAGCACGCCGTTCAAGAGGCGCACCGTAGTACTTTTGCCAGCTCCGTTAGGGCCTAAAAGGCCAAACACCTCGCCCCGATGCACTTCGAGAGTGAGCGCATCCACCGCGACGCGCGTGCCGAACCTGCGCGTCAGGGCATCCGTCTGGATGATGACATTACTCACAAGAGCACCCCCATCAGGCGGCCCTGCTGGATATCCTCACAGCGCACTTGGGCCGTGACGTTGCGCAACGGGACGTCGCTCGTGGTGTAGACGCGCACATAGTTGTCGGTAAGACCACTCCAAAAATCGCCGGTAAGCGCAGGGGTGCGGCTCTCAAAGAGCACCTCAGCCATCTGGCCGACCAGGCTTTCCGTAAAATGCTCGCTGAACTGCCTGCCCAGGGCGATCAGCTCCTGGCTGCGAGCTTGGGCAACGGGTTCGGGCACGCTCTCGGGCATCCGTGCAGCAGGTGTGCCGGGGCGCGCCGAATAGGTGAAAACGTGCACACGCGCAAGTTCCGTCCCGCTGATGAGTTCGAGGGTGGCCTGGTGGTCGGCCTCGCTCTCTCCGGGGAAACCGCAGATCAGGTCGCTGGTGAGGGCCATGCCCGGCACCAAAAGGCGGATGCGTGCGGCCATCTCGCGCAGATAGCTGGCGGTATAATGGCGCTGCATGCGCGCCAGCACCGCATCCGAACCGCTCTGAATGGGCACGTGCAGATGGCGGCATAACCTCGGGTTGGGCCATAACGCCAGCAGTTCATCGGTTACATCCCATGGCTCGATCGAACTCAGGCGCAAGCGCGCACCATCGGTTTTTTTCAGCAGATGATTAACCAGCCGCGCCAGGCTCCAGCCATCGGCATCTCCGGGCTGGGCGTCACGTCCATAGGCGCCGATATGCACGCCCGTTAGCACCACCTCGCGGTAGCCCTCGGCCAGGCGCTCGCGCACTTCAGCCAGCACCTTCTCAGGGGCAGTGCTGCGCTGCGGCCCGCGCGCCAGACAGACGGTGCAATAGCTGCATCGGTTGTCGCAGCCATCCTGGATCTTGACTAATGCACGCGTGTGCGCTGTCAGCCTGGGGGCGGAGGCGGGTGCCAGGACGGGGGCAGCGTAGCGGGCGATCGCATCAAGCGCACTGGCTTTGCCGGCATTGTCGAGCACCAGCTCGACCCCCGGCAAGCCTTGCAGCACATCGGGGCTGAGGGTAGCATAGCAGCCCGTCAGGGCGATGCGGATCGCTGGGTTGAGGCGCTGCAGCCGGCGGATTGCCTGACGCGACTTTTGCTCGGCGGTGTGGGTCACGGCGCAGGTATTCACCAGCGCCCAATTGGCTTCGGCGGGGCTGGAAGCGAGCGTCCAGCCCCGGCTGGCAGCGCGTCGCTGGAGTGCCTCAACTTCGGCCTGGTTTAGTTTGCAGCCCAATGCAGTACAATATATGGCAGTCATCCTTCCATAATAGAGCGATGCCCTGTTTCCGACAAGATTGGCAGGCAACAGTATGCTCGTGCTCGTGTTTATGGCTGGCAGCTGGATCGCCGGCCTCGTCCTGGGACGCAGCTGTGGCGCCGGTATTTGGCTGGTTGCTCCGCTGATCGCCGCGCTTGTCGTCGCCGCCTTTGGCTGGCGCAACCCGCGAGCGCGCCTGACGGCTGCCTGTCTGGTGATGCTGGTACTGGGCGCCTGGCGCTTTAGCCTGACGATCCCTCTTTATGACGACACCCAATTAGCTTACTACCATGCCGATACACCGCTGACGGTGATGGGCTACATCTGCGACGACCCGCGGGTGCGGGGTGCCTCGGTGCAGCTGCAGGTCTGTGCCGAATCACTGCAGGACGAGGCAGGCGAGCACAGCGTCGCCGGGCGGTTGGTGGTGAACGCCAGCGCCTTTGAGGGCTATCGTTATGGGCAGCGCCTGAAGGTCAGCGGGATTCTCAAAGAACCGCCCATCTTTGACGATTTTGACTATCGCGAGTATTTGGCTGCGCGCGGCATCCGTTCGGTTATGCGGCGCGCTCAGGTGGAGCTGCTGCCGGGCGAATCCGGGAGCGCCGTCACAGCCCGGCTAATGGCGTTCAACCACCGTTTACGGGCGATCATCGAGCGTATCCTGCCGCAGCCCGAGGCAGGGTTGTTACAAGGCGTGCTGCTGGGGGTCAGCGATGGCATGACCGCCGAGACGCAGGCGTCGTTCCGGCGCTCCGGCCTGACGCACATCCTGGTGGTCTCCGGTTTTAACATCTCGATCCTCATGCAGCTGATCCTAAGCCTGGCGCAGCGTGCCGTGCGCCGTCAGCTGGCGCTGCTAGCAGCGCTCGGCGGTATTATCCTGTTCGGAATGTTGGCAGGCTTTAGCGCGCCGGTGGTGCGCGCCTGGCTGATGGGTGCCCTCACCATCCTGGCGATCCTCACAGGCCGGCGTGCTCATGCCCTCACCAGCCTGGCGGTAGCCTCGTTGATCATGACGGCCGTTAATCCCCTCGAGCTGTGGAGCGTCAGTTTTCAGCTTTCATTTGTGGCGACCCTTTCACTGATCCTGATACAGCCCCTCTTCCAATGTCTGTTGCAGCGCCTGCCCGGCCGAGCCATCGCCCTGGTGGGCGAGTTGCTGGGGGCTACCCTGGCAGCGCAGCTGCTGACCTTGCCGATTATCTGGCACTATTTCGGCGAACTATCCCTGGTAGCATTACTCACCAATCTGCTGGTACTGCCGTTGCAGACGCCCATTCTGGCGGGAGGTGCCGCAGCGACTGCCCTGGGCACGATATGGCTGCCAGCCGGTCGTGCAGCTGCTATGCTGATCTGGCCGCTCCTGCGCATTAGCACACTCGTGCCGGGCTTTTTCAGCCATTTTGGATGGGCAGCTATCCAGACTACACGTCTCAGCACCCCAAAGGTATTCGTGTTATACGGGCTGATCGCCCTCGGGGTTAAGTTGGCATCGCGCTACCAGGCGCCGCCCTCTGAACGCAACAGCAAACCCGTTTCCGTGCGCGGATGGTTGGGTCCTGCCCTGATAACGGTGCTGGTCTTTAGCCTGTATAGCGTGTTGGTGCGTTTGCCGGATGGTAAAACGCATGTGCGTTTTCTAGATGTCGGCCAAGGCGACGCCGTGCTCATCACCACTCCGAGCGGTGCTCAGATCCTCATCGACGGCGGAGCCGACGGCCTGGTGCTGCGTGAACGCCTCTCCGGGGCGCTGCCGCTGACCGAGCGCCGGCTCGACTTGGTGGTGGCTACTCATGGCGATACCGACCACATCGGCGGCCTGGCGGACCTGGCGGAATACTATCAGGTGGCTACGCTGGCCGGGCCGCCCGTCCTGGGGGATACGCCGGCGGCGGAGGTGCTCACGCGCCACATGGAAGAGCACGCCATCGACTATCAGGTGCTCAGTCGCGGCTATATTCTCAACCTCGCAGACGGGCTGATCCTGGAGGTGCTGCATCCGCCCGCAGATGCCGGTGAGGGCGGCAATGCCGAGTCGCTGGTGTTGCGCCTGGTTCAGGGGCGCTTTAGCCTGCTCCTGACCGGTGACGCTAATATGGAGGCTGAGCAGGTCCTGACAGCCAGCGGAGCGCCACTTTCGGCGATGGTATTAAAGGTTGCCCATCACGGTTCCGAGGGCAGCACCTCGGCGGCTTTTCTGGAGCAGGTCGATCCGCTGGTGGCGGTTATCAGCGTGGGCGCCGACAATCGCTTTGGGCATCCGGCACCTGCGCTGCTGGAACGCCTGGCACAGCAGGGCTGCTACATCTGGCGCACCGACCAGCAGGGCACCATCGAGATGGTGACCGACGGGGAGCGCTTGCAGGTGCGCGCAGCGCGCTAGATGGTTTGCATCGGTGCCTGAAAGCAGTTACGATAAAGCATCATACCCATGAGGAGTTGAACCATGGTCAAGTTAGAAATCCGTTACTGCACTGCTTGAGGATATCTCGCAAGAGCCGTCAGTTTGGCGGAAAAAGCACTCGAAACCCACAGAAATGCCTACAGCGAAGTCGTCTTAAAGCCCTCCAGCGGAGGTGTCTTTGAAGTCAGCCTGAACGGGGTCGAAATGTATTCCAAGATCAAAACCGGCGAGTTCCCGGTGGAAGATCGTCTGCTCAAGGAGATTGCAGCCAAGCTCTAAACTGCGCCGGCTTATCACAAGGGATCTGGGTGCTCATGCGGGCTCCAGACCCCTTTTTTACCGGAGAGAAAAATGACACAAACAATCCGCTTTGCCCTGTTGGGCCTGGGAAATATCGGCCGCAACCTGCTCAACGTCCTGGAGCATCGCCGCGACAAGATCTATTCGCGCTACGGGCTCGATTTCATCCTCACGGCTGCCTGTGATTCGTCGGGCGCGGCGCTGAGTGATAGCGGGCTCGACCTCGCAGCCTTGCGCGACTTGAAGTTGGCCCGCCGTGGTGCGGCGGAGTTGCCAGGCATCGGTTTGGCGGGCATGCGTGCACGCGAGGTGCTGCAGCGCGCCGCATACGATCTGGTGGTGGATGCCTCCCCCACCAACCTGCAGGATGGCGAACCCGGCCTGAGCTGCCTGAGGGATGCGCTTACCGCCGGCAAGCACGCCGTCCTGGCCAACAAGGGGCCGCTGGTACTCGCCTATAACGAGCTAACCCGGCTGGCAGCGGCGCATAATACCAAACTGTTCTTTTCCGGTACTGTAGCTGGTGGCCTGCCGACTGTTAATCTGGGAGTGCGCGACCTTGCCGGCTCTGGCGTCATCCGCGTCGAGGGCATCTTTAACGGCACGACTAACTATATCCTCACACGCATGGAAGGCGAAGGGCTGACCTACGAAGAGGCCCTGCGCGGCGCTCAGGAGGCCGGCATCGTCGAACCCGACCCGAGCTTGGACGTAGATGGCTGGGATGCCGCCAGCAAGCTGGTGATCATTGCCAACAGCGTCCTGCAGCAGCCCACCCGCCTGAACGATCTGCAGGTGACGGGCATCCGTGAGCTTACTCAGCAGGATCTGGCAGCCGCGCGTGCCCAGGGCAAGGTGATCAAGCTGCTGGCATTGGCTGAGGCACGCGGCGATGGCTATGCCCTGAGTGTGCGGCCGACGGCTCTTCCACAGGAGCATATTCTGGCTCGAACGGGCTTGTGGGATATGGGGGTCGTCTACGAGACGGATTATATGGGTGTGATCAGCGCGGTGATCGAAGAAAAGGGGCCGGTGCCCACATCAGCCGCCGTACTGCGCGATATGATCAATATTTATCGCGATTAAGCGGATCAGGGGTGACGGTCAAACAGCCGGATTGCAATATCGGCTATGGCGCTGACGATCAGCGTCCAGGAAGCCATGATCAGGAGCAGCACGCCGATAAAGAGCACCGGGCTGCCCGAAGCGTCCATCAAGAGCCGCAGCATCGAGATATACATGCCAATCCTCGCAAGGTTCAGTAAGCGGATTATACCCGCCCCGCCGTGGCAGACAAGCAGCCGCCATGCTGGCTGAGCCTCAGCAGGCTATCGAGCGCCTGCTCGCGTGGTTTGCGAGCAATCAGCGCGACCTGCCCTGGCGGCGTGATCGCAGCCCCTACAGCGTGCTGGTCTCGGAAATCATGTTGCAGCAGACCCAGGTCAGCACCGTAATCCCCTACTATCTGCGCTTTATGGAGGCTTTTCCCGACCTGTGCGCCCTGGCGGCAGCCCCGCTCGATCGCGTGCTGGCGCAGTGGAGGGGCTTGGGCTATTACGCGCGCGCCCGCAGCCTGCATCGTGCGGCCATTATCCTGTGTGACGAATATGAAGGGGTGCTGCCCGACGATCCGGCCATTCTGCGGACGCTGCCGGGCATTGGCGAATATACCGCCGGTGCGATCCTCTCGATCGCCTTTGGGCAGGATGTGCCGGCTGTGGATGCCAACGTCGCGCGCGTGCTGAGCCGGCTGTGCGACGACCCGAGCGATCCGCGCACTCCCGCCGGCAAACGCCGCCTGGTGGAGCTGGCCAGAGCGTTATTACCGCTCGGGCGTACCGGGGCTTTTAACGAGGCCATGATGGAGCTGGGCGCACTGGTGTGCAGCTCTGCCGCACCGCGCTGCGAGCTGTGTCCGTTGGCGGGCGATTGCCTGGCACTCGAGCACGGCACTATCGCTCAGCGGCTCGTCACCAGTTCTAAAAAGGAACGCCCTACGCGCCAGTATGTATGCCTGCTCGATCAGGCCGACGGGCGGGTCTTGCTGGTACGCAGACTGGCGCACGGCCTGCTGGGCGGCTTGTGGGAACTGCCCGGCGGCGAGTTGCTATCCGATGAAGACGCTCGAGTCGGTATGGCGCGCATCCTGGCGGATGACTTGAGCATGAGCTTGTCCGGCGCCGAGGTGCTGGGCGAGGTGCGCCATGGGTATACTCATTTTACCGTTGAAGTGGCGGTGCTGCGCGGCGAGGCACGCGGCACACCCCAACCAGCCGGCGGGTGGGATGCCTGGGTGCGTGCCTCAGAACACGATTTGCCCAGCTATGGCCTAACGGGCGTGGCCACCAGAGCTTTGGCATTGGCGGACATCGTGGTGGCGCACAATTAACCCGGGATGCCCGGCTCGGTCATGTCGCGCAGGTTGAGCACCTCGTCGAGCTGGTCGGGTGTCATCAGGTGGTGTTCGAACACCACCTGGCGGATCGATACCCCGCGGCTGAGCGATTCCTGCGCGACCTTGGCTGCCGCTGCATAGCCGATGTAGGGGTTCAGTGCTGTGACAAGGCTGCTGGTACGCTCGGCATAACTCTGGCAGTGCGCGCGGTTAACGCCGATGCCCAACAGACACAGCGCGGTGAAAGAGCGCACCCCGTTGGTGAGCAGCTGCAGCGATTCGAGCGTGACATGCGCCAGTACGGGCACAAACACGTTCAGTTCGAGCTGACCGGCTTGGGCAGCCATCAGGGCAGTCTGGTCGTTGCCGATCACGCGGAAACACACCATTGTGATCGCCTCGGGCATGACAGGGTTGACCTTGCCCGGCATGATCGAAGAACCCGGCTGCAGGGCCGGCAGGGTGATCTCAGCCAATCCGTTCGAAGGCCCCGAGCTAAGCAACCGCAGGTCGTTGTTGATGCGCGTCAGGCTCACCGCCAGGCTGCGCAACGAGGTCGAAACTTCCAACAGATCGCCCGCGGCGTTCTGCATGGCTTCAAACAGGTTGCCAGCGCTTTTGAAAGGCACGCCGGTGATGGCAGAGAGCTCGGTAATCATCTCGGAGTGGTAGCGCGGATGGCTGTTGAGGCCCGTGCCGGTGGCCGTGCCGCCGATCCCCAGGCGCCGCACATGCGCGAGGGCATTGTTCAGCCGCTCACGGTCGTGGCGCAGGGCCGCTGCGTAGGCGCCAAACTCCTGGCCCAGACGCACCGGCACGGCATCCTGCAGATGGGTGCGTCCGGCCTTGAGCACGTCGTCAAACTCGGCGGCTTTGGCCTCCAGCCCATGGGTCATCTCATCAATAGCCAGTAGCAGCTGCGGCAGCTGCAGAGCGAGGGCGATACGGGTGGCGGTTGGGATCACATCGTTGGTCGATTGCGCCATGTTGACATGGTCGTTGGGATGGATGGGTTTGTAGCTGCCCAGAGCAGCTCCCAGTTCGCGATTGGCCAGGTTGGCGATCACCTCGTTGAGGTTCATGTTGTGCGAGGTGCCGGCACCCGCTTGGTACGGATCGACCACGAACTGGTCAGCATACTCTCCGCGCGCAATAGCCGAGGCCGTCTCGGCTATTGCGCCGCCGAGTTGCGGATCGAGCAGCCCCAAACGCGTGTTGACATTAGCAGCCGCCTGTTTAACGAGCGCAGTGGCCTGCACATAACTGCTAAAAGGCACAAGCCCGCTGAAGCAAAAGTTAGCGATGGCGCGCTGAGTTTGCGCGCCCCACAGGGCCTGGTCGGGAACCTCTACAGGGCCAAGTGAATCGGTTTCAATACGCATGCTGTACTCCTGTCTATGCGTTATCCTCGGGGGCTTCAGAGTCGTCGAGTTGCAGGGCCATCAGGTAACCGCGCGCGCGCTCGCTTTTGGGGTAGCGGTTGACCAACACCCAGAAGGCAGCGTTGTGGCGCGGCTCGAGCAGGTGGGCGAGTTCGTGCATCAGCACGTAATCCAGCACCCACAGCGGTACCTCGCGCAGGCGCTCGGAAAGGCGCAGGGTGCCCTGCTGCGGCGAACAGCTGCCCCAGCGCTTGTGCTGGTTGGCTACATATGAGATCGAGCGCCATTGCAGTTTGCCGCCGAAATAGCGCCGATTGAGCTCGCGGGCGCGCTCCAGCAGGGCGGGTTCGTCCAGACGGGCGCGCTGATGAGCCTGTTTGGCGCGTACCTGGCTCACCAGGCGGGTCACGACGCGCTCCAGCTCGTCGGCGGGCAAATCTGAGGGCGCGCGCACCTCGATGGTGCGCCAGTTGATCAGGCGCGCCGATACGGTGCGCTTGCGGCGTGCTGAACGAATCACGCGCACGGTAAACCCCTCGGCGGTGAATTCGCTGGTCTGAGCGCTCACGCTGAGGCTCGTCGGCGATGTTGGTTTGTTTTTTGGACGCAGGAATCGCATCAGTTCACGGGTTAACTCGCTGGTAGGGATATTGTAGCTGAATCGGGCTGCAGGGTGAAGGAGAGATCGCAGGTTGGTGGTTCGGTATGCTGAATGCTTGCCTACCAGGAACGGGTTCCTGCCGTTCCCGGCTAGCGCCGCTTGAACACCACGATTTCCGGATCGCTCCCGCCATCGCCATACTCGCACACCAGCAGCACCTGCGCGTCGGCCGCCAGGCCATAGCAGCGTTCCGTGCCTGTTTTTTCGAGCTGGTTACCCAGGTAGACCTTGGTATCATCCAGTAGCTGCACCGGACCGCTGGGGAGCGCATAGACCAGGTTCACATACGCCCCGCGGAGGGTGTTGAGGTCGGTAACTACGGGCATACCGGTAGTGGCTAGAGCGTTGAACTCGGCCAGCAGCTGAGCCTTGAGCTCATCGATCGCCGCAATGCAGTCAGCGGGGTCGGTGAGCCCTCTTTGCTGACAGCAAGACGCTACTATGCAATCGCCGCCAAAGGGGTGGCCACCCGAAGCCACGCAACCGTGGCAGGCAGTGTTTAGTGTACAAGCGTCGCAGTCAATCCCACAATAGGAGGGTTCCATGGGCACATGCTCCGATAACTGGTGTGGGGGTCTCAATGGTGTTCATCGGTGAGCCTGCCAGATAAAGAAAGAAATCAGAGCCGCTCAATGAAACGAATCTGACCTTGTGCCGAGGAAGGGATTTGAACCCTTATAGATCTAATATCCACCACGCCCTGAACGTGGCGCGTCTGCCAGTTCCGCCACCTCGGCTGACGCTGCATATAATACTCAAGCGATGCGCACTTGTCAAAACAACCCCGCTTGACAAATATCCCCACCTGCGTTTAAGCTGCCGTCAAAATAAGGAGTAAGACGGTGATGGCAAAAAACAATTTCTATGCGCTCGACGACCTCTTTACTCTTGGTGCGCCGCCCCCCTATCGCGGTGATCAGCTCAACGAAATTCGCTTCCCGCTGGGAGGCATCGGCACGGGCTGTGTCTCGCTCACTGGCCATGGCGGCTTGGCCGACTGGGAGATCTTTAACCGTCCTAACAAAGGTACCATCTTGCCTTATAGTTTTGTGGCGCTGTGGGTGCAACCGCGCGGCCAGGCACCCAAAGCGCGCGTCCTGCAGGCTCCGCCCTCGCCGCCCTACAGCGGGGCACTGGGCAGCGACTATCACAGCTTTGGCCACTCACTGCCGCGCGAGACCGGTGCTGGGCTGCCGCACATGCGCGCTGCCAGCTTTCGCGGCGAGTTTCCTTTTGCCAATGTGCTCTTTGAGGAACCCTCCTTGACGGTGCAGGTGCGCCTTGAGGCCTACAACCCATTTATCCCGCTCAACCCGGACGATTCCGGCTTGCCTGTCGCTATCCTTCGCTACCACATCCGCAACCTGGGCGACGTGCCTGTATCCGTCAGCCTGGCGGCTAACCTGTTCAACCCGGTTGGTTACCCGGGCATCGGGCCTTTTACCGGCAACCACCTCGGGCAAAACCGCTGCACCTTTATCGAACGGGGTGCCACCCGCGGACTGCTCCTCGACAGCGATCGTCTCGCAGCCGACGACCCGGCCTATGGCAGCCTCTACTTGGGCACCAGTTGGGGCGACGTTTACAGCCAGGATAACTGGTTGCGCAGCGGCTGGTTCGACGCCATGCACGACTATTGGGACCACTTTTCCGCTACCGGCCGCCTGCCCGAGCGCTCGCAGGGGCCTTCGCCGGATGGAACTAGCGATATCAGCACCCTGGGATTGCTGGCTGAGCTTGGCCCCGATGAATCTGTTACCTTGCCGATCATGCTGGGCTGGAGCTTCCCTAACTTTACCAAATACTGGGGAGATCCGCCGCGCGACCCGGTCAGCGGTGCCGAAAAGCCGCGTGCGCAGTGGCGCAACTATTATGCCACCCGCTTTGAGGATGCCACCGCTGCGGTGGCCTACTATGCCGATCACGAAGAGCGCCTGCTTGCCGAGACGCGCAGCTTCCACGACGCCCTTTTCGGCAGCACCCTGCCGACTTGTGTGCTGGATGCCGTCTCCAGCCAGGCCTCGATCTTGCACTCGCCCACCGTAATCCGTCTGGAAGACGGCACTTTTTACGGCTTTGAGGGCTGCTCGCCTGCGGAAGGCAGTTGCGAAGGCTCCTGCACGCACGTTTGGAACTATGCCCAGACAGTTGCGTTCCTGTTTCCCTCGCTGGAGCGCTCGATGCGCGAAGCTGACTATACCTACAACATGGCCGAAGACGGCTATATGTGCTTTCGCCTGCAGCTACCGCTCGGTTCACCGCTCTGGGACTTTCACGCCGCCGCCGATGGCCAGTTGGGCGGTATTATCAAACTCTATCGTGACTGGAAGCTTTATGGCGACCAGGCTTGGCTGGCCAGGTGGTGGCCCAAGGCCAGGCAGGCGCTCGAATATGCCTGGCAGCAGTGGGATGTCGACCAGGATGGCGTGATCGATGGCGTGCAGCACAACACGTACGACATCGAGTTTTATGGCCCCAACAGCATGATCGGCACCTTTTATCTGGGTGCCCTGCGGGCTGCCGAGGAAATGGCCATAGCAGTAGGCGATGCGGAGTTGGCAGCGACCTATCGCCGTATGTTTGAGAGCGGTCGTGCTCGTCTCGATTCCGAGATCTACAACGGCTCTTATTATCGCCAGCAGGTGCCTCTTAACGAGCACAAATACCAGTACGGCGAGGGGTGTCTTTCAGACCAGCTGATCGGCCAGTGGCTGGCCAAGCTGGTGGGGCTGGGAGATCTGCTGGATCCGCAGCATGTGCTTAGTGCCCTGCGGGCTATCTTTACACACAACTGGCGCACCAACTTTTGGGAGCACGCCAACCCACAGCGCATTTATGCCCTCAACGACGAGCAGGGCCTGGTGCTTTGTTCGTGGCCGCGCGGCGAGCGCCCCACCTTGCCCTTCCCCTACTCGGATGAGGTGTGGTGCGGCATCGAGTATCAGGTTGCCAGCCATCTGATCATGGAAGGGATGGTGCAGGAAGGGCTCTCGATCGTACAGGGGGTGCGTGCGCGCCACGATGGCATCCGCCGCAACCCGTGGAACGAGTTCGAGTGCGGCAGCCACTATGCCCGCTCGCTGGCATCCTGGTCAGTGCTGACGGCGCTTTCGGGCTACGAGTTCGACATTCCCAACAAGCGCCTGGGCTTTAGTCCGCGGGTATGGCCCGATATGTTTAAGTGCCTTTGGAGCGTTGACAGCGCCTGGGGCAGCTACGAACAGGAACTGTATGGCCAGGAGGCCCATATCCACCTGAGTGTCAACGCCGGCAAGCTCCAGCTGGCCAGCCTCAAGCTGGGGAACTGCGGCATCGTATCAGACGCGGTGGCGGCGGTCGACGGCCAGACAGCCGCGGTCTGCACGCAGGCTCGTGACGGCGCCGTGGAACTGGTTTTTGACCCGCCCGTGGACATTGGCGCGGAGAGTGTCCTGGAGGTACACCTGGCGCGCAGCTAGCCAGAGTATAGAAGTGGTTTGACAACCATACCCCCGCATCGTATACTGGTGCGCGAATCTGGACGCAAATAGGGAGCAATATGTCCAAGATCGTCGTTATCGGTGGGGTTGCGGGGGGAGCCAGCGCAGCAGCGCGCCTGAGGCGCAACGATGAAAGCGCCGAGATCATCCTCCTCGAGCGCGGCAAGTATGTCTCATTCGCCACCTGCGGTCTGCCCTACCATATCGGCGGGGTGATCCCGGAACGCAACGCGCTGTTGGTCTCAACCCCGGAGAAACTGCGCGACGAGTTTAACCTTGACGTACGCACCCAACAGGAAGTCACTCGCATCGATCCGGTTGCAAAAACCGTCGAGGTGCGCAACTTGGCCGAGGGCGGCAGCCTGTATCAGTTATCTTATGACAAACTGGTTCTGGCGCCTGGTGCCATGCCGCTCGTACCTCCCATCATCGGGGTGGATCTGCCGCGCGTTTACCGCCTGCGCGACCTGGTGGACATGGATTTCGTCAAGGCTGAGGTCGATAACGGCACCAGCCGCAACGCCACAGTCATCGGCGGCGGCTTTATTGGCCTGGAAGTGGCCGAGAACCTGATCCATCGCGGTTTGCAGGTGACGGTGGTCGAGATGCTCCCGCAAGTCATGGCGCTGATCGATTCCGAAATGGCCGCCATAGTACATCGCCACCTGCGGGACAAGGGCGTGCGCCTGATCCTGGGCGACGGCTTGCGCATGATTCAACAGCGCGAGGGACAGCTGGTCTCGACGCTTGCCAGCGGCCGTGAAGTGGCGGCTGATTTCATGGTGCTGGCTATCGGCGTGACCCCCGGGAGCACCCTGGCCAGGGAGGCCGGTTTGGAGATCGGCCCGCGCGGACACATCGTGGTAAACCCGCAGATGCAGACCAGCGACCCGGATATCTATGCCGTGGGCGACGTAGTTCAGGTGCTCAACCCTGTTACGCAGCAACCCTGTGCAGTTCCGCTCGCGGGACCTGCCAACCGCCAGGGGCGCATCGCCGCCGACGCCATCGCCGGCAAGGAGGTAGCCTACCGCGGCACGGTGGGCACGTCGATCGTCAAGGTCTTTGACCTGGCTGTCGCCAGCGTCGGGGTCAACAGCCGTGGTTTGCAACAGGCCGGCATCCCCTTTATGACGAGCATCAACCACAGCAACGACCACGTATCCTACTATCCCGGGGCTACCGTGCAGAGCATCAAACTGCTCTATGCACCAGATAGTGGAAAATTGCTCGGGGCGCAGGTAGTGGGCACCAACGCGGTCGACCGCACGATTGATGTGCTCGCGGTGGCTTTGCAGGCGGGCATGACCGTCTATGATCTCGAACACCTCGAACTGGCTTATGCGCCGCCTTTTGGGGCTGCCAAAGACCCCGTCAACATCGCCGGATTTGTGGCTAGCAACGCCCTGCGCGGCGATAGCAAACTGGTCAGCTATAAAGAGGTGGTCGACAACTCCGATAAGTATGTCATCCTGGATGTGCGCACCGACCCGGAATGGGATCTCGGGCATATCCCGGGTGCGGTTCACATTGAAAATATCAAGATACGTTCGCGCCTGGATGAGCTCGATCGTACCAAGCCCTATGCAATCTACTGCCGTGTGGGGCGGCGCGCTTATGTGGTAGAGCGCCTGCTGCGCCAGCACGGCTTTGATGTCGTCAATATCACCGGCGGATGGACGACCTATGAGCCCGCCGTAGAGCCGCAGAGCTCGCCTGATGCTCCCCTCGCCGTACCAGGCGATCAAACGGAGGCTTCCACCATGAACACGGACGATTCCGATTCCCTGATTTCTGAGGTGATCAACGCCCGCGTTGACGCGCGCGGCTTGCAGTGCCCCGGGCCGATCGTACAGGTCTTTCAGCAGATGCAGACCATGCAGCCCGGCGACGTGCTCGAGGTGTTGGCTTCTGACCCGGGTTTTAAGCGCGATGCCGAAGCCTGGGCACAGAGCACGGGCAACCGCCTGATGAGCATCCGTGACGAGGCGGATGGCACAATCCGGGCTCTGTTTGTCAAGGGAAATGTGCTGCCGCGTTCGAGCGACTCCCGCCCGGCTGATACCGACAAGACCATCCTGGTGTTCTCTTCCGACTTTGACAAGGTGATGGCTGCCTTTGTGGTGGCAAACGGCGCCCTGGCGACCGGCCAAAAAGTGACCATGTTCTTTACCTTCTGGGGGCTCAACGCGCTGCGCCGCACCCAGTACGTGGCCACCCAAAAGACCTTTATCGAGCGCATGTTTGGCATGATGATGCCCAAAGGCCTGAATGCCCTGCGCCTCTCTAAACTGAATATGCTGGGCATCGGCACGGCTCTGATGAAGAACGTGATGAAGCAAAAGCAGATCGATTCGCTGTCTTCGCTGGTCAACCAGACTCAGATGGGCGGGGCGCGCCTGATCGCCTGCCAGATGACCATGGATATGATGGGGTTCAAGCAGGAAGAGCTGATCCCCGGCGTCGAACTGGGCGGTGTGGCAACCTTTATCAACTCAGCCGACCGCTCCAGCGCCACCCTCGTTTTCTAGTTGCCAGCCGGCTGACAATCTCCGCCGTTCAGTTGCGGAGGTTGTTGTTTGGGCGCTATGGTAGTGCTGATAGAGCCGGTAGTTGCGATATACCAGCCGCAGATAAGCGCGCGTCTCGGCGTAGGGTACCAGCTCAAAAAACAGGTCATCGTCGGTGAATTGCATGGTCTGCAGCCAGGTAAGGGTAGCCCCGGTGCCAGCATTATAGGCTGACAGGGCTGGCATGATCGCCCCATTAAAATTGGCGAGCGCCTGGTTCAGGTAAAAAGCACCGTAGCGGATGCTGGTACCGCTGCGCAGCAGCGCCTGCGGGTCATAAGTCTCCCCCAGACGTGTGGCGATCTGTTCGGCCGTGCCTGGCATGATCTGCGCCAATCCCACCGCACCGGCGGAGGATGCAACCCCCGGCCTGAAGGCGCTCTCCTGCTTGAGGAGTGCTTCGAGCAGCAGCTCATCGCCGCCGTGCAGCTCCACCGATGCGGCGACCTGCTCACGGTAAGGTTCCGGGTTTTCCACGCGCCACAACAGCTCAGGAATATCGCTGTGGCCTTGGGCGACCACGGCAGCGGTGAGAATCTCGCCCAGCGCGATGCTGGCCGGGTATGCCCCGATACTTTCTGTCAGGCGCACTGCCCGCAACAGGCTGCGCGGCGATGCCTTGGTCTGCTCGCCATAATGCCGGTAAGCCGCCATACTGGCCAGCGGCCAGCCCAGTTCCCACAGTGCGGCTGCGCGCTGGTAGTTCGCGTCGGCGGCTGGATCGGTCGGGTCGGCGGCGGTGCGCGGATCAGCCGCCAGCCAGGCATCCATGGCCTCGAACTCGGCATCGCTGATCGGCTGCCCGATCAGTGCCAGCTGAGGCTGGTTGGCGATTAGCAGATCACGCCCGTTGAGCTGGTCATATGCGCGCAGGCCATAGTAGCTGTCTGGAGACAAAGCAGCTGCCTGCTGCCAGTAGTCGCTGGCACGCTGCATATCGCCCAGACGCATGGTGGCTACCCCCAACCAATAGAGCAGCCTGACGCGCACCTTGGGGTCGGCTGGTGCGGCACTGTTCAGGTTGTCCCAGATGATCTCGGCCCGGCTGACATCGGTGGCGGCATAAGCCACCAGCCCGGCGCGAAAGCCGGCATCGGCGCCATATTCGCTCTGGGGGTAGTTCTGCATGATGGCCAGATAGTCTTGCTGAGCCTGTGGCCAGTCGCCGCGCGCTTGCTGATAGAGCGCCGAAAGCCACAACGCCTCGGCGGCTCGCGGCCAGGCGGGTGTCAGTGCAACAATCTCGCGGTAAGCCTCACTGGGGCTTTCTCCGTTGGCGGCCAGCACCCGGGCGCGTGCAAAACGGGCTTCGCTGGCGAACGGCCCCAGGCTGTCGAGCTGGATGGCCTGTTCCAGGTAGCCCAGAGCCTCCGGCAGCAGGGCCTGCTTTTCGGCCAGCAGGCCGCTCAGTAACAGGGATTCCGCCGTCGCGCTGTTGCCGGCCAGGTAGCTTGACAGCAGTTCGGCGCTGCGTTCATACAGGGCGTTGTCGTAGCAGATGCGAGATTGCTGCAGCTGGCTCAGGAACTGATGCTCAGAACCCTCGAGCATGCCCATCACCAGGTAGGCGGCATAGCTGTTCGGGGAGCGCTGGTAAGCCTGCTTCAGGAGCTCGATGCCGGTGGCCTGATCCGAGCTCATCAGCGCGGTGCCCTTCCAATACAGCACCAGCGCCTGATAGGTCGGCTGCTGTGCAAAGCTCAGGATCTCGTCATACAGCGCCAGCGCCCCCTGCAGGTCGCCATTGAGCTGCCGCAGGCTGGCTTTTTCCTCCAGCAGGCTGGCGCGTTGCGAGTCGTTGAACAGTTCCGGCGCGACGGCGTCGTATTCGGCTAGAGCGCCGCGGTAGTCGCCGATGTTGGAGAGGATCTGCCCGATATGCCAGCGTATGTCGGGCTCGACGGCTGGCACCAGCCGCAGATAGTTGCGGTAGGCGCTGATGGCCGATTCACGGGCCCCCTGCAGGTCATAGGCACGTCCTGCCAGTCCATATGCCAGCCCGCTTTGCGGCAAGGGCGGATCTGCCCTTGCCAACGGCAGCACCTGCGCCAGTGCCAAAAGGGGCTCATCGAGTTCCAGCAGGGTGCGCGCCAACCTGATCTGCAGCTCGGCGCGCTCGGGCACCTCGGGGAGCTTGAGCAAGCCATAGTACAGTTCGACGCTGCGGCGAGGGTCGTTATCCAACTCTGCGCGCTGCAACTCGGCAAGCGCAGCAGGGATATCCTCGACGACCGCCGGCACAAAACTACCGCTGTCGTTGGGGTCGAGGGTTGCCTCGGGCATCACCTCAGAGGCGCCGTCATCGGGTGGCAGTTCGGCGGGTGAGCGCCCCTTGCAGCCAGCCAACAGCAGGCACAATGCGAGCAGCAGGCTGGAGAGCTGCCGGGCGAGACTAGCTGTGCGCATCGTAGGCGTCCAGAGCGCCCGCCAGAACGTTTTGCAGGTCTTCAACATCCTCCAGCCCGATGCTGACGCGGTAGGCGCTGCCATCCAGGCCAAAGGCCGGGATCACCAGGCTCTCAAATCCTCCCCAGCTGCATCCCAGCCGGAAGAGCGGCAATAGTGCATCCACAAAGGCCATATTGGCTTCGCGGCTCTTGGGCTGCAGCTTGAATGTAAAGACCCCCGAATAACCGCTCATCTGGCTAGCTGCCAGGGCATGCCCGGGGAAGGACTCCAGTCCCGGATAGAGCACGTCCGTCACCAGGGGCTGCTCGCTCAGCCAGGCGGCGATCTGCATGGCGGAGCGCTGGTGCTGTGCCAGACGCACCGGCAGGGTGCGCAACCCTCGGATCGCCAGGTAAGCATCTTCGGGCGAGATGATCCCGCCCAGCTCGCAGGCCTGACGATGTACCTGCTCGATCAGCTCACGCGAGCCAGCTGCAACACCAAAGACCAGGTCAGAGTGTCCGCCAAGGTACTTGGAACCGGTGTGCACCACCAGGTCGATGCCCAGATCGATCGGGTTCTGATACAGGGGTGTGGCCCATGAGTTATCGATAATCGTGACAATGCCGCGGCGGCGCGCCACCGCACTCACGGCGCGCAGGTCGGTGATCTCAAAGGTCATTGAGCCGGGCGATTCGAGGTAAATCACGCGCGTGTGCTCGGGGATATTGGCGTCCAGGTCAGCGGCATCGCCGGGCTTGTAATAGCTGGTGGTAACTCCAAAGCGCGCCAAAGTATGGTTGCAGAGGCGATGCACCGGCCCATAGGCGTTGTTCGTCAGCAGCACATGGTCACCGCTGCGCACCATGGCCAACAGGCAAGTGCTGATAGCCGCCATTCCCGAGCCAAAGGCGACCGCGCCATCGGCATGCTCAAGCAGGGCGATCTTTTCCTCAAGCACATGCGTGGTGGGGTTGCCGGACCGAGTATAAGAATAGTGTGTGATCTTGCCCTCACCGGCGTCGATCATCTGCTGGCACGAGTCGTAGCAAAAGAGCGATGTGCGGTAGATCGGCGGGTTCACGGCCCCCTGCCAGTCGGACGGGTCTTCGGCATAGTGCAAGAGCGCAGTGTTGGGTTTCATCGGGCACACCTTACGGTCGTTATGATAGAATTCGTTCTACCTTAAGTCATTCAGGCCCAACGGTCAATTTGATGGACAGGCCCGACAGGCTTTACTATCATGCGGCTGACAAGGAGATGCGCCATGCGCTGGCAAGATCAGGGCACCCACCTCACCGACCGGCACCGCGTGATCCCGCGGGCGCTGTGTCTGATCACCCACGGCGGCAAGCTGCTGCTGATCCGTGCGGCACCGCACAAGCGCCTTTGGGCCGGCAAACTCAACGGCATCGGCGGGCACATTGAGCCCGACGAGACGCCGCTGGAAGGCGCCCTGCGCGAGGTGAGCGAGGAGACGGGATTGCAGCTGCCCGCACTGAGGCTGTGCGGGATCATCCACGTGGCTGACAGGCGTGACCCAAGCGGGATCATGGTGTTTGTGTATCTCGGTGAGGCTCCCACCTGTGAGGTGACACCCTCGGGCGAGGGTACACTCGAGTGGCATGCTCTGGATGCCCTGCCCTGGGATGAAATGGTAGCAGATATGCCCAGTCTGGTGCCGCAGGTGCTGAACCTGGCGCCTGATGAACTCCTCTATGGGCACTATACTCAGGGGGAAAACGGCGAGGTGGTGTTTCGCTACATGGCGGTAAGGGGGCTGGATGGCAACTGATTTTTATCTGCCGACACGGATTATCTTTGGCGCGGGCGTGTTCGCACGCCTGGGCGAACTGGCGCGTAACCTTGGCTAGCATGCCCTGCTGGTGAGTGGCAGGAGCCTCGGCCAGCGCATGAGCGAGCAGCCGCCGTTCGAGCTGCTCAGGGGAGGCGGGTTGGAGGTGACGACCTTTAGCGAGGTACACGGCGAGGCCGACCTTGATACCGTTGCTGCCGGCCTGGAGTTCGTGCGCGCGCATGGCTGCGACTGTGTGGTGGGTATCGGCGGGAGAAGCGTGCTCGATACGGCCAAAGCCATCGCCGGGCTGGCGCGCCAGTCGCAGGATATCCGCATATACCATGCCGGATACCCCCCCGAAAATCCCTCCCTGCCGATGCTGGCGGTGCCAACTACCGCCGGCACGGGCGCAGAGGTCACGCGTAACGCAGTGCTGACCGATCCGCGCACGGCATTCAAGCAGAGCATCCACGTCAACGACTGGTTTCCGCAGGTGGCGCTCGTCGACCCACGCCTGACCCACACACTCAACGCCGAGGTGAGCGCGCGGGTTGGCGCCGATGCCCTGTGCCAGGCGATTGAAGCCTATACCTCGATCGCCGCCAGCGCCATCACCGATGGCCTGGCCGAGCAGGCCATTGCGCTGATCGGCCCGCACCTGTTGTGGGTCTGCCGCGATGGCAGCGACGAGAGGGCGCGCGAGGCGATGAGCATGGGCAGCCTGCTGGCCGGCATGGCTATGTCGAACGCGCGTCTGGGAGCGGTGCACGGCATGGCGCATCCGCTTAGGGCGCACTACCACATCCCGCATGGCACGGTATGTGCCATCCTGCTTGCCCCTACCATGCGCCACAACCTGCCGTATGCGTATTTCAAGTATGCGGAGGTTGCGAGCCTGCTGGGCGTGGCAGAGCTGGCGGATGACGCGCATGGCAATGCCCAACGCGCGATCGATCACATCGCTGAAATGCTGGCAGAGGCGGGCTTGCCCGCTCACCTGTCGCCCATGGTGTGCGCATCGAGCACCTCGATGACATCGCCGCTGAGGCGATGCTTTCCGGCGCGACCGCGCACAATCCGCGTAAAATGCAGCACGAGGATATCCGCCAGGTGTTGCTGGCAGCCCTGTAAAGGAGAGTAACATGCAATTCGTGCGTGAATCTGACCAGCCGTTTCGTAACGGGGTGAGCGGCGTCAAGTATCTGATGCGCGGGCCGCTGCTGGATTGGGGCATTATCCTGCTGCTGAACGGCGAGCAGCTCAGCGGACACTGTCACCGCGAGGTTGAAGAGACCTTTTACATCCTCAAGGCCAGGGGTGCATGGTGGTGAACGGCACTGAATATCCAGTGCAGCCCGGCGATGCGTTGCGCATCGAGCCCGCCGACCAGCATTCCATCCACAACACCGGTCAGTCTGACCTGAAGCTGATCTTTATCAAGACCCCATACTTGCCCGATGATCGGGTCGATCTGTAGCCGCTTGTAAGAGCGCTACCAACTGGTCGTGGATCACCCCGTTGCTGGCCAGCCAGTCGGGCTGAAAGAGGTCGGTGCTGACACCGTCCAAGCTGGTGGCAACGCCGCCAGCCTCCTGGATGATCAACATGCCCGCGGCGACATCCCAGGGCTGCAGCGTCAACTGGATATAAGCCTCCGCCCAGCCAGCCGCCACCGCGCAAAAAGCCAGCGCGGCTGATCCGCACGAGCGCAGACACTCGGCTGGCACCGAGAGGGCTTGTGCATACCGCAGCATGCGTTCGCGCGGGCCTGGCTGGCGCGGCCAATCCTGCTGGATCATGGCACCTTCCAGGCCAAGGTTACTCACCTGCAGCCGGGTACCGTTCATAAAGGCGCCCTGAGAGCGCTCTGCCCAAAAGAGCTGGTCGGTCATAGGCTCATAGACTGCCCCGACCTGAAGCTCGCCGCCGGCAGCCATGCCGATCGAGACGGAAAACTCGGGCAAGCCGTGTTTAAAGTTCGACGTGCCATCCAATGGGTCGATAATCCATACCGGCCCGCCCGACAGATCCTGGTGCGCCTGGTGGCTCTCTTCGGTGATAAATTTGGCACCGGGGCAGCCCAAAGAGATGATCTCGATGATAGCGCGCTCAGCAGCCAGATCGGCCTCGGTGGTGATATCGCGCAGGCCCTTGTAATGGATGGTGTGCGGTTGGCCGTGGCGCTCGCGCAGGATTGCTCCGGCAACACGCGCGGCGATTTTGGCTAGCTCGAGCATTGGCAGTCTCCACGGATAGCTAGGGAGCAGTTTATGGTCAGAATGGTCTTGCGTCAATCGGCAGCCTTGGTAGCAGATAGGTTCATGCCTATAATAGGAAACTATGAGCGTGTGCGGAGGTAAAGTGGAAGAACTAGAGCGACTCAACCGTGAAGTGCGCAGTTGCCGGCTGTGCCGGCTGGCCAGCACGCGCAAGCTAGCGGTGCCCGGCGAGGGCCCCGAACATGCCCGCATCATGCTGATCGGTGAGGCGCCCGGCTACCACGAAGACCAGCAGGGGCGCCCCTTTGTAGGCGCGGCTGGCCAGTTCCTAGAAAGTCTCCTGGCGCGTATCGGGCTCACGCGGCGTGATGTGTTTATCTGCAACGTGATCAAGTGCCGTCCGCCCGAAAACCGCGCCCCCATGCCGGATGAGCTGGAGCTGTGCCGTCCTTACCTGATTCGCCAGCTCGGCCTGGTCAAACCGGAGGTGGTTATCACCCTTGGGCGCTACTCGATGGAACTGGTTTTCAAGGGCTCCTCGATCAGCAAGATCCATGGCACCACCCGCACCATCGATGGCGTGACCTATATCCCCATGTTTCACCCCGCGGCGGCGCTGCACCAGCCGCGTTACCGCAGCCTGATCGAAGCCGATTTCGACCGCGTGCCAGACATCCTTCAGGAGCTCGACCGACGCAACGCGTCTCCGCCGCCGCCCGAGCCGGCGCCGCCCGAACAGCTCTCCTTTTTCTGATGCCGGCAATGATACAGCAAGTATTGAGGGTAATTCCACTGGGCGGCCTGGGCGAAATTGGCCGTAATATGCTGGTGCTCGAGTATGACGAACAGCTCCTGATCGTCGACGCCGGGTTAATGTTCCCGGATGCCGATATGTACGGAGTCGAGTATATCATACCAGACTTTACGTATGTGGTTGAACGCGTTGAACAAGTGCTTGGAATCGTCGTCACCCATGGCCATGAGGATCACATCGGCGCCCTGCAGCACCTTCTGCGGCAGGTGCCCGTGCCGGTATATGCCACGCCGCTCACGCGTGCCCTGATCCAATCCCGTGTGCGTGATGCCCGCGGTGTTGCCACGCAGATGATCGACATCAAGCCGCGCGATCGCTTTCAGCTGGGGCCCTTTACCATCGAGTGCTTTCATATGAGCCACTCGATCCCCGATACCCTGGGACTGGCGATTGAGACACCGCTGGGGCTGGTGGTGCACTCGGGAGACTTTAAGCTGGATGCCTCGCCGGCAGACGGTCTGCCCAGCGACATAGAGCGCCTGACGAGTTATGGCGAGCGTGGCACCCTATTGCTCCTCTCCGACAGCACCAACGCCGAATCGCCGGGCACCACCGCCTCCGAGCAAGCCCTAGGAGTCAACCTGCGCAACCTCTTTGAGACGGCGCCGGGGCGGGTGGTGATTGCCATGTTTGCCTCGAACATCTCGCGGGTGCAGCAGGTGGCCGACATCGCCCGCGCCACGGGCCGGCGCATTGCCCTGGTGGGTAAGAGCATGGTCAACAATGTGCGCATTGCCAGCGAACTCGGTTATGTCAATATCGATCCGACCCTCTTTATTCCCGCCAGCCAGCTGCACAGCCTGCCCGACCGCGAGGCGGCTATCATATGTACCGGCAGCCAGGGGGAATCAGCTTCTGCCCTGGTGCGTATGGGGATGGGCGATTCGAGCGCCCTCTCACTGCAGCCCGGCGATACGGTGATCGTCTCGGCTGCCCCTATCCCGGGCAACGAGGAAAGCGTCAACCGTACCCTCGATAACCTCTTTCGTCTGGGCGCGCAGGTCTACTATGACGATGTCTATGACGTGCACGTCTCGGGGCATGCCAGCCAGGAAGAGCTCAAGGAGCTCATCCGCCTGGTGCGGCCGCGCTACCTCATGCCAATCCACGGCGAATACCGCCACCTGGTATGGCACCGCCGGTTGGCCGAAAGCTTCGGTATGCTGCCTGAAAATATCTTTGTGCTGGAAAGCGGCGACGTGCTCGAGATCACGAACTCGGGCGCAGTGCTGGGCGAGCGCATCGGGGTCGAGACGGTTTATGTGGATCGCTCCGGCAAGACTACCATCGGCGCTGAAACCCTGGCCGAGCGCAGCATGCTCTCGCAGGACGGCATCCTGGTGGTGACGGTCAACCTGGATAAGTATACCGGTGGCTTGGTCGGTACGGCGCACTTTATGTCGCGCGGGATGCTTACCTCGGCAGATGCTGAGGCGCTCTACAAACAGCTGCGCGAGCCGGTGGCTACTGCCGTTAACCTGGGCGGCAGCAAGAACGAACTCACCAAACGGCTGGATTACCTGGTTGCGCGCTTGGTCGAAGACCTCACCGGGCGGCGACCTGTCATTGTCGTGCAGGTACTCAAAGTCTAGGATCCAGAGCAGTTGATCGTAGCGCACGATTATGTATACTTGAGGCAAGATGGCGAAGCGAAGCATTCGTCGGCCGCGCACCTACAGCCCCGTCAATGACCGGCGCGTCCTGCTGTCTTCAGGCGGGGGGCTGCTCTTATTTGCCGGCGCGATCATCCTGTGGGCCTACTTTGGCACCTCGCAAACCACCGGCGTGATGCGCTTGCTGGCATTTATGCGCAGCACGTTCGGCTGGGCCATGTATCTGGTGCCGGTCGTGCTGGGAGTTTTGGGCGGTCTGCTATTGCAGCAGACCAGCAAACGTCCCTGGCGCTGGCCTTGGCTGGCACTTACCGGTGTCTTTATGGTGATTCTGGCAGCGCTGGCGCTTACCCACTTGCTGGCTGATGTCCAGACGGTGCATTGCACTACCAGCAAAGGCGGCGTGATCGGCTGTCTGCTGGGACAGGGCTTGCAGGTGCTGATCGGCAAGGTGGTAGCGGTCATCATCTATCTGGTGGTGGCGATAGCCGGCGTATTGATGATACTGCGCATTCCCCTTGCCAGCGTTACCAGCCTGGCCGGCAGGCTGATCACCTGGGGCGGTTCTGCTGGCCGGCGCCTGGCGGGCTGGGTGGCTGTACAGGTGGCCAAGCTGAAGCAGTCTCGCGCCAACAAGCCGACGGTACTCCCGCCTGCCACCGAGGCGCTGGTTATTCACCAACCCAAGATCGTACCGGCGCCCAAACCGGCGGCAACTCCGGTGAAACGATCAGCGACGCCCGAAGAACCGCTCATTCAGCCGGAGGGCAGCGCGCCAACACGGAACTGGGTCTTACCCGTCATGCAGCAGATGCTGATGGTACGCCAGGATTCGCAGATGTCCCTGGCCGATATCCGCGACAAGGCGCGTATCATCGAAACGACCCTGGGCAGCCTGGGTGTGCCGGCAGCCGTCACTGAGGTCAACCCCGGTCCGGTTGTCACCCAGTTTGGCATTGAGCCGGGCTACATCGAACGCTATGATCGCGATGGCAAGCTGACGCGCTCCAAGGTCAAGATCAGCCGCATAGCGGCGCTTTCCAACGACCTGGCGCTGGCGCTGGCCGCTTCGCCGATCCGCATTGAGGCACCGGTGCCGGGCAAGAGCATTGTGGGGCTTGAGGTGCCCAACGGCAGACTGGCTACAGTAGGTCTGCGCGGCGTACTGGAATCGCCCGAGTTCGCCGCACTGGATTCGCGCCTAGCCATGGGGTTAGGGCGCGACGTCTCCGGTACGGCAGTGGTGGCCGATCTGGTCAAGCTGCCGCATCTGTTGATCGCCGGCGCCACCGGATCGGGTAAGAGCGTCTGCCTGAATGCTATTATCGTCAGCCTGCTCCTGAACAATACCCCCGATCAGCTCAAGCTGATCCTGGTCGACCCAAAACGCGTTGAGCTGACCCCTTACGGCGGTATCCCGCACCTGCTCTCGCCGGTGGTGGTCGAGCCGGATCGCGTTTTGGGGGTGCTCAACTGGCTGATGCGCGAGATGGATTCGCGCTACCGTAACTTTTCAGCTGCCGGTGCGCGCAATATCGAGGCATATAACGAGTCGGCGGCGCGACGCGGAGAGCAAAAGCTGCCCTTTATCGTGCTGATCATGGACGAGTTGGCCGATTTGATGATCGTGGCTCCCGACGAGGTCGAGCGTGCGGTATGCCGCCTGGCGCAGATGGCACGCGCCACCGGTATCCACCTGATCTTGGCCACCCAACGGCCGTCGGTGGATGTGGTGACCGGTCTGATCAAGGCTAACTTTCCGGCGCGCATTGCCTTTGCAGTCACCTCGCAGGTCGACTCACGGGTCATCCTGGATACCCCCGGCGCAGAGAAGCTGCTCGGCCGCGGTGATGGCCTGGTGATGGCGCCTAATAGCCCCGGGCTGACGCGCATCCAGGGCTGTTTTGTATCTGATGGCGAACTGAGCAGCCTGGTTGAGTTCTGGTGCGCTCAGGCAGCGCCGACATCGCCGGCGCTAGTGTTCGACCAAACCGGCACCACAGCTACCCAACCGCCCCTCCTCGAGTTGGATGCCCGCGATGAAGAGCCTCCCGATTCGGCCATGTTGGTGCGCGCCCGCGAGGTGGTGCAGCGCAGCGGTAAAGCCTCGGTTTCGTTTTTGCAGCGCAACCTGGGCATCGGCTATACTCGGGCTGCCCGCTTGGTGGAACAACTCGAGCGAGAAGGCATAATCGGGCCAGCCACTGGCACCAGCAAGCCGCGAGAAGTAATCGCAAGGGATAACGACCAAAATAAAGAGGAAGAAAATAGTGAATAGTGTAACCGAAGCGGATGTTGCCAAGCTGATCGAGATCGCCGGCGAAGAAAACGTATCGACGCGCACTGCCGATCTAGATGCGCATTCTATTGACGAGTCGTGGTTCCCTCCGCACCCTGCCGATGTGATCGTATGGCCTTCCAGTACTGAACAGGTGGCGGCCATTGTGGGGTACGCTAACCAACGGAAGCTGCCGGTGGTAGCCTGGAGTGGCGGCTCGAGCCTAGAGGGCAACCCGGTGCCGGTGGTGGGCGGCATCCTGTTGGCGATGTACCGCATGAAGGCGATTCTCGATATCCGCGAACAGGACCTTCAGGTGGTGGTGCAGCCCGGCATCATCTATGACGACCTCAATACCGCGCTGGGCAAGAAAGGGCTCTTTTTCCCGCCCGCTCCCGGCAGCGCCGATGTGGCTACGATCGGCGGCATGGTCGCCAACAACTCGAGTGGTATGCGAGCCGTCAAGTATGGCGTTACACGTCACTATGTGCTCAAACTCAAGGTCGTTTTGGCAGACGGCAGCGTGATCACCGTAGGCAGCAACGCCAAAAAGTCGGCCAGCGGCTATGATCTGGTGAGCCTGTTTGTTGGCTCTGAGGGGACGCTGGGGATCGTGACCGAGGTGACACTGCGCCTGATGGGCTTGCCCGAGCAGACTGCCGCAGTGGTGGCCTCTTTTGAAGCCATGGAAGATGCCACCGGCGTGGTGTATGATGCCATCAGCGGCGGGCTGGATCCCTCTGCGATCGAAATTCTGGACGAAACCACCATTGCCGTCACCAACCAGCGCCAGGGTCTGGCCCTGCGTGAGGAACCGACCCTTTTTGTCGAGTTCCATGGCAACGAGGCGGCTATCGAAGAGCAGCTCGAGTTCCTGCGCGAGCTGTGCGAGGATCACGGCTGTCTGGCGTTTGACCAGGCTACCAACACCGAAGCGCGCAACAAGCTGTGGGTAGCTCGCAAGGAAGCCCATGATTCGATCAAAGAGAGCCACCCGGGTAAAACCATGATCTCGGGGGATGTGTGTGTGCCGATGTCGTGCTTTGGCGAGATGGTGCACTTTGTGCATCAGGTTTCTGAGCGGACTGGGCTGATCATCTATGTCTTTGGGCATGCCGGCGACGGCAACCTTCACACCGAGGCGATTGTCGATCGCCAGGTCGAGGGCGAATACGAGCTTGGCTTGGCCGCCACAGACGAGATCGTCAACCATGCTCTTGAAGTGGGCGGCACGGCCTCAGGCGAGCACGGCGTGGGACTGGGCAAGCGCCAGTTTATGCTCACCGAACATGGCGACAGCCTGGCGGTGATGCGTATCATCAAGCAGACCCTCGATCCGAATGGTATCCTGAACCCAGGCAAGATCTTTCCGGATTCCCTCGGCGCCTGATCATGCGCGAGCTGCTGCAGAGAGCGGCTGAGCGGGCTGGCTTTACGCTTGGCCAGCCGCAGCTGGATGCCTTGCAGCAGCTGGCCGACGGGCTGATCGCCTTGAACCAGCATGTCAACCTGACAGCTATCACCGCGTCGGACGAGATTGCCATCAAGCACCTGCTCGATTCGCTCTACTGCCTGCGGGTGATCGAGCAGTTGCCGTCTATCCAGCGCCTGGCCGATGTGGGCAGTGGGGCTGGCTTCCCAGGCCTGGTGATCAAGATCGCCCGACCGCAGCTGGACGTCACCCTCATTGAGGCCACCAGCAAAAAAGCCGATTTCATCCGCCAGATGGTCAGCGAGTTGCAGCTGGAGGCCACTACGGTGCTGGCGCAGCGCGCCGAAGAGAGCGGCCGCCAACTGGGTATGCGCGAATCATTCGAGCTGGTGACAGCGCGCGCAGTGGCGCGCCTGCCGATTCTGGCAGAACTGTGCCTACCACTGGTATCCGTCGGAGGGCACTGGCTGGCTCAAAAGGGCGCCGATTATACCGACGAATTGAGCGACGCTGCGCATGCCTTGGATGTGCTGGGGGCTGAGCTATCTGAGGTGATCCCCTACCAACTGCCGCGCACGGCAACGCCGCGCAACCTGCTCGTGTTCCGAAAAGTACGTCCGACCCCACCGCAGTATCCACGCCGGCCAGGGATGCCCGCCAAGCGCCCGCTCCAGGCTGGTTAGTGCCCCGCAAGGGCGATCACATGACCTGCGACCACTTCATATACGTGTGCATGCTCCAAGAGCGAGAGATCGCAGGCGTTCAGGTCGGTGGTGCTGATCAGCACCTGCTCGATGCCGCGCAGTTGTGATACCAGCAGCCGTGCGCGGTCATGATCCAGTTCGGAAAAGATGTCATCCAGCAACACCACGGGCGATTCCCCGCTGTGGGCATGGATCAAGTGGGCCTCAGCCAGCTTGAGCGCGACTACGATCGAGCGCTGCTGTCCGCGCGAGCTCATCTCGGCGGCATCCGCATCATTCAACGTAAAGCGCAGGTCGTCGCGATGCGGCCCGACAACCGTCATTCCGCGTGCGATCTCTTCTGCCTGAGCAGACTGTAGCGCCTGTCTCAGTTGCTGGGTGATCTCTGCGAGCGCGGAAGGCGTGGTGGCCTCATCGAGCGAGCCAGCCATATTCCAGTGTGCCTCGGTATCATCCAGCACGCGTGCCGCGTAACGCAGCTGAAGCGTTTCGCGCCCCTCCGAGAGCCCGGGATAGATATCCTGCAACCTCGCGTCCAGCCCCGCGCACAACCATACTCGTGCAGCGCTCAGAAATGCCCCCAGCTCGACGATCTGCTCGTCCCAGAACTCGAGCTCATGCGCCGACGCGCGCCGTTCACGAATCTGATGCAGCAGGGCGTTGCGCTGCCCCAGGATGCGGTTGTACTGGCTCAGCGCACGGCAGTAGCGGCGGCTCTGCTGGCACAGGCTGATATCGAGGTAGCGGCGTCGTTCGCCGGGCGAGCCTGTGATCAGGTTCACGTCCTTGGGCAGAAACAGCACGGCCATAAAGCAGCCGACACAATCGATCAGGCGCTGTACCTGGCCATCCAGCCGCGCCTGTTTGCGCACTATGCCCCGGGAACCGTCTGCATCCGACTCTGGCGTGTTCATAAGGGTCAGTTCGAGGGTGTGGTTTTCGTTGCCGCGGGTAAAATCGCCCACAATAGCGGTATACGGCAGCAAACTATCATCAGGCGCCAGCCCGATCAATTGACGTTCGGCGGAGGTGATGGGTGATTTGAGCGTCGCCAGATAGTTGATCGCCTCGAGCAGATTGGTCTTGCCTTGGGCATTGCTGCCCATAAAGACAACAAGGCCCGACTGGAGCGGCAGTTCCAGACGGGCATAGTTGCGATAGTTGCCTAGTTCAAGGCGCCGTAGGTGCATGCACTTATCGGCCGATGTGCATGGGCATCAGCACATGCTCAAAAGTTGGACCATTTACAGGGCGGAAAACACCGGGGCTGGAAGCATCTCGGGTGGAGAATGACACCAGCGGCGTGTTAATGGCCTGCAAAACGTCGATCAAAAAGCGCGCGTTAAAGGCGATCTCCATTTGCGCGCCTTTGACGGTAGCATCAATCTCAGAGACGTTGTCGCCATGCTCGGACGATGTGGCCGTCACCACTACCTTACCGGGGCCGTCCCCCTCGTCGGGCACAATCTGCAGCCTGGTCATATTAGAGGCATCGCGCGCAAAAATAAATGCCACGCGCACCGCACTGAGGAAATCAGTCGTTGACAGGGTTACCTCGGTGTTGTGATGGGTGGGCACCAGGGCGCGGTAATCCGGAAAGTTGCCTTCGACCAGCTGTGAGATCACATCCACGTCGTCGAGGTGGAAAAACGCCTGGTTGCGGTTGCGCGAGATCAGCATCGAGACCGGCTGGTCATCGGCGATCGCCACACGGCGCAGCTCCTGCAGAGCACGTGCCGGGATCACCACGCTGGACTGGCGCGCGTCGCTCACGATCGGTTCCTTGCGTACCGACAGGCGGTAGCCATCGGCGGCGGCGAGGGTCAGGGTGTCTTCGCGGATTTCGGCCAGCACGCCCGTCAGGATCGGGCGGTTCTCATCCTGGGCGGCTGCAAAGGCCACCTGGTCAATCATCTGGAAAAAGGTGCCAGCATTGACCTCTACCGGCGTTTCGTCGTCGGGAATGATGATGAGAGGTGGAAAATCCTGCGCATCCAAGCCCTTGATGTTGGCTTCCTGGCGGCCGCAGCGCAGATTAAGGGTGTTGGTGCGCGCGTTCAGCTGCATATCGATGCGTTCGGGCGGCAGCGAGTTGACCAGGTCCGCCAGAATACGCGCCGGCACGGTAATGGCGCCTTCCTGCTCCACCTGCGCGCCCACCCAGCAGTTGATACCGATCTCTAGGTTGGTGGCAGAGAGCTTTAGGCGGCCGTTATCAGTGGTCATCAGCACGTTCAAGAGGACCGGCAGGCTGCTGCGGGTTGAGACAGCACGCCCTACGATCGAGAGTCCGCGTGCCAAACTTTCTTGCATACAGGAGATGCGCATGGAAACCCCCGTCGTGGTTCTTTTTCGAGTAGTACCATTATACGAATCCGGCACCGGTGCGCAAGTCACTTGAAGACGTATACGCCATCAACGATCGGCCAGTCGCGGCCGCAGGTTTGACAATGCAGACACTCGGGGTACCGCTCCAACGCTCCAGATTGGCATTCCGGGCAGATAAAGAGCTTATCGATGGGAGCCAGTACCGGGTTGGGTGCGCTGGGCGAGGTGAGGTGTGTAAACAGGCTCGGCGAGATCTCCGACGGTGCTAGAATGCGTTGTTGCAAACCATCCAGGCGGCTGAGCAGGCCCGCACCAAGCAGCTTTTTCAGGCTGCGCGAGCGGTAAAGGCTTACCGAAAGGGTCTCGTGCAGGTCAAAACCGGCTTCACGCAGGTGCGCCTTCATCCAGGCAGGCTGAAAGTTAAAGTTAAGCGGCACGAACTCAACCGGTTCGGGGGAGTTGGGATCAGGACCGCCTTTCAACAGGTGACGCAGACGGTTTTTTAGGTGGCGCTTGTTGGCAAATTCGGCGATCAGCGTGCCGCCGGGCACAAGGATACGCCGCAACTGAGCGAGAGCGCGCGGTACATCCGCCAGATGGTGCATCACGCGCACCATCACGGCTGTATCGACCGCACTGGCTGCCAATGGCAGGCGGTAGATATCCGCCGCGACATAGGTAAAGCGCGCATCGCCCCAGTGCTGACGGGCATAGACGAGCTGTGAGTGCGAATAATCCAGCAAAATCACATGCTGATAGTTGTTATATAGTCCGGCCAGGCGCCCAAAACCGCAGCCGATATCGACCAGGCGCAAGCCGCGCGCCGGCAACAAGCGCTTTAACGCAATGCGTTCGACCTGGTCTTCATAATCACGTCCCTGCCCCTCCCAAAAGTCGGTGCGGTAGCTGCTATTCTCATAGTCGCAGATCGGGGGCAGGTCTACAATATCGCTCATGTCTTCCTCAATGTTTCACGTGTAACAATTTTACACCATTCGATCGCCAGTTATTGTAAGCTGTCACCGCAGATGCTTCAAATACAGCCGGAGCAGCCGCGATTGGACAGAAACGCGTGCTTGTGATAGACTTGCCCTCTTGAATTGAGTTCCAGGAGGATTCAGTTGCCAAATATCACCTCTGCCAAGAAGCGTATGCGCCAGAATGCCAAGCGCCGCCTGCGTAACCGCATGGTGCGCACCAAGGCGCGTACTTTTGTCAAGAAAGCCAACGAGTCGCTGGCCAGCGGGGACGCCGAAAGCGCCACTGAAGCCGTACGTCAGGCGATGAGCCAGCTCGATCGTGCCGCGCAAAAGGGAACCCTGCACACTCGCAATGCCGACCGCCGCAAGGCGCGCCTGGCCAAGCGTTTGGCAACCCTCGTTCGCTCCGTCTGAACTGACGATCCTCTCAAGACACCGTAGTGTGGATGGCGGTGTCTTTTGTGTTACTTGGGCATTCGATAAATCCGCAGCTCGTCACCCTCGAACACCAGTTTTAAGTGCTCCGCGAACCACGCGATCCGCTCCGGGCTGAGCCCATAACGGCGGATTTCGTGCTCCCCCAGCACTATATAGCGTATCTGATACGCCTCGCTTTGGGTGCGGAGCTCTTCTACAGAGGCGCGCTGGTAGAGCCCCTGCGCCAGAGTCTCACGCCGCACGACGATGCCGGCATCTGCGCGCCACTGACGCTCGTGCCCTGGCCAGCCCAGCAGGGTTGGCACACCGCTCAGGGCGGAGAGGCGGTTGGCAGCGCTGTAATCGGGGCCGGCGGCCTCCATCAGGTACTCTCCGGGCAGGGCGTTCGCGGCCAGCCAGTCCGCAGCAGCACGCTCGTCGGCCGAATAGGCGCGTGTGCCGTCCAGTGTGAGGGGTAAGCTGGCATCGCGGCTGAGATCAAAAGCCGCCACAGGCAGATACAGGCACGCCAGAAGCGCTCCTACGACCAGCAAAGCGCGCATCCAGGTGCGCACGCGTGCTGCACTCAACCAGCCGGCTATCCACCCGATAGCAGCCAGGGCCAGCAACAGCCATGCCTGATACGAAAGTTTAAAGAGCGTGTTCATGCGCGTGTTAAAGATGTCGCGCAGATACACCAGCTCGCAGATATACAGCAGGGCGGTGCCCGCGAGCGTGAACAAGGTCAGAAGGCGATGCTCTGGGCGTTCGGTGGTTACAGGATCTGTCAGCAGGCGGATCGTCAGCGCACAAACAAGGGTGAGCAGCAATCCGCTGCCCCAGCCCTGCAGCAGGGACGTGACGGCTCCCAGCAGGACGCGGTCTGGTGAACCAAACACGAGGCTCAGCAGCATGCCGCAGGCGACGATTGCTCCCCAGGTAAGGTACAGACGCCGATCCCAGCGGACCTTGCGAGCCAGTACCAGCAGGCAGGGCACCAGCCAGATACCGCTTGAGAGCAGCAGCTCGGGCGTGCTGGTACGCACATAGTACTGAGCAGCGATCCTGCCTAGGGGGCTCTCGAGCTGCAGATAAAAGGGCAAGAACGAAACCATACTCGCTGCCAGTAGATAGGCGCCCAGGCTGGCGGCCTCCAGCACACGCCGCCGCCACAGCAGGTGCGCGCGTCCCAGCACATATCCAGCCCACATCAAAGTGCCAAAGACAGGCATATCCCAGCTGTTGATCCAACCCAGTGCCCCAACCGCCAGTGGCGCCGCCCAGGCCAGTGGGATGTGCCACCACGACTTGGTATGTGCTACACAATAGAGCTCGACGGCAATGGTCAGGGTCAGGATGACGACCGGCAGTGCCATAAAATGCGGGTGCAGATCGCTCACCAGCAGGCTGTAGGCGGGGAACTCGCTGATCACCTCGGGGAGACGTCCAAACAGGTTGATATCGCTAAAGGGGCGACCGGCCCACCACCACCAGGGGGAGCTCACAGCAGACGGGTTACCGCCCAGTGCGCGCAGCCAGCTGCCGACCGGCAGTCCCTGCAGGTGTTCGAGCGCCAACAGGGTGCCGGCCAAGTTGCTGGCTACCATGACCGCGCCGGCCCCCGCGAGCGGTATCAGGCAGCGCCATAGGCGTCGGCTGATGTCGCGAACGCCCAGAAGCTCATAGATCAGGCCGCAGATACCGATGAACGCGCTGGAATAGACGCTGGCGATCCCGGCATTATAGGCCACCGGAGCTGGAGTGCCCGTCAGATGAGACAGTTGAGCGCCCAGTACATAGCCGCCATAGTAATAGTTGATGTTGTAGCCCGCCAACCAGCTATCTGGCGGAGGCATCTGCGGAGAACGCAGCAAGCTGCGCAGGATCATCAGATCCATCAGCTGTTCGGTAGCGACCAGATCGGGAGTATGCGCCTTGTAATAAGACGCAGCAGAAAATACTAATATGTATAATACTTCTAAGAACAGTATAAAACGCCACTCGTGCTGAATGACTTGGCGCAGATCGTCACGGTTGCGCCAGGCGGCCAATATCCCGCCGAATGCCAGCATGCCTGTGAGGGCCAGTGTAAGGCTCGCTGCATGCGGTGCGATCCGCAGCACGCTGACAAGCCAGGCGACCCACCCTACCAGCAGCAGGCCCGCAATGCGGCTCACGGCCCAACCGCGCAGACGGCTCTGGCGAAACATCAGGGCGCATAGCGGCCAGGCCAGCCAACCGAGCAGGCTGGAGGCGAGCCACCACAGCGCAATTTGAGCAATCATCTTACCTCGTAAAAAAAAGAGGGGAGAGGTAATCTCCCCTCTTGCGAGTCCTCGTTAGCGTCTGACGCGAAACGCCTGCATGCCCGGGAAGTAGGCATCGCTGCCCAACTCCTCCTCGATGCGCAGCAGGCGGTTGTACTTGGCCACACGGTCGGAGCGGCACGGCGCACCGGTCTTGATCTGTCCGGTGTTAAAGGCCACCACGATATCCGAGATGGTGCTGTCTTCGGTCTCGCCTGAGCGGTGCGAGACGACGCTCGCCCAGCCGGCGCGGTGCGACATCTCGATCGCGGCGATCGACTCGGAAAGCGTGCCGATCTGGTTGACCTTGCACAACAGTGCCGTCGCAGCCTTGCGCTCGATGGCCTGCTCGATGCGCTCGACGTTGGTTACCAGCAGGTCGTCGCCCACCAGCTGCACCTTGTCGCCCACAGCGGCCACCAGCTTGATCCAGCCCTCCCAATCGTCCTCGGCCATGCCGTCTTCGATTGAGATGATCGGGTATTTGTCGACCCAATCCTTGTAAAAAGCCACCATCTCTTCACTCGTCAGACTGCGGCCTTCGCGCGTGAGCTGGTACTTGCCATCTTCATAGATCTCGGAGGATGCCGGGTCGAGCGCGATCCAAACGTCCTCTCCAGGGCGCAGACCGGCCTTTTCGGTAGCCTTGAGAATGACCTCGATGGCAGCCGCATTGGAGGGCAGCGAAGGCGCAAAACCGCCCTCGTCGCCGACGTTGGTGTTCATGTCCATACTCTTGAGCACTTTGCCAAGGTTGTGATAGATCTCGGCGCCCCACTGCAGGCACTGGCGGAACGAATCAGCCTCAGCCGGCATGACCATAAACTCTTGCAAATCGGTCGAGTTGGAGGCATGTTTGCCCCCGTTCAATATGTTCAACATCGGAACAGGCAGTGTATGTGCGTTGACTCCACCCAGATAGCGATAGAGCGGCACATCCAGGCCATCGGCAGCGGCCTTGGCGACTGCCAACGAGACTGCCAGGATGGCGTTAGCCCCCAGGTTGCCTTTGTTGGCGGTGCTGTCGAGCTCGCACATGAACTGGTCGATCGAGCGCTGGTCGAGCGCGTCCATCCCCAGGATCTGCGGACTGATTACTTCGTTAACGTTCTCGACCGCTTTGAGCACACCCTTGCCGCCATAGCGCTTGGCGTCGCCATCGCGCAGCTCGACAGCCTCGTGTGCGCCCGTCGATGCCCCGGAAGGCACCGCAGCCTTGCCGCGTCCACCCGAGTTCAGCTCGACATCCACCTCGACGGTCGGGTTGCCGCGCGAATCGAGGATCTCGCGAGCCCTCACATAGGTAATCGTGGTCATCTATCGCTCCTTATTTCAAGATCAAACGCATATCGACAGCCACGGCGCCCTTGCCCTGTTCGCGCACCAGGAGCGGGTTAATGTCCAGCTCGGCGATCTCGGGAAAGTCAGTGACCAGCTGCGATACCTTGAGCACCACTTCGGTGGCAGCGTCGATGTCAGCGGCGGCCTGGCCGCGTACGCCGGTGAGCAGCTTGTACGAACGGATCGACTGGATCATCTGCTGGGCCTGCAGGCGCGTCATGGGCGCCACGCGGAAGGTGACGTCCTTTAACACCTCAACATAGATGCCGCCCAAGCCGAACATGATCAGGGGGCCAAATTGCGGGTCGTTGTTCATGCCGATGATGATCTCTCTCGCGCCCTGCACCATTTCCTGGATCTGTACGCCCCAAATAGTGGCGTTGGGCATGGCTGCCTTGGCGCGGTCGATGATCGTCTTGAACCATTCGCGCACTTCGTCGGCGTTCTTGATGCCTACCTTGAGGCCGCCCACGTCCGACTTGTGCAGGATATCCGGCGAGGCGATCTTCATCACCACCGGGTAGCCAATCTCTTCGCAGTACTTGACAGCTTCTTCGGTCGTGGCGGCCACGCTTGAGCGCGGCGTCGTGATGCCATAAGCCTTCAGGATCGCCTGAGCTTCTGAGTCACCGATAGTGTTGCGGCCGTCGGCGCGGATCTTGGCAAACAAGTCAGCCACGGCTGCCTTGTCAACCGCAAAGCTTTCGACCTTGCTCTGGGGCTCGTTCAGCCAGCTATAGTAGCGATACATCGCTCCCAGCGCGGCAATAGCGCGCTCGGGGAAGGGATAGGTCGGCACATGCGCGGTGGTCAACGCTTCGACGCCCTGCGAGGTCACTTCACCGCCGATGAAACAGGCCACGATCGGCTTGTTGGCCGACTTGCTGCGCTCGATTACGATCTCGGCGGTCTCTTTAACTTCGGTGGATGACTGCGGCGTCAGAATGACGATGATACCATCGATGTTGGGGTCTTTGAGGACAATATCCAGAGCGATGCCATAACGTTTGGCATCCGCGTCACCCAGCACATCCACCGGGTTGTGGATGTTGGCGGCTGCCGGCAGTACCGGCGCAAGGGCATCCACAGTGGATTGATCGAGGTTAGCCAGAACCAGGCCGTTGGGCTCGAGCGCATCAGTGGCCATCACGCCAGGGCCGCCCGCATTGGTCACGATGCAGATGCGGTTGCCCTGAATGAGGGGCTGGTAGGCAAAGGCGATGCCATAGTCGAACAGTTCCTGCACCGAGCTGGCGCGCAGCACGCCCGACTGGGCGAATGCGGCGTCGTAGGCGGCGTCCGAGCCGGCCAGGCTGCCGGTGTGCGACGACACGGCCTTGGAGCCGGAGGCGGTGCGGCCGGATTTTACGGCAATGATCGGTTTCTTGGCGGCGGTTTCGCGTGCGGCTTTGATAAAAGCCGGGCCGTTTCGCAGGCCTTCGATGTATGCCATAATCACTTTGGTGTTCGGATTGTCGGCCCAGGCCTCAAAGAGAGACACCTCATCCACATCGGCCTTGTTGCCAAGGCTCACAAAGTGCGAAAAGTCGATTTTAGCCGTGAGCGCATAGTCGAGCACGGCAGCACCCAGCGCCCCCGATTGCGAAGTAAAGGCAATCGGCCCAGCAGGCGTAGAGTTATTGGCGAATGATGAGTTGACCGGCGTCCACATGTCGATCAGGCCCAGGCAGTTGGGCCCCACCACACGCATGCCATACTTTTTAGCGATCTCGAGCAGCTGGTCTTCGAGCTTTTTGCCTTCTTCACCGGCTTCACGGAACCCGGCGGTGATCACGATCACACCCTTGACGCCCTTTTGTCCGCACTGTTCCATAACCACCACCGAGGCGGCTGCCGGCACAACGATGATGGCCTGTTCGACCTCACCGGGCACATCCAGGATCGAGGGATAGCATTTATGGCCGAGGATCTCTTTGGAGGTTGGATTGATCGGATAGATTTCGCCCTTGTACCCGTCGATAATGTTTACCATGATCTGGTTGCCCAGCTTTTTGGGGTTTTCAGAAGCCCCAATGACGGCAACCGAACTGGGCTTGAAAAACATGTCAAGCATATAAAAACCTCCTTGTCCTGAGAAGAATACTCAAGATATAGTAAGCCGAAAGAGGGTCGGCTGCAAATCAGACGTTGCTCGAGGCATAAATTTTTGACAGGCGATTACGCCTCTTTATAATAATTCCTGATTTTAAAATCAGGATTAAACCGCTATGCGGCTTTCTGCCAAAGAACGAACTGCATTACGCGCCATGGCAGAGCTGGCGCGCCGTTATGGGCAAGGGCCGATCTCTCTGACGGCCGTGGCAGCCACCGAAGGCCTGCCATTGCCTTACCTCGAGCGAGTTGCCACCGACCTGCGCAAAGCAGGCCTGGTGGTGAGTGTGCGCGGCGCTCGCGGCGGCTATTATTTGGCGCGCCCGCCAGAGGATATCTCGATCGCCGACATCATGCGCGCCGTCGAAAACCCCGTTATGCTGATCGACTGTGCCCCCGAACGCGGACAGGCGCGCTGCCATGAGGTGGGCTGTGCCGCGCATCAGGTACTGCAAGTCATCTCCAGCCATCTTGAACAGGCGCTCGACCGACAGACCCTGGCGGCTATCATTAGCGATCTCGATCAGAACCGCGAGGAACCTGCTATATGCTAAGTCGCATCCGTGAAGATATCGAAAACGTCATGATGATGGATCCCGCCGCGCGCAACTGGTGGGAAGTGGTCACCTGTTATCCCGGGCTGAAGGCGATCTGGTGGCACCGCATTGCCAGTTGGCTATGGCACCACGGATTCCGGTGGCTGGCGCGCTATATTTCGCACGTGACGCGTTTTCGTACGGGCATCGAGATTCACCCGGGGGCCAAACTCGGCCGCAGGGTATTTATCGATCATGGTATGGGCGTGGTGATCGGCGAGACCGCCGAAGTGGGCGACGATGTGCTGATCTACAAAGGCGCCGTGCTGGGTGGTATCTCGCTGGATAAGGGCAAACGCCACCCGACAGTCGGCAAGTGCGTGATCATCGGCAGCAACGCCGTCATCCTGGGGCCGCTGGAGATTGGCGATAACGCGCGTATCGGGTCTGGCGCAGTAGTGCTCAAGCCCGTGCCGGCGAATTCAACGGCTGTAGGCGTGCCTGCGCGGGTTGTGCGTGGGCCGCGTGTCGAGCTCAAGCCCTCGGTTGCCCTGCAGCACGACCGCCTGCCCGACCCGACCGCTGAGGCTTGTGCCGCACTCGATCAGCGCCTGCGCCTGATCGAAAAGCACCTGAATATGACGGTTAACCCCCTTGAGACCGAGCGTGAATCCGAGCCCATTCCGGCAGGAGAGCGCTGATGAGCAAACCGAGCACGTATCTGGATCATTCCGCCACCACCGCCACCGACCCGCGGGTGCTGGAAGCGATGCTGCCCTACTTTGGCGAGCGCTACGGCAACCCCTCCAGCCTGTATCAGGCGGGTGCGACGGTGCGCCAGGCGCTGGACGAAGCGCGTAGACGCATCGCCGAGGTGCTGGGAGCGCGCCCCAAGGAAATATTCTTTACCAGCTGCGGTACCGAGAGCGATAACATGGCCATCCGAGGCGCAGTGTGGGCGCAACGCGATGCACGCAACCACATCATCACCAGCCAGGTCGAACACCACGCTGTCAGTCATACCTGCAAGCAGCTTGAAGAGGTCTTTGGCTGCGAGGTTACCTACCTACCGGTTGATCGTGAGGGCCTGGTCGACCCGGACGCCGTTGGGCGCGCCATCACCGAGCGCACTGCGCTGATCAGTATCATGTATGCCAACAACGAGGTCGGCACGGTCGAGCCGATCAACAAGATCGCCAAAATCGCCCGTCAGCACCAGATTCCCTTCCACACCGATGCCGTGCAGGCGCCTGGCCTCCTGCCGCTGAATGTCGACACGCTGGGAGTCGACCTGATGGCCATTTCCGGCCACAAGTTCTACGCTCCCAAAGGAGTAGGGGTGCTGTATGTGCGCACCGGCACCAAACTCGTGCCGACCCAAACCGGCGGCGGACAGGAGCGCGGCATGCGCGCCGGTACCGAGAACACCGCTCTGATCATCGGCCTGGCGCGTGCCCTCGAGCTGGCCGAATCCGCGCGCCCTGCAGAAGTGCTGCGTCTGACGGCTCTGCGTGACGACCTGATTCAGGGGGTGCTCAACTCCATCCCCGATGCCGTGCTGACGGGCAGCACCACCGAGCGCTTGGCCAGCCACACCAGCTTTTTGTTCAACGGCGTTGAGGGCGAAGGTGTGGTGCTCAAGCTGGATATGGCCGGCATTGCCGCCTCGAGCGGCTCAGCCTGCTCGTCGGGCGATGAGGGGCCATCGCCGGTGCTCGCAGCGCTCGGTTACACGTATCCCCTCTCGCGCGGCAGCCTGCGGCTCAGCCTGGGGCGCGAGAACACGCCCGAGGATGTCGAGCACGTGCTGCGCGAGCTCCCGCCGATCATCGCGTCGTTGCGGGCTCTTTCACCCTACTACAATTCTGATGGAACGGTGGCGCTCAGCGCCCCGGCCTGGTAGGAGGCGCTATGTATTCGCCTGTGCTGCTGGATCACTTTACCAACCCGCGTAACATCGGCACGCTGGATAACCCGGATGGCTATGCACGCGTTACCAGCCCCGGCTGCGGCGACCAGATGGAGCTCTTTTTGCGGGTGACAGATGAGCGAATCAGCGATATCCGCTACCGCGCCTTTGGCTGCGCCGCTGCGATCGCCTCCAGCTCGATGGCTTCCGAGATGATCAAAGGCCGCACCCTGGAAGAAGCCTCACGCCTGACGGGTGAAGAGGTCTCTGAAGAGCTGGGCGGGCTGCCCGAAGCCAAGTTCCACTGTGCCATAATGGCGGCATCCGCCATCAACGCTGCCCTGCGCGACTATTGCACCAAGCATCCAACGGTGCCCTTTTGCACCTCTTTTTAGGCGGCGTCTCGATTCAAAACGATTCTTGCGTCTGCTTGTCAGATATGATAAACTCGAGTCGTGAACATCTGCAGCAGAGTGGTAGCTGAGGGGAAACAGATATGTGGTTAGAGATCGTCCGAGATATTGCCATCGTCCTGTTGGCGGTGGTCTCGATTATCATCGGCATTCTGTTGATCGTGACCCTCGCGCGCATCCGCGAACTGATTTTGATTCTGCGCAACGAAGTCACGCCAGTCCTCACTTCTATCAAGGATACGACCAAGACGGTCAAAGGCACGGCGACGATTGTCACCGACACAGTGGTGAATCCGCTGGTCAAGATCAACAGTGTCTCCAAGGGGGCTCTCAAAGGGGCGCTCTATTTTCTGACAATGGGTCACAAGCCCAATAACAAGGCATCGCCTACTTCAGTAGATAACAGCCGCTCATAACCAACGTTCGAGGCTGTCTTAAGGAGGGTATCATGGCTCAGGGTAGCGATTTCGACAATTTCATCGGTGGTTTCGTATTCGGAGCGCTTTTGGGGTTAACGGCAGGGTTGCTTTTGGCGCCCAAGTCAGGCCGTGAATTCCGCGAACAGATCAGGGAAGAGGGTATGAACCTCAAATCCCAGGTCGTTGACCGGGCTGACAGCATCATGGAAAAGGGTCAGGGTGTGATCGACACGCAAAAAGCCCGCTTCCAAGAAGCCGTCCGCGAAGGCAAGCGTGCTGCTGCGCAGCGCCGCGAAGAGCTGCTCGCTCAGCTCGAGAAAGCCGGTGATGCGATCGATTCGATCGAACTGCAGGATAACAACGCGTAATTGATAGCGCGAACTGAGAGGGCAGGCCACTGGCATGCCCTCTTTTTTTATCTGGAAGACGCTCCGCGCACAACCTGTATCACCCTGGGCAGCTCACCCGCCAGCTCGTGTGCCAGCAGTCCGCCGCTGCCCAGACGCTCACTCAAGCGTTGGCCAGCCAGGGCGTGCAGGTAACAGCCTGCGATACTGGCGCGTTCGGTAGGCATCCCTTGCGCGAGCAGACCAGTGATTAACCCGGCCAGGACATCTCCGGTGCCTGCCACCGAGAGCAGCGGGTTGGCAAAGGGAATGACGGTGAGCTCGCCTTGTGGCGATGCGCATACGCTGTAGGCGCCCTTGAGCACCAACGACACTCCCCAGCTGCGCGCCATCTCGCGTGCCAGAGCCCAGCGCTCGCGCTGCACCTGCGCCACGCTCATCCCACATAATCTGGCCATCTCACCAGGATGCGGCGTCAGCACTGTGTGTGATGGCAGCTGGGTATGCCAGTCGGGCTGGCGCGCCAGCAGGTTGAGTCCGTCGGCATCCACCACCAGCGGCGTATCAGGCGGGAGCTGTTCGAGCAGGGCTTCCCAAAAGGCAGCCGACTGCGGAGCACTGCTCATGCCCGGCCCCACCAACAGCGCATGGTAGCGCCCCAGCTCGGGGGCGAGGCGTTGGGCATCTTCAACTGTCAGCTCAGCCGAGTCGCCGCGCAGCTCGATAAAGGTGACCTCCGGAAGCTGCCCTGCCACTGCCTGAGCCGTCAGTGCCGGCGCTGCCACACTTACTAGCCCGGCTCCGCTGCGATAGGCTGCCTCAGCCACCAGGCGTGGCGCCCCGCGGTAGCTGGCACAGCCGCCCACTACCAGCACACTGCCAAAGGTGCCCTTGTTAGCCTGAGCTGGGCGTTTGGGCAACCACGCCCGCACCTGTTGGGGGGTCGCGACCGTCGGCAGATTAGCGCATTGCTCGAGCGCCGCCAGGCCGATATCCGCTACCCTTAGATCGCCGACATATTGGGCGCCCGGAAAGATAAAGTGGCCGTTCTTGGGGTGTCCAAAGGTCACCGTGAGGTCGGCTGAAAGAGTGTGCGCATCCGCAGCACCGCTGTCCGCATCCACCCCGCTGGGCAGGTCTACCGCTACGATTTTAGGCCGTGCATGCTGGCTGCACGGCTGGAAATCCTGCACACTGGCGGCTGGATCGTCGGCCGCGTTTGCCCAGTTTCGCACGATCTCGAGCACCTCGGGAGTGGCGTCGCGCAGAACGCCATGTAGCCCCGTGCCGAACAGGGCATCGAGCACCAGTCCGCAGCCCGAAAGCATCTCTGGCAGGGTGCTGATCTGGTCGGAGACGGGGATGCCGTCGGTACACACCCGGACAAGCTGCGGGTCATCCGCGGGGCGCTCGCGCAGCAGGTAGCAGCTAACGGTGTACCCTTGTGTGTGCAGCCAATGGGCAGCCACCAGCCCGTCGCCGCCGTTGTTGCCGGGCCCCACTAAAACCAGCACGCGTCCGGAGTCTTTCGGCATACACGCTGCTGCTGCCTGGGCAACGGCCTGGCCGGCCAGTTCCATCATGGCGGCATAGGAATGCCCCTGCGCATCTGTCCGACGCTCCAATTCGCGCATGGTGGCTGCGTCGATTACGCGCATCGTGTCAGCCTTACGGGGTGATGACGGCCTTTAACACGCCGTCGCGATATTCCGAGACGAGCTCAAACGCCTCGCTGGCCTGATCCAAACGAAAGTGATGGGTGGCCAGCGGCATCACGGCGATCATCTTTTGTTGTACCAGCTTGATCGCCCGCGGATAGGTGTGCTTCATGCGCCGCACCACGTGGATATTCAGGTCCTTGCGGCGCGGGACGTGGTGGCTCATCAGGATCTGGTCCTCCGGCGGAATGCCCACCAGCAGCACCTTGCCGCCGCGCCGTGCCAGGCGGCTGGCGGTGTCCTGGGCTGGCAGCGCGCCGGCCATCTCGATCACCAGGTCCACGCCGCGCCCATGCGTAAGCGTTTTTACACGTGCTTCCAGATCGTCGGCAGGGTCGAGCGCAATAGCGCCCCACCGTTCAGCCAGTTCACGGCGATATGCCAACGGTTCGACAGCCAGTATCTGGCTAGCGCCGGCAATGCGCGCCAGCTGAACGGCAAGCAGTCCGATCGGCCCGCAGCCGACGATCGCGACCGTCTCAGCCACTCGCAATCTCCCGAGATCCCAGGCATAAAGCGCCACCCCAAGCGGTTCCAGTAGGGCTCCCTCATCAGCCGTCATGTCCTTGGGCAGGGCAAAGCAGAATTCGGGCCGGTAGGACATATATTCGCGCAGTGCGCCATCAAGCGGCGGAGTGCCGCTGAACTGCAGATACTCGCAGATGTTGGGGTTGCCCTCGATGCAGGCCCAGCAATGGCCGCAACTGACGGCCGGTTCTACGGCTACCAAGTCGCCCGGTTTGATGTGAGTGACGCCTTCCGGCACCGAGACCACTTCCGCCGAAAACTCATGACCCAGCACCAGAGGTACGGTGGCGTGCGTATCACCGATGTGCCCATCGTGGTAATAGTGGATATCAGAATGGCACACCGTCACCGAGCGCACCCGTAAGAGCACCTGTCCTGGTGCGGGTACCGGGGTTGGTTCTTCGACCAGGCGCAGGTCACGCGGACCGTATAGACGCAAAGCTTGCATGGTTCAGCCCTCGATCGTGGGATACAGCGATTGTGCAGCGCCGTGGCGCCCCTGTCAAACACGGTTGACAGCCTCGATCAGGCATGTTATTGTGGCTCGCCGAGGTACCATGCAACCCAGTGATGTTATCAACCAATTGATCTCGCGCTTTGAGCACCTTTTTCCGCGCCTGGTCTTTCGCAACCTGCGCCGGCTGGCGCCGCCAGGTCGCGACGATGCCCCTTACCAGGTGCTGCTGCGCTTTGCACTGCCCAATGGCAGCGAGCTCGAGTTGGGCTGCCTGGTGTTGCACACCGGCTACCGCGAAGAGGTTGAGCGCATGAGCCGGCGCATTGAACCTTGGGCGGCTGAACCGGGAGCCAGCCCTGCGCATCCGGCCCTGCTGGCGCCCTATCTCGATGCTACCTCGCGCGCACTGTTGCAGCGGCGCGGCATCGCCTACCTCGACCTGGAGGGTAACCTCTTTGTCGAGGCGCCTAGGTTGTGGCTGTTGATCGAGCGCGATGCCCAGCGCAGTCTGAAGGTATCCAAGCGTGTGATCCAGCCCTTTGAGGCCAAGGCCCAGCGCGTCGCGCGCCTTCTGTTGGGCAGCCCCGGCACAACCTGGAAGACGCGCACTCTGGCCAGTGCATGCGGCCTGAGCGTTGGCATGACCAGCATGGTCACCACGGAGCTGGAAGCGATGGAGGCGGTGGTCAAAAATCGCAAGGGGATCAGCCTCTTTGATGCCAATATCCTGCTGGATAAGTGGACTGAGGCCTATCAGGTGAACGAAAACCCCTTCCAGTTACTGCGCTGTGACGATTTAACAAGCTTAAAGAGCCGGCTGGCAGCTCAACCGCAGGGCGCCTGGGCGTGGACGCTCTGGCCGGCGGCCGAGTGCCTGTTGGGTAGCCCTTCGGGCGGCGAGCGCCTGGCATTTTACTGGACGCGTACCATCGCCGCACTCACCGATGAGCTGGGTCTGAGCCACGAACACGGACGGATTCCCGTGGTGGTGTTTCAGCCGCGTGACGAAAGCCAGTTGTGGGATTGCACAGAAACCAGCCCAGCCGAGCGCTATGTCAGCCGTCTGCAGCTCTACCTGGACCTGGCCTCTGGTGATGACGAAGAGCTCGAACTGGCGCGCGCGCTGCGCAAAGACCTTTTCTGAGGGGTGCGGGTCGTCTCAATGATGAATAGTTCCAGCCCCAGCTCGCCTTCTACCTGACCAGTCTTGATGCGCTGATCAAGCACCGCCAGAGAGCGATAGATCGCCACCAGCTCTGGCAGGGTGTACAGGCGTGCCTGCTGCAACAACCTCTCCGTGGCAAAGTCGCGCACGCCCAGCTCTTGCGACACCAGGCGCGCATCGGCGCGAGATTCCTGCGCCAGGGTTTTAGCGCCGATCAGCAGGCGGTACTGGCGTGCTATCATGGTCAGGATATAGAGCGGATGCGCCCCGCTGGCTAGCAGCATGCTGTGCTCGTGCAGCGCATTGCGGCGTTCGCGCCGGCCGAGGGCATCCACCATGGCAAAGATGCGCGCATCCAGGTTCTCGGATGCACAGGCACGCACGTGCTCGGCGCTGATACGCCCGTAGTCGGCATAGCCCGCCAGCTTGTCGAGTTCCAGGTCGAGCTGCTGCAGGTTGTTGCCGATCTGGTTCACCAACAGACGCACCGCGTCGCCTTCGATGCTCAGCTGAGTCTGCGCGGCGGCCGCCTTTTCGCTCACCTGGGCATTGACCCAGCCAAACAGGTCGTCAGGTGAAAGCGGAGCGCACAGGGTGATGAGCGCTTCTTTATCGGCGGCGGCACGCCGCATCACCGGGTTGCGCGCGTTGATCTGGCGCTCTTCGGCAAATACCAGGCGCGTAAAAGGCGGCACATGGGCGCAATACTCTGCTACTTCGCTGGCCAGGCTGCTATCAGAGGGCTTTTCGGCGGGGGTGTTCTCATCGTCACTGCGGCCAGCGCCCTGAAAGCGCGACAGCAAGTCGTGGATAATCACCAGGCGCCCTTCGGCCATAAAGGGCATCGTCTCGCAGGCTTCGCGCAGGATCGGCATGGTGACCTTGCGGCCATCCAAAATGCTGATGTTGAGATCGCCCAGGCCGGCGGTGGTATAGGCTGCCTTGAGCCTGGCCAGTTCCTTGGCGCGAAAAAACGCTTCGTCGCCGTGGATGATCTGGTACGGCATATCAGTAAGAGATCGAAACGCGGTGCATCAGGCAGCTGCCCGCCGTGTGTCTTTCGACGGAGCGGATCGCTGCGCCATCCAGATCGCTGATGCGCGTCATGACCTGCTGCAGCTTGCGGCTGAGCGGCTTGCGCGCTCCCACGACGCCGCCGGCCAGCATCATCAGGGCTGCCTGTGTGTAATGGTAACGTGCCGGCAGGCTCAATGCCGTCAGCACCAGACCGCCTGCCAGCCCCAACGGCAACGCCAGGTTGGTGCCGCAGCGCGGGTGCTGCGCCAGAGTGAGGTTGCCGCTGCGCAGAGCCTGCAGGGCTGCCGAGACGGCATCGATCAATGCCGAGGTCTCAAGCTCGCCAAACACGCTAAAGCCTGCCCAGTCCGAGAGTGCATATACACGCAAGCCCGGCGTGGTATGCGCGAGGATGTACATGGTGGCGTGTTCGAGGGCGTGGTTTTGTTGCAGCCGTTGCCAGGGGTTCATTCGGTCTCCTCAGGGGGCGCCGTGCGGCGCCCCCTTCTAGACGGTCGATATTAGCGCACGCGCTCCCAGATCGGCGGGATGCGCTGGGCGCCCGCTTCACCCATGATGATCGGGGTGATGCCCGAGATCTCGCACAGGTAGTTGAGCGCACGTACCTGGTCGCCCACGGTACCCATCACGTGATTGGAGGGGAAGAGTGTCAGGAACTCCTCAAAACGGCATTCGACCTTGGCATGCACGTGCGGCCAGGTCGGGTCGGTCTGCTGGTTGATGGCCTTGGCCTGCTCGGCCGGCAGCCCGACGCTTTCACCCTTGACGATCGCCATAAAGGGCTTGTCATCCCACAAGCCCATGCGTGCAAAAGTCATCTCGCCGGGCATGGCGTTAAACTCGACAGATGCGCCGCCAGCTTTGAAATAGAACTCGAGCGCCGGGTGGAAGCGGATATGTTTAAAGTTCTCGGCAGGATCCCAGCTCTGGGCGGCATACCACGAGCTGTGATTACCCGAGTTGCACCAATCCCACAGGTCCAGCTCGGGTATGTAGAGGCGCACGTCCATAAAGAGCGAGGGGATACCGCCCGACACATATTTCAGGAGCTGCATGGTGATAGCGGCCATCGAGTCGGCCTCGGTGGCGCACACGAAAGGCTCTTTGGGGCCGTTCCAGTCGTACGGGTCGTTCATCACCATCTCGGCCACATCGCCCAGGCAGATGTTCTCCGTCAGCTCGCGCTGGCCCTTTAACCCGCAGAAATCAAAGCCCTTTTCCTTGTTGACCATACGCATGGCGATGTAAAGGCGGATCTGGGTTTTGAGCGTCTCGGGGGTCAGCATCTTGCTATCGTAGAGGATGCGCTCACCGAGCATCTTGCCGAACCAGGCAAAAGCCTTTTCGACCTCGGCCTCATCCACATCGCGCTCCATCACCTTGACAAGCTGCAGCTGGTCGACCTGCTGCGTCGCGCAACCCAGGGTCTTGAGCATCGGCACCAACGGGTAAAATCCGGTATCCATGCCCATCGAGGCACCGCCATACATGCCATAGACTTCGTTGCGGATAGTGGCAACCGCCTGAGCGGCGCGCAGCCAGTCAAAGACCTGCTGGTGCACAGCGACGTCATCGATATCTCCCACGATGCGATGGGTGCGGATACCGGCCTGCCGCAGCGCGCCATCGCTGGCCAGGAGGCCCACGTTGCCGGGGAACTGGCCGTTGTTGTTGGAAAGGCTCAGGATCGGCAGTTCGCGCCCGACGGTGTTGACAAACGGCCACGCCAGAAACGGAAAGCACCAGATGTTGTAGCACATCACGATCACGCGGCAGCCCGCCTGATGCAGCTCCTCACCGACCTGCTGTGCCACGCGCGGCGAGGTGATCGGCTCAGAACCCACTACCACCTTTGGGGCGGTGCCATCCTTGTTGACCATGCCCTTGCGGATGATATCGGCCCATTTGTTGACCACCTGCATATTCAAGGCATTGTTGGTCTCGTAAACATGCGGTCGCTCATCACTGAGGATCGCGATTCCAATAGGAACTGAACGCATTATTGCACTCCTTTATTTGAATGGTTCGAACGCACTCGATGCCTGATATTAACGAAGCTAAAGAGCCCTGTCAATCGTCCAAGCACCTTGGAATCTGCCGCCGCAACCGCTATAATGCCATGTTTATGGATACCAAAGAGCACCTACCGCCGCAGGCACGCGGCAACGACCCAGCCTCCTTTGCGGCCTATACCATGCAGGAGCGTCTGCCCAGCATCCTCGAGCAGGTCCTGCGAGATAACCCCTACCCGCAGTCTGTGCACGCACACTTGCAGGCATTCCGCGATGAGCTGGCAGAGGGCTTCCCACAGCCATTCCTGGATGCCGGACCAGATACGCCTTATTGGCACGCCCAGTGGGGCCGCTGGGGAGTTGTCGCCTGGCAGGAGCTGCCCTGGTTTCTGGCAGAGACCTGGTTCTACCGCCGTATCCTCTACGAGACCGGTTATTATACCGCCGGCCCCTCGCAATACCACGACCCGTTTTTCGTCGTCAAACAGAGGGCGCTGCAGGAGGGACTCATCCAGCTCGCCGATATCCTACCGACAGTACCGTCTGGCTTTAATGAGGCTGCCCTGCGTGCATGGCTGCGTATCAGCCTGTGGGGCAACCAGGCGGATTTCAGCAACCAGGCCGCTTTGGCGAGTGCCACCAGCCAGAAGGGCAGCGAGGGCCGGGTGTTGGTCGATGATGGTACCGCCATCTGGGGCTATCTGGAAGCCCAGAGTGAACCCAAAATCGATATCATCTGCGATAACGCCGGCTATGAGCTACTCAACGACCTGGCGCTGGCCGATTGGCTGCTGCAGGCTGGCACAGCGAGGCGGCTGCGGCTGCATTTGAAGGCGCAGCCTTATTACGTCTCAGATGCCATGCCCAAGGATGTACTGGCCAGTGTGGCCGCCCTGCGTACCTCCGCAGTAAGTGAGCTGGCATCGCTTGGGGCGCGCCTGGATACCGCCTTGCACGAGGAGCGCCTCGAGTTGCGCAATCATCTCTTCTGGACGACCGCCGAGACCGCCTTTCACCTGCCGGATGAGCTTGTTAAAACCCTGGCACAGGCCGATCTGTTACTGTTCAAGGGCGATGTCAACTATCGCCGCCTGGCGGATGACCGCTACTGGCCGCACGAGATGCCCTTTGCGGCTCTGGCAAACCGCGTGCCGCGCCCGTATGCCGCGCTACGGGCGATCAAGAGCGAGATCGTGTGCGGCCTGGCGCTCGGTGTGGACGAACGGGTTGCCGCGCAGGACCCCGGCTGGCTGACAGAAGGCCGCTGGGGGGTGATTCAGTTCTCACAAGGGGAACAATGATCTGAGAGGTCCGCACGATTTTCCGCAGTGCCAAGCTGCCCTGGGCGGAGACGCCGCGCAGCCGTGCTTACCTGGCACTCCTTCAACAGTACATTGTCGATGCGGAGCCGCGCCTGCAGCCTGTGCCAAATAATGCCCGGACCCTCTATTTTGGCTATGCCGGCAGCATTGTGCCGGAGAGCGCCGCTGCCCTGAGTATGGCGCTGGCAGGCAGTTCGCCCGAACATCCCACCGGGCTTGGAGGCCGCGCCTGCAGGCGACCGGGCTAGTGGGTTACCTGGCGGCCGAGCACCTCAAGGCTCTCGGTCAGAGCAGTATGCCGGAGGGTGAGCTTGTAGCGCAGCTGGCGATATCGGCCCTGCTGCTCAACGACCTCCTGGGAGATACCACCTGGTATCTGCTCGATACGCTCTACAGTGCCCTCGCCGAGCAGCCAGCAGATGCGGGCAATGCATCGGCACTGCGCCTGACCTCAGCGGCTTTGCTGTTGGGCCATCATCCTCAGTATGAGCTGTTCCTGTCAAATGCCCGCACTGCGCTGCATCAGCCCAGTATCCGCGAGCAGCTCTACCTAGCGGTGCTGTATGCCATCTTTAGCTTGTCGCTGCCAGAGGGCGTTCTGGGCAACCTCGCGCCCTCCGATACGCAGTCCCTGGCCGTTACCGCCGCCGCGCTCCTGTATCACGATACCGCGGCTGCCGACAAGGAGCGCGCCTGGCTGTCGGCCGGTCGGTCGAACCAGTCCGCCGCAGACCGGGCACTCGCCTATGTAGCGCATCGTCTGTTTGGCGCGCAGCTGGCCTGAGCGGCATGGCGTACGCGGCGCGCTCACGGGCAGCCTAGCGGTTGCGAGTTCAAAGAGCATATAATGTAATTACCGAACATTTAATCGGTTGAACAGGTTGAACAGGTTGAACAGAACGATTTGGATGGACTTGGCATATCCGACAAGCCTGTTCGCGCGCGTGTTGAGGAGGATGTGGTGGGCGTTGCAGTAGCGACACAGCCGGCCAAGCTGGTGGTGGGGCTGCTCTCCAACCAGCCTGATTATCTCGGGGCAGTAGAGCGGCTGATGGCGCTCTACGGGCCGGTCGATCTCACCAGCGTCCGAATGCCCTTTACCTATAGCGACTATTACACACCCGAGTTTGGCAGCGGCCTGCAGCGCCAGTTTATTGCCTTTCGCGAACTGATCGATCCCGCGGCGCTGGCCGAGATCAAGCTGGCTACCAACGACCTCGAAAGCGACCTGGCCCTGAGTGGCAAACGGCGCGTCAACATCGACCCGGGCTACCTGACGTTCGCCAAGCTGGTGCTCGCCACCACCAAAAATCAGTCGCATCGCATTTATCTGGGACGTGGCATCTATGCGGAGGTGACGCTCAACTACCGTGCCGGGCGCTGGCAAGCCAATCCATGGACTTATCCGGATTACACAACCCCCGCCTATCTGGCGGTGATGGAAGAGATTCGCCAGCTGCTGCGCGCGCAGCTGAGGGGTTAAGCGGCGCTACTCGACGACCAGCGCGATATCCGATATCAGGCTGTTGTAATCCCACCCTGAGGCATACACACGGATACGGATCAGTTTGCTGGGACGCACCGGCAGGCTCTCCAACAGATTGCCCGAATCATACAAATACCAGCTGCCGGCGGGGACCTCCAGGCCGTACATGGTGGGGTTCTGGTCCCTGTTTTGCACATAAAAGCCCTGGATCCACTCGGCTTCGTTATCATACTGGTCGCGATAAGTCAGACGGATGATCAGCGGGTATTCAGAGCTGAGGTAACCGCCGCCCGAAAGCCCCTGGCTGCGCACCTTGATGGTGGCTCGCACGCTCAGCGAGGTCATTGGCTCGGATAGAGGGCGGTTGAGCACCTGTTCCAGGCCGGTCTCGCAATGGTCGCCATGGCCGTTAGCGCGCAGGATCTCGAGCGCACGGCGCCCCTCATCCACGACCGGCTTGACGGTGCCGTCTACCGTGCCTCCGTCGGAGCCCTGGTCGTTAAAGATCTCCCAGGCATCCCCCAGCGGTTGCTGCAGGTTGCCGTTCACCAACAAGTCGCGTGCCATCGAGGTGGGCGGCTGGGGGGACTGGTTGATGGCAATGGTGGTGCGCTGGCGGTCTTTGAGTTCAATGGTGCGTCCCTGCGCGGTGACCTGGGCGACCCCCTTAAAGGTGCCCACTTCGGTAGCAGCATTGTCGGTCTCGATGGAATAACTGCCATCAGGCGCCAGGTTGGTCACGCTCTGGAAGGTGACCACGGTAAACTCGAGCGGCACATCCGAAAAGGCCGTGCCGATCTGCAGGTGGCCATCGATCAGTCGCAGATCGATGATGTTGGGCACCCGCCCGGCTTTGTAGCGCTTGGCGATCATGCGCTCGAGCCGCACAGTCGAGCCCGAAAAAACGCGCATAAAGCTGTGGTCGAAAAAGGTGACCATCGCCTCGGAGGATTCATCGGCGCGCACCAGGGTGCCGATCGGAACAACGATGCTCTGGCCTTTCAATACCGGCACAGCGCCGCGCCCAAGGGGCGGCTCAACCACAATGGTGCCATTGATCGATTCAACCACCGCCATTTCTTCGTGCTGAGCGTTGATGATATAGTGGCGTACCCCAAGGGGCACCCCCACGATGATCACCAGGAAGAGGATCGCAGCGGCGATCAGAAAAAACCAGGCCGTCTGCTCTGGGTTCTTGTCCATTAACCGCTGACCTCGAATTGGGTATAGTCGTCGATCGCGTCCAGCCAACGAACCTGTACGTGCGCCACATGCGCCATGGATGGCCCGCTGTGCAGCCACCGTAGAAAGACGTTCAGCTCGGGCTCGAGCCCCTCTGCCACCACCTCGACGGTGCGCTCATAGGTGTTGCGCACATGTCCGCTCAAGCCCAGCGCCAGGGCACGCTCACAGGCAGCCTGGCGAAAGCCAACCCCCCGCACGCGCCCGCTAACGGCCGCCTCAAAGCGTCCTCGCTTCGCCGGAGGTGGTGTGCCGTTCACGCCTCAATCCAGTTCCAGCGGATCGTCATCCCACGATTCGGCGTCGTCGATATCCTCGGCATCGTCGAACTCGTCAAACTCGTCTAGGTCGTCATCGTCGTCGGACGTAACCTCGACCAGGTCAGAATCCTTGCTGGGCACGTGGATCATCATGTCGAACGGGATACCGCTCTCCAGAGAATCGAGCGCCTCGGCGGCGGCTGTGCTGATGGCCTCATTATCGTGTTCCAAGAGCGCCCTGAGGGCTGTCTCGGCTTGTTTGTTGCCCACCTGGCCCAGTGCCCAGATCGCCATCTGTGAAACCTCGGCATCCGCGTCGTCGGCCAGCTCAGCCAGGCGCGGCACGGCACGGCTGAGCTGCATCTCGCCGCAGGCACGCGAGGCCTCGTAACGGATGGCCGGCGCTGCGTTGTTCAGTTCGTCGCACACGATGTTCACCCAGCAATCGTCGGCATTGCGTCCCATCGAAAAGAGGGCACTCACGCGCATTGATTCGTCGCTCAGCTTATAGAGCGTGCGGATCATCTGAACAGTTGATTCATCATTGATAAACGCCAGCGATTCAACTGCGCGGCGCACCACCTCGGGTGCTTCTTCGGGATCGGCAACTACCTGGTCGAGCACGGTGCGGATCTGTTGCGCGCGAGTGGGCGCCAGGTCGTCACACTCGCCCAGGTAGACATAGCGCCCCAGCGAGGTGGCGGCTGCGGCTCGCACATTGATCGATTCATCCGTCAGCAGTACGCGCATCAGCAGGACGGCCAGGTCCCAGGCTTCGTCTTCCCACAGTCCTTCGATCGCCAGGCGGCGCACCAGAGCACTCGGATCTGCCAGGCTAACCCGAAAGAGGGCGTTAAAATCGATATCAAAACGTCCTTCGGCCAGGTCAACCAGGCACTGCATGGCTTCCTCTCGGCGTTCGTCGGGCAGCACAGCCCAGGCGAGTGCAAACGCTTTGGCGTCCTCGCGCGAAGGTCCCGAGAGCATCGCCAGCGACTTGCTCTGCAGCGGTTCGCTCAGGTTAACCAGTTTGTTCAAAGCATTCTCAAATACAGAAGGCATTCATTTCACCTTATATATTCAGCGAAAGTAGCGGTTATAATCGAGCACGGCCACGGCCACCATCAGGGCCACCAGCAGCACCATGCCAACCAGATGCACCAGCCCTTCCTTTTCGGGGGGGATCTTTTGCCCGCCGCGGATCCATTCGAGCAACGCAAATATCAATCGTCCGCCATCCAATGCCGGGATCGGCATGATGTTTAACAGCGCAAAGTTCACCGATAAAAAGCCGGCGAATTCCAGCAGGCGGATCAGCCCAGTCTGTGCAACCTGCTTGGTCATGCGGTACATACCGATCACACCAGTCACCTCAAAGGCGACCTCTTTACGGAAGGCTGCCGCAATGGTCCGGAAGAGGTTGCGCATCATCAGGTAAGAGGTCTTGGCGCCCAGCGGGATCGCTTCCCAGATGGGATATTTCACGATCTTGAGCGGAAGATCCACCGCGATGCCGATAGCGCCCTCGCCCGGAGGCGGGCCGGTGCGCGGTACCAACTTGATGGGGGCGAGTTCCTCGCCGTTGCGGGTAACGACCAGGGTCACTTCCTGCCCCAGGCGCTGCTGTACGATCTGCGAAACCTGGTCAGCGGTCTCGATGGTTTGCCCATCGATGCTGATTATATTGTCGCCCGGAGCGATGCCGGCAGCTTCGGCGGGTGAGCGCAACGAAACGCCATATACCCCCGCCCCTGGTCCGTCATAAGGCTCTAACGTGCCAGCCATAAAGGTCACGCTGAGCAGCAGGATTGCCAAAATCAGATTGGTGAGCGGCCCGGCTACCAGCACCAGAGCGCGCACCAACGGCTTTTTGCTGGCCAGGCTTCCTGGCGAGGCGGGGTCGTCTTCGGCCATACGCACAAAACCGCCCAGAGGCAGGGCGTTGAGCGTAAAATCGGTGCTGCCCCAGGTAAAGAGTTTGATCAGCCGCGGCGGAAACCCCAGCCCAAACTCGTCGACTTTAACGTGGAACGCCTTGGCCACCATCATGTGGCCAAATTCGTGCAGAGCGACCAATACGCCCAATATCACAACAAAGGCGATAAACCCTTCCATCTCTTCAAACCCTTGATGCGCCGCAGCGCCTTAATGCTCTTATTGTACCATGAACGATCAAATGTGCAGCATAGTTCCTGCAGCATTCGCAGGGTCGAGCAGAGCACGCTCGAGTGTGCCGGCCTCCATGGCCCCCATAATGGTCACCGTGCCGGCTAACCCGCTCGAAAGCAGGCCAAACATCAACTGTACCTTGCTGGCCATCCCTCCAGTTACGTCGACGCTGCCGGCCCCGCCGATGCCGCCGGCCAGGTGTTGGAATTCGGCAAAGGTCAGCTCGGGTAAAAGCGCGGCATTGGCATCCAAGTGCGGATCAGTCTGGTAAACGCCCGCCACCTCGCCAGCCAGCAGGATATGCTGCGGGTTGAATACACCTGCCAGATAACTGAATACCTGTTCGGTGGAGATAATCGTGCAGCCGATCGCCTCATCGAGCGCTACATCGCCATATACCACTGGCACGCAACCGCGTTCGAGGAGGATCTGGGCGACCGTGTGGTCGAGCTCGATCAGTTGCCCTTGCCGGCAGCGCGCCGTTGCGGATGGTTGCACTGCTACAGCCGGCACGCCGGCCGCGACCAATGCGCTGACAACCAAACGGTTGAGGGCCTGGGCGGCATCGCTGGTGGCGGCATAGCCGAACCAGTCGCGCAGGTTGCCGGCTCGTACGCCGTAAAGGGCGGCCGGGTAATGGCCAAAGGATCCGCTGCCGTGTCCCAACAAAAGGCGCAGGGCGGGGCGCTGTGCCAGGGCGGCGGCAACTTCACCGGCCAGCCGCGTGATCACCGCTGTGCGCGCGCTGTTTTGGTGACGTTTGTCGGTAAGGAGCGACCCGCCCAATTTTAAAAAGACGATCTCATCCAAGGGTAATGTCCGCTCCTTCCAGTGAGACGGGCATGCCCGTCTCGATCTGGCTGATATCCACCTGGTCGACCAGCGGAATATCGGCGATCAGCGCACCGACTGCCACGATCGGCTCGGTCGAGACGTTGATGATCGCCGCCGGCGCCAGCCCGGCTCTGGCCAGGCGGTAGATGACATACGATCCGACCGTGCTGCCCTTGCCATGCGGAAAGACCAGTATCCGGCCAGCCACCGATTCGCCGTACAGGGGATGGTCGGTCTCGGTGATGATGCCGCGTTCGCCATCGACGCCGCCCAAAAACGAGATGGGGGTGCGGCTCACCAGTGCGAGCCCTTTGGCTTGTCCCTCGACAATGGCGCGCCCCTGCAGATGTGTGCCCATCAGGCCTCCCAGCAGCCGGTGACCGCAGCGCGCATACAGGCGGATAGGTCTCCAAAGCGCGCCTGTAAGCCAGCGTGCGGCAGGGCATAGGCCGCCATCTTGGGCGAGTTGGTCGCCAGGGTGCGGTAGCACAGCTCGCGCATCGGGGCTACTACCACGCAGCCATCCGCCACCACCAACCCGCCGGCGGCTTCGATCTCTGCCACCCAGCCGCGTTCCGCCGCCTGGTCGCGCACAGCCCGCGCGGTGGTGACCCATACCTGCGCGCGGCACTTTTTCCCGCGCAGTTCCTCGGCGACGGCGCCGATCTCGGCTAGTGAGGCATGTGGGCAGCCGATCACCACCAGGTCGATCTGGTCGATGGCGTGGTTGAGCTCTGCGATCGTGGGAGCGAGGCTATCGACAGTGATCTCGTGAGGGGCTGGCCCCACCATACTCTCGTTTTGTGCCTCAAGGGTGACGCCTTCAACGTGGTAAAGCGCCACAGCTCCGCTGGATGCCAGCGCTGCGCCCATCAGCTTGAGCGCATCGTTGTGATCGCTCGCCAGACTGGCGCTGCCGTCAACACCTAATGTAATAGGCGGTAATTCGAGTCCCACGAAACAGGGAACCCCATCGCCGACCTGCTTACCTACCAGATAGCCCAGCGCGGCGAATTCATGGGAAGTCCGTACTGGGCAGCGCACCGTGATGCGATGCGTCGCCAGCCGGTTTTGCGGCAGATGCAGCCCATAGCGCGCGGTGCGCCCACAAATGGCGGCAGCGAGGGCGCTCGGCCCGCCTTCGCGATTGGTGTGCGCTGCCAGCACCGAGTTGGCGTAAACCACCGCGGATGATTCGCTCCATGCCAGTGATTGGCCGGCCCGTGGGCGATTGCCGATCTCATAGGGGATGCAGGTGCAGGTGGGCATGATGCCCATGGCAGTGTATGCCGCTACCACGGCAACCTGTTTCGCGGCAAAATCTTCGCTAAAACCTTGTTCGCGCCATTGTTTGTGGTCCATACCGGAGGGGTTGAGGGTGGTGGGCACCTGCACCCGCGCGCCCTGAGCTGCCCAATCCTGGTTAAACTCGAGCCCGGCATCGCCCAGGTTGCGGTAACTCACGCCCGCTACCTGGACGCTCGCAACCGGTATCAGGTCAGGTGCGCCATACACGCGCCCAAGTGTGGTCACGATCTGCATGGCGCGTTGTACAGCTGGCCCCTCCTGCCCTGCAAGGAGGGCGGCTTCGTAGTCGCTCAATTGCATGAGCCCGGCTCCAAAAAGCGCGCCAGGTCGATCGGCTCATAATGCATCGTCTCGAAATCGGCAGGATGTGCCGGTCCATCTTCGCCTTCCCACGGGATGGTGGCATCCAGGCCCATCTTGGAGGTGCGCGTCTTGGCGCCCGGCACATAGGTTGCCGATGGGTCGAGAGAGCTGGAAGGTTGGTCATGCAGCACCAGCAGGTCTTTGCTGGCTTGAAAGCGCGTCGCGATCGACCACTCGACCGCCTCGGAATCGTTCGGGTCGACATCGCGATCGACCACCACGACGTGCTTGAGCGAGCTGTGCCCCTTGAAGGCTGCCTCAATAGCCCGCAGTCCGTCATCGGGGTGCTGTTTGTTGATCTGTACCACGGCATGCAGCCAGTGACCGCCGCCCGGAGTGATGCTGACCGCCAGACACTTACAAACCTGGTTGACGGCTGCATAGATGGTCGGTTCGCGCGGCATGCCCATCAGCAGGCGATGCTCGCTGCCGCCCGGCAACAGGGCCTGGAAGATGGCGTCCTTGCGATGGGTGATGCGTTCGACCACGAACCAGGGCTGCTGGCGCACGATGTCGCGCGTGCGCGTCAGGTCGACAAAGGGGCCTTCGTCGGCCAGCTCGCGCGCCAGGCAGCCTTCAATGATGAACTCGCTGCTGGCGGGCACCAGCAGGTCGCTGCCCAGCGCGCGCACTACCTCAGTTTGGCTCAGGGTGTTGGCGATGGTCATCTCGTCGATGCCGGGGGAGGGCGATATCGAGGCTGCTACCTGCACCTGGATGGGCGCGCCGATGCACAGTGCCACCGGCACGCGCTCCGAGGATTTAAGCCAGGCGGTGTGCATGCCGCGGTTTTCCACCAGGCGGATCGTGCCGCGCCTGGCATCGACGCGCATCAGGCGGTGGAACGAGAGATTGGGCCCGAGCTCAGGGTCGTTCACCACCCCGACAGCCGAGGTAATGTATGCCCCGCCATCGTTGGCGTAATGCGTCAGGATCGGCAATGCCATCAGGTCGGCGCCCTCGATCGCCTCTTCCTGACAGGCTGCTTTACTGACGACCGTTGGAGCGCTCGGGTTGGCGAGTGCCTGGTGCAGAGCCTGCGGCAGGTCGGCCTCTTCCAGCTCCATGCCAGCCGCCAGGTAGCAGCGCTGGCTGCAGGCGCCCGCCGATACCATAAAGCGCGAGCCAAGCGGGTGTTCAAAGAGCACCAGCTCTTCGTTGAGGGCGTTGATTACGCGTGCCATCTCGAGGTACGGGTCAACCTCGCTGCGAACATGGTGCAGCCAACCGCGGCGGTCAGCCAGATCAAGCAGATCACGCCAATCCATCGCTCACCTCCACCCGCTCGGCGAAGCCTTTACCCACCCGGTAACACTCGAGGTCGCACGGTACAAACGTGTTCGGAAAGATTGCGCGCGCTTCGCGGAGGATCTCGCGCTCTGAATAACGCCGCGAGAGGTGCACCAGGAAGAGCGCGCCTACACCAGCCTCGGCTGCCAGTCGGGCAGACTGTGCGGCTGTTAGGTGACCAAATTGGGCGGCCATGGCTTCTTCGGCGCTGGTGTAGGTCGCTTCGATCACCAGCGCATCGGCCTGGGCGCAATAGGGCACCAGATCAGCGGTGCTGCCGGCATCGCCCACATGCACCACCTTGACGCCCGCCTCAGCTGGGCCGAGCACCTCGTCGGGGTGCACCAGGCGGCCATCTGCCAGGGTAATGCTGGATCCCTGCACCAGCTGCTTGCGCTCGGGGCCGCGCGGCACGCCCAGCGCGTCGGCTATCTCGGGTATAAAGGGGCGATGGCTGGGCTCTTGAAAAAGGTAGCCAAAGCAGCCCGGTCCGCGATGATTGACCGGGAAGGCCGACACCTGCAGATGCTGGTTTTGCCAGATGACGCCGGCATTCACCGGGTGATAGTGAATCTCCATCTCGGCTTCACCGCCGCGCAGGACCACGTTCATGAGGTCGTGCACGCGCTGCAGGGCCCAGTGGCCGCCATACAGCGACAGGGTATCGATCGATTCCCAGCGCGAGAAGGTCGAAACCAGCCCGCCCAGGCCGAGGATGTGGTCGAGGTGGCCGTGGGTGAGCAGGACTTTATCGATCTTGCGGAATCCCATACCGCTGCGGATCAGCTGGCGCTGGGTGCCCTCACCGCAATCCAGCAAAAAGCGCTGGTCACGATGCATCAGCAAAGCCGACGAGAGCCCGCGTTCGACGGAGGGCGCCGAGGCCGAGGTGCCCAAAAAGACGATGTCGAACATGCTAGAATTCCTTGCCCATCAGCAGCACCGTCGACATTTTGCTATAGCCGAGGCGCTCATAGAGGCGCTGGGCGTCTGTATTGTAGGCATGCACCATCAGGTTGACCTTTAAACAGCCGTAAGCGCGCAGACGCGTCTCGACAGCTTCCAGCAGGGCGCTGCCGATTCCCTGGTTGCGCAATTCGGGCGAAACGGCCAGGTGGTGCAGCCAGCCGCGCCGGCCATCCCAGCCACCCATGATCACCCCAATGACCTCGCCCTCCCGCTCTGCTACCAGAAAGAGGTCGGGATTGTGCTCACGCATCTTGTCGACCTCATCAGGTTCGTCCGAGGGGCGCATCGTTACGCCCGGGGCGCTGGCTTCCCAGATGCGCCGAACGGCAGGATAATCGGACATGGTAAACGGACGAATCAGCATCGTTCAGGCGCTTTCGTCAGTGGGTTCATTCCTCGAGGCATTGCGCTCGACCAGGTCCTTCCAGCGACCGTGGATACCCTCTTCGGTGACACCGTAAAAGATGTGCACCTGGCCATCCGGGGTGCGCTGAACAAGGTCATACTGCAACTTGCCGTTGCGCAAGTAGCGGTGCCACAGGCCGATGTCACCCTGCCACTTGACCGAGCTTTCGTTGAACGAGTGCTTTTCCTTGAGGGCGATGGCATAACGCCACAACCTGCGCGCCGAGGCGCGCGTGACGTTGTTGACAATGTCGCCATCGCGCAGGTCGCGCATCGCGTGATACACCTGGCCCTTGCGTTCAACCGATTCGACAATCTCGACACCGGTGTGCGGATAGTCGGGTGTGTTCTCGGGTGAGAGCGGCACGCTCGGTGTCGTATTAATGGGCGGCTCGATCGACTCATCCACGGGGGCTTCTGGTGCTACGGGCTCTTCGACCACAGTCGGTGCCATGTTAGCTGCCTTGGATGCCGTCCGGCGACCGCGCCGCGGGGCAGCAGGCCGCTCGGCCTCGATCTGGCGGCGGATAATGGCAATTATTTCTTCGCGCATCGCCAGGCTGGTCTCGGTCTCTTGCCGAATATAGATCTTGCTGCCTTCCAGCACGTATGGTTGCTCGTTGCCGCGCGGCACCTGCAGCTGTACCACGTGCTTGCCGCCGGTTTCCATCACCGTAAAGGTCAGCTCAAGCGGCGGGCTGATCATGCGCTCAGCTGAGTTACGCAGGTCGTCGATCAACGCCTTGGGGTCGTCAATGCCCGCGATCTTGGCACGCGCATTACTGCTGACGCCCACCCATATGGTGCCGCCGTTGGTGTTGGCAAAGGCTACCACGTCGCGCAGGATAGCATGCAGTCTTCCGCCGGCGCGGCTGCCCTGCTCGTGAAAGCTCTGTACAATCGAGATGCCCTGTTTGCGCGCGTCCAGCACGTGGTCAAAGACCACATCCGGCGTAGCTGAGGCGGGGCGGGTACGGCTGAAATCCTGTGAGGCAAAGAGCGCCTTGATGGCGCTGAACGAGACTTCGGGCAGCAGGAGCTCGATGAGGCGCTCCCCCACGCCCGGGTTAGCGTGCGTACCGGGCAGGCCCTTTAGTCGATGCGCATCCGAGCTCTGAATGACGTGCATGCGGCGCGGATATTCGGGCTTGGACCCGTTAAAGAACGAGGCGGTCGTGCGGCGGCGTTTTGCCGTCAGGTCGGTGACTTCGAGCGCCGCCAGGTTGGCATCCTGGGTGTAAGCGATCTTGGTCTGGCCGCCGAAATCAAAGCCCACCATCGCCACGCCATGGGTCGAGTTGGCGTGCGCTGCAATCACCAACGCGCCCGCTTCGGCCATAATACGGTAAGCGGTCAGGACGTCGGTGGTGGCGCCCACTTCGGTAGCGCCCACATCAAGCATTGCCGGAGGGATGTTGAGCCGCAGCAGCACATGCTCGATGGCGCGGATCGAGGTGGTGGGGTCAAAGAGCGCCAGGATGTGGAATCCGAGGGTGGCGGTGAACTCAAAGCCCGGCAGGATCAGCAACCGTTTGGAGAGCTGTTTGTAGCGCGCCAGGCGCTCGTTTTCCTGCGGGGTAGCCCTGCCGAGGGCTACCCAACGCTCCAAGTCGTTGATCTCTTGCTGCATGGCAGCATAGCCAGCGATCGTGTTATGGTCGGTAAAGGCAATGATGTCGAGGTTTTCGTCAGCTGCTTTTTGCAGGATATCGAGATACGTGATGCCCGGTTCCTGATAGTCGCGTGAGCCGGGCGTGTGGACGTGCAAATCCGCCCGCCGCCATTGCATCTGATTAGTCGGGCTGTTGTTGGTCGTCTTGGGTTGTGTCGCTTTGGACACGGTTATTTCCTTCCGTTAGTCCGAAGGCCTCCGCAAAAACCTGCTCCACACGGTCGCAGGGGATAAAAATTATCTCGTTGCGGACTTGTTCGGGTAATTCATCGAGGTCGCGTTCGTTTTTGCGGGGCAGGCAGATGCGCTTGAGCCCCGCGCGATGAGCAGCCAGCACCTTTTCCTTGATGCCCCCTACCGGCAATACCTGGCCGCGCAGCGTGATCTCGCCGGTCATGCCCAGTTCGCCGCTGACAGGTTTGTTCATCATCAAAGAAGCCAGAGCGGTGGCCATCGTCACGCCAGCCGAGGGGCCATCCTTGGGGGTGGCGCCAGCTGGCACATGCAGGTGAATATCGAGGTCGTTAAAGGCATCCTCGGGGACGCCGAGGCGCTGCGCGTTGGCACGCACATAGCTCAGCGCGGTAGTGGCCGATTCGCGCATCACATCGCCGAGCTGTCCGGTCACGGTAAAGCCCTTGTTGCCGCGCATTTTGGTCGCTTCGACAAACAGGATATCGCCGCCTGCTGCCGTCCAGGCCAGTCCGGTGGCCACGCCAGGCACCTGCGTGCGTTCGGCCACATCAAAGAAATAGATCTGCTTGCCCAGGTATTTGTGCATATCCTCAGCTCCCACCTGTACCTGGCTGGTCTCGCCAGCTGCAATAGTGGTGGCGATTTTGCGGCAGATCGTGCCGATCTGGCGTTCGAGCTCGCGCACGCCCGCCTCGCGGGTGTATTCACGGATGATCACCCTCAGAGCATCGTCATCGAAACTGACCTCGTCGTCGCGCAGGCCGTTTTCCTTGATCTGGCGCGCCACGAGATAGTTTTTGGCGATCAGGATCTTTTCTTCTTCGGTATAGCCCGAAAGCTGCAGGATCTCCATGCGGTCGCGCAAGGGGGCGGGGATCGTATCCAGCACGTTGGCCGTGGCAATAAACATCACCTGCGAAAGGTCAAAGGCCACGTCGAGATAGTTGTCGCGGAACTCGCGGTTCTGTTCCGGGTCGAGTACCTCGAGGAGCGCCGAAGATGGGTCGCCGCGGTAATCGGCGCCGATCTTGTCGACCTCGTCGAGCATGAACACCGGGTTACGCGTCCCCACGCGGCGAATCGCCTGGATGATGCGCCCGGGCATGGCGCCGATGTAGGTGCGGCGATGTCCGCGGATCTCGGATTCATCGTGCAGACCGCCAAATGACTGGCGAATAAACTCTCGCCCAAGGGCGCGCGCGATTGACTTGCCCAGTGAGGTCTTGCCGACCCCCGGAGGCCCCACAAAACACAGGATCACGCCTTCGCGTTCCTGGCGGATGTGGTCGCGCGGTTGCTCGGCATCGGGGTTGGCGCGCTCCTGGCGCAGCTTGCGTACTGCCAAAAACTCGATGATGCGGTCCTTGACCTTTTTAAGGTCGTAATGGTCTTCATCGAGGATGGCGCGCGCAGCGCTTACATCCAGGTGGTCGGTGGTGGTGACTTGCCAAGGCAACTCGGCCAGCCATTGCAGATACGAGCGGATCACCGAATACTCGGCCGCCGCCGGCGGCAGCTTTGAGAGGCGGTCGAGCTCGCGATGCGCCTCTTTGAGAGCCTCTTCCGAGAGTCCCGCCTTTTCGATCTGCTCGCGCAGCTGGTTGATTTCGGCAGCCTGTTCATCCTCTTCGCCCAGCTCGCGCTGGATGGCCTTGATCTGTTCGCGCAGATAATACTCGCGCTGTACCTTTTCGATCCCCGACTGGGCATCGGTCTGGATCTTTTTTCCCAGCTCAAGCACTTCGACTTCGCGCGTCAGCACTCCCAGCAGGATGCGCAGCTTGTCGGCAACGCTATCCGCTTCGAGGATACGCTGGCGGGTCGCCAAATCCATGCGCGTGATCGAGGCGATCAGATAGACCAACTGGCGGGGCTCATCCACCGAGAGGGCATTGAGCGCCACTTCTTCGGGCATATAAGCCGCCAGGCCCATCAGCTTGCGGAACAGGTCTGAAACGCTGCGTACCAGGGCTTCGGTATCGATGGTATCCTCGACCAAGTCGGGCAGCACCTCAATATCACCGCGCATGTACGGGTCGCGCTGTGTAATGGCGCCCAGACGGATACGCTCAGTGCCGTGAACCACAATGTGCAGGGTGCCGTCCGGCGAGCGGGCCATGCGGTGGATGGTGGCCAGCGTGCCGATCTCGTGCAGGTCTTCGGGGGTGGGTTCTTCCACTTCGGGGTCGCGCAGCGCTACCAGGGCGACGGTACGGTCGGCCACGACTGCATCGTCCACCAGGCGTACCGAGCGCGGCTTTTGCACCACCAGCGGAAAAACTGTCAGCGGGTAGATTACGGTATTTTTAAGCGGTAAAACCGGCAGGTTGTTGGGCGTCTGCGGGTGCTCCTCACCGCCGCCCTGTTGCATTGCTAAAATGGGTGTCTCCATGGATCTCCAATAATGCATGTGCTCAGGCACAATCAGTCAGAGTTTTGTTTAATGGGGATGCGCCGTTCGCGGGCGCCTTTGGGCAACCGCACATATAAAAAGCCATTCTCGTAGAGGGCTTCAATATCGCGCTCTTCCAGCGGCCAGTTGACGCGCACTTCGGTGCGGAACTCGCCGTAAGGGATCTCCATATTCTGGTAGATGATCTTGTCCGTGATATCGCGCCGGCAGCCGCTGATTGTCAGCACCCGGTCAGCATAGATAATCGAAAAGTCCTCGGTGGTCATGCCGGCCACCTCGACTTTGATCACGATGGCGTCATCGGTCTCATAAACATCCGTGGGCGGATGCCAGCGGCGCTTGTTACGCGGATGTAACCAATCGATCCCATGCTGGGGCAAATCACTGCTCGGGTTCAGATACCCAGACATGAAAGTTTCCTCGTCTTTTCTCGTACGGAACCTACAATTTTGAGTATTTTACCACAGAAATGTGCGCTTCTCAAATGCTGCGGGCCCCCACTGGCGGTTGACTTGCTTCTAAGCGTTCTCTATAATGCTCAATCGTGACCTTTAATACTTACGTAACGACGGTGTTATGACGAGCCACGGTGTGCTTGTGATAGGAGGTGGCATCGCCGGAGTGAGCGCCGCGTTGGCGCTTACCGAGCGCGACGTGCCGGTGACGCTGGTCGAACGCGATGCCCAGCTGGGCGGCCAGGCGAGCAGCGTATGCTGCAAGGCTGTCGCAGGGCGCTGCCAGCAGTGCGGCGGCTGCCTGTATGCCGGCCAGTTACAAGCCTGTGCCGATCAGACCCGCATCGATATACAACTCACCACCACAGTTACCAGCTGCAACCCCTCTGAAGGCGGTTTCCGCTATACTCTCTGCACCCTCGATGGCAGCCTGGAAGGTACCGCGTCTGCCGTTATCCTGGCGACCGGTTTTGACCATGTAAATGCGCGCACCAAGGGCGCTTTTGGCTATGGGCTCTTGCCAGCGATCATCAGCGGTGACGAGCTCGAACGCCGTCTGAGCGAGGCAGGGCAGGCCGCTTTTGATACTGACGAACCGCGCCAGGTGGCATTTATCCAGTGTGTCGGCTCACGCGACGAGCAGGCTGGCCGCGGGTGGTGCTCCCAGGTTTGCTGCCGCTATGGAGTGCGCCTTGCCAGGCTCTTGAAGGCGCGTTCGCCCAACACCGTGGTGACGGTATTCAGGATGGATATCCAGCACTGCGGGCGCGATTCGCAGGCTTTCGATCTGGCTCAAAAGGAAGACATTACCTTTGTGACGGGGCTGCCGGCCCAGATACAGCGTGCCGGCGCGCACAATGAGCAAGTGCTCTTGCAGTATGACGATATCCATGCCGGACAATACACCTCGCTGCTGGCGGACCTGGTAGTGCTCTCGACGGGTATCCAGCCGCGCGCCGATGCGGCTGCTACGGCCGACCTGTTCGGCCTGGAGCGCAACGCCTTTGGCTTTATGGCATCAGCTGCTGATGATGTGCGTACCGCCGTGCCGGGCATTTATCTGGCAGGCTGCTGCCAGGCGCCCCGTTCGATCGCCGATTCGATCGCTCATGCTCGGCGCGCCGCCGCTGCTTGTCTGCAGGATCTGCAGGAGCAGCCGGCATGAACGAGCTTGTGGCGGTCATCGGCACGGGCTATGACGCGGATTGTGCCGCGCAGGCACTGCGGTCGCACGGCTTCAGGGTCGAGCGCATTGTACAGGGCCCCTCAGCGCCCTTCCAGCTGAGCACACTGGAGGGTTATGTCGGCAGCTTTGCCCTGCGCGGATTCTGTGATGGCAGCCTGACAGCGCTGAGCGTTGGAGCTGTGGTGGTTGCTACGGGCAACGAACGGGTGCCACTGACCGCCCTTAAAAAGTTGCCGCAGCACGCGCGCATTGTGTCGACGAAACAATTGGCGTCACAGCTGACCAAACCCGCGTCGATCACCGAGCGTGCCTCGCGCCAGCGCCAGCACATCGCCCTGACGATTGACCTGATGACTCCCGCCAGCCGCGAGGCCACCCGCGAAGTGATCGATCTGGCCGGGCAGCTGCGAGACAAGTGTAAGTGCGAGGTTTCGGTGCTCTACCGCGAGCTGCAGGTCGATACCGACTGGCTGGAAAAACGCGTACGCGATCTGCGTGCTGCCGGTGTAGCGTTTCATCGCCTGCAGGCGGCAATGCCGGAGCCCGATGCTGAGGGCATCACCATTCGCCATGCCGATGGCCAGCTGCGTGCTGACCTGCTGGGGGTGGCTCAGCCGGTGCGTCCACGGCGCGATCATCCTGCCCTGGCAGAGGCGCTCGGGATCCGCGTGGGCGAGGATGGTTACCTGCAGCCCTTCAACGTACACCTTTACCATTTTGGCGGCACAGCCCGTAAGGGCGTGTACCTGGTAGGGCGCTGCCATCTGGATACTGACGACTCTGGTGTGCGCCAGGATGCCGAGCTGGTGGCCAGCCAACTTGCCGTTCTGCTGACGGTGAACGGCACGCAGCCCGAGGCGGTGCTGGCCTGGGTCGACAGGGCAAAGTGCATCCGCTGCCTGACATGCATTCGCACCTGTCCGCACAGTGCCGTCGAGTTGGCCGATGCTGAGGGCGTTACCGCGGCGCATGTGCTCGAAGCGGCTTGCTTTGGCTGCGGTATGTGCATCGCCAACTGCCCGGTTCAGGCTATCAGCATGCGCGGCCAGGCCGTGCCGGCTTGGCTGCAAGAGGCGGCTCCATGAAACCTTATCTGGTGTTGGGTTGCGACCGTTCGGCATCCCGTGCACTGGCCGATCTGTGCCGCACGGGCTATGTGCTGCCGGATGAGGTAGAATACCGCACTCTGCCGTGCAGCGGCAGTCTGGATGTGCTGTACATTCTGCGGGCCTTTGAACAGGGATTTGAGCGCGTGCTGGTGCTGAGCTGTAACGACGACGCCTGCCGTTCGCTGGATGGCTCGCGGCGTGCTGCCCAACGCAGTGCACGGGCACGCACACTGTTAAGCGAGGTCGGGGTCAATCCGCGCTGTGTGAGCTTTCGTCAGATCAGCCCGACCATGGCGGCTGACCTGTGCATCTGGCTGGATGAGTTTGTGCAGCCCTTGCCGGCTGAGGCTGAACCAGAGAAGGCAGAATAGAACATGATCGTCGCTGAGCGCAAACCCATCGCTGAACTGACCAGCCGGCTGGCCCCTTACCGGCGTATCCTGGTAGTGGGCTGCAACACCTGTGTGGCGGTCTGTTCGGCGGGCGGCGCCAAAGAGGTGGCTGTCACGTCGGCGCTCCTGCGCATTGCCTTGGGGCGCGAGCACCCCGAGACGCGTGTGGATGAGACCTGCGTCGAGCGCCAGTGTGAGGTCGAGATGAACGCCGAGTTGGCCCCCAGCTTGGGCAACTATGAGGTGATCCTCTCGATGGCCTGCGGCGTGGGCGTGCAGACCTTGGCAGAGCAGTTCAACACCGCTGTGGTCATCCCTGCGCTCAACACCAAGTTCATGGGGCGCCCCGAGGGGTTGGGCGAATGGTCGGAGCGCTGCGCGGGCTGCGGTAACTGTGTGCTCGAGCGCTATGCCGGAGTATGCCCCATAACACGCTGCAGTAAGAACCTGCTCAACGGCCCCTGCGGCGGCTCAGCCAACGGCCGCTGTGAGGTCGATCCGGAGCGTCTGCCCTGTGCCTGGCAGCTGATCTATGACCGCTGGGTGGCACTGGGTCAGCTCGACCGCTACCTCACCAACGAGCCGGCGAAAGACTGGTCGAGCTCGTTGCACGGCGGTCCGCGCCGCATCCAGCGCGAGGATATACGATGAGCCCCGTTAGCCGCCTGCAAAGCCTGCTGGAACGCAGGGAATTTACCGTCTCAGCCGAGTTGGGTCCGCCCAAGGGCCCCAACATCGAGGTGATAACAACCAAGATCGGCTTGCTGCGCGGTATGTGCGATGCCGTCAACGTCACCGATAACCAGACGGCTATCGTGCGCATTTCCAGCGCAGCCACCTGCGCCCTGCTGGTGCAGCAGGGCATTGAGCCGATCATGCAGATGACCTGCCGCGACCGAAACCGCCTGGCGATCCAGGCCGACCTGTTTGGCGCGGTGGCGCTGGGGGTGCGCAACCTGCTGTGCCTCTCGGGCGATCATCAGGTGTTCGGCAACCATCCCACCGCTAAGAACGTCTTTGACCTGGATTCGGTGCAGATGATCGGCATGGTCAAGCGTCTGCGCGATGAAGGCCTCACCCTGGGGGGCGAGCCTGTCGACGGCGCCATGCCCATGTTTATCGGCGGAGCTGCCAACCCCTTTGGCGATCCGTTCGAGCTGCAGGTACTTCGTGCCCTTAAAAAGGCCAACGCCGGCGTACAGTTTATTCAAACCCAGTGCATCTATGACATGGTGCGCTTTCGCGAGTGGATGAAGCGCGTGACCGACCTTGGCATTCCCGAGCACGTCCATATTCTGGCGGGTGTCATGCCGCTCAAATCGGCGGGAGCCGCGCGCTACATCAATAACAACGTAGCGGGCATCTATGTGCCCGACCCAATCGTCAAGCGCATGAGTGCGGCCGGCAAGGGGCAAAAAGCCCGCGACGAAGGCATCAGGATCACGGCAGAGATCATCGAGCAAGTGCGCGAGATTCCGGGCGTGCATGGCGTGCATATCATGGCGGTCGAGTGGGAAGAGGCTGTCCAGCCGCTCACCGAGATGGCCGGCCTGCTGCCGCGCCCTGTGCTGGCCGAGGGAGAATAGCATGAGCGAACAGGCTTCCGATCCGAACTTTAAATATGAGGTAGCTGCCCAGCCTGGCGGAGAAAACCTGCAGGTGTGCTTTTCGTGCGGCACCTGTACGGCGGGCTGCCCCGTCACCGAGGCCGATGAGCGCTACAGCCCGCGCCGTATCATCCGCAAAATTCTGCTGGGGCAGCGCCGCGAGGTGCTCTCGGATCCACTGTTGTGGTATTGCGAAACCTGCTATGCTTGTTCGGTTTATTGCCCCCAGAATGTGAAATTCGGCGATGTAATGCGCGCCCTACGTGCCATGGCGGTGGCAGAAGGTTACTTTTCGCCCGAGCTGATGCAGCGCATTCGCGAGGTCGACCGTCTGGCGCACGCCATGCGCTTAAAATTAGTGCAGGAAGCCATCGACCGCGCCGAGGACCCGGCGCCGGCCCCGCTGGAGCGCGCTGCTGCTGAGATAGAACAGATGATCAAGGATAAGGCACTCTAGATGAACGACGAGCGCAGCACCCCCGTAACTGGCGCGGTGCTGGTGGTGGGCGGCGGTATAGCCGGGATCCAATCTGCCCTGGATCTGGCAGAATCGGGCTACCGTGTGCATCTGGTGGAGAGCTCACCCGCCATTGGCGGTGTGATGGCCCAGCACGACAAGACCTTTCCCACCAACGACTGCTCGATGTGCATTCTTTCTCCCAAGGTGGTCGAGTGTGCCCGCCATATCAACATCGAGCTGCACACCCTCGCTGAGGTTGAGGCTATCAGCGGTGAGGCGGGCAGCTTTACCGTGACATTGCGCAACAAGGCGCGTCTGGTCGATCCGGCACGTTGCATCAGCTGTGGGGCCTGTTCCAAAGTTTGCCCGGTCGAGGTGCCCAGCGAATATGACGAGCGCCAGAGCATGCGCAAGGCAATCTACCGCCCCTACCCTCAGGCGGTGCCCAATACCTTTGCCATCGACAAGCGTGGCACGGCGCCTTGCAAGGCGGCTTGTCCGGCCGGCACCAGCGTGCAGGGCTTTATCGCGCTGATCGCCCAGGGGCGCCTGGCGCAGGCCCTCGAGCTTGCCCGCCGCAGCAATCCCTTTACCGGCGTATGCGGCTATATCTGCGATCACCCGTGTGAATCGGTCTGCAGCCGCCAGCTCTACGACGGCCAACCCTTGGCGATCGCCCCGCTCGAGCGTTACCTGAGCGACTGGGCTGTTGAACGCGGTGATCCGTCCCTCAAGGCACCCCCTGTTACGCGTTCACAGCGGGTGGCGATTGCCGGTGGAGGCGCGGCTGGCCTGACAGCGGCGGCCGACCTGGCACGCTTGGGGTATGCGGTAGAGGTCTATGAGCGCGAACCTGAGGCAGGCGGCATGATGCGCTATGGCGTGCCGGCCTTTCGTCTGCCGCGCGAGGTGTTGGATAACGAGATCCGGCGCATCAGTTCCCTGGGGGTGACGATCACCACCAACGCGCCGGTGGATGACGCGGCTGCCTTACTGGCGGATCACCAGGCCCTCCTATGGGCCAGCGATGTGCCCACCGAGCCGCGCTCCGAGGTGAGCGGCGAGGACCTGCCGGGCGTGCACACGGCACTGGCTTGGCTGCGCGCCCTGAATAGCGGCCAGCAGGAGCCTTTAGCCGGTGCCGTCGTGGTAGCCGGCCGCGGTGCAGCAGCACTGGATGCCGCGCGTGCTGTGCGCCGTCTGGGTGCTGAGGTAACTCTGGTGCTACCCCACAGCCTGGCGGCCCTACCGCCCTGGTGGAAGCTTGAGCAGGCTACCGCCGAAGGCATCCAAGTCATCCTGGAGCACACGCTCGTGGCCATCCAAGGAGAATCGGCCGTTACGGGGGTATGCATCAAGCCCTCTGCAGAACCAGGCGCCGCATCGCTCGAGTTACCGGCTAGTACTGTCATCCTGGCGCCCGACCCCATCGCCACCGCAGCCCCGCAGCTGCACGATGCCGGCTTTTTCGCAGTCGCCTCTGCCGGCAACGTGGTGGATGCAGTAGCCGCCGGACACCACGCTGCCGAGCGCATTCACGCCTATCTTAACGGTGAAGAGATCCAGCTCGTACCGCGTATCGACCCGGATTTCATCGCCCTGCTGGATCGCAGCCTGATTGCTGAGGAAGCTGCTCAGGGACGCCACCATCATCGGGCGCGTACCGAGCCCGATGAGCACGCCGCGACCATGGCGCTGGTCGAGCTGGGGCTGGCGGCTGAAGAAGCCTGCAGCGAAGCGCAAAGGTGCCTCAACTGCGGTATCTGCGCCGAGTGCTACCGCTGTGTGGATGTGTGCAAGTCCAAGGCGGTTGATCATAGCCTGCAGCCCAATACGACCGAGCTGCAGGTGGGAGCAGTTATCCTCACAACCGGCAGCCAGGTGTTTGACGCCCGTACCAAACACGAGCTCGGCTACGGCCGCTACCCGGATGTTATCACCAGCATCGAATTCGAGCGCCTGCTCTCCTCCTCGGGTCCCTGCGGAGGGCATCTGGTGCGTCCTTCCGATGGCAAGCAGCCCAGGCGCATCGCCTTCCTGCAGTGCGTCGGCTCGCGCGACGCCCAGTGCGGCAACGCGCACTGCTCCTCAGTGTGTTGCATGTCGGCTATCAAAGAGGCCGTTATCGCCCAGGAGCATGCCAAAGGAGCCGAAACCTCCATCTTTTTCATGGAGATGCGTGCTTTTGGCAAGGATTTCGACAAATACTATGAACGGGCGCGCGATGAGTACGGCGTGCGCTTTTTGCGTTCCCGCTCAGCCAAGGTTGAGCGCAATGCCGTCGGCGAGCTAGAGGTCGTGTATGCGACGGAAGAGGACCGCCTGGTGCGCGAATCGTTTGACATGGTGGTGCTTTCAGTAGGGCTGGAGCCCTCGCAGGGCACGCGTGACCTGGTCGCCAAGTTAGGGCTGCGCAGCGGCGAGAGCGGTTTTATCAAGGTCGGGCCCTTTGCCCCGCAGCGCACCTCGCGCGCCGGCGTGTTTGTGGGCGGCACCGCCAGCGGTCCCAAGGATATTCCTGAGACGGTGGTGCAGGCCAGTGCCGCCGCCGCCGAGGCGGGCGCCCTACTGGCCAGCGCGCGCGGCAGCCTGGCGACCACCAAGACCTTTGCGCCCGAGACCAATGTGGTGGGAGTTGCCCCGCGGGTGGGCGTGTTTGTGTGCCATTGCGGGGTTAATATTGCGGCCACAGTGGATGTAGAAGCGGTGCGCGAATATGCCCGCGGTCTGCCCTTTGTGGCCTATGCCGGGCGCAGCCTCTTTGCTTGCTCGCAGGATGCCCAGGAATCGCTCAAAGACCTGGTGATCAAGCATCGCCTCAACCGCATCGTGGTAGCGTCGTGCTCGCCGCGTACCCACGAGGCGCTCTTCCAGGAGACCATCCGGGAGGTGGGGCTGAATCCCTACCTCATTGAGATTGCCAATATCCGCAACCAGTGCTCCTGGGTGCACGCCGATCTGCCGGCCGAGGCCACCAACAAGGCCAAGGACCTGGTGCGCGTGGCTGTCAGTCGTGTGGTGGATGCCCGGCCGCTGTATGGCCAAACTCTGCCGGTAACCCGCAGCGCATTGGTGCTGGGCGGCGGGCTGACGGGTATGTCGGCCGCCTTGCTGATGTCTGCCCAAGGCTACCCGGTGCATCTCGTCGAGCAGGAGGCTGTACTGGGCGGCAACGCCCGCGAGCTGTTGAAAACCCTGGAAGGCAACGATGTGCCCTCCTTGCTGGCCGACCTTGAGCGGCGTATCGCGAAAGATGCCAACATTCAAGTGCATCTCAACCGCCGGCTGGCAAGAGTCGAGGGCTTTGTGGGCAATTTCCGCAGCACCCTGGAAGATCCGCAAGCCTGCGGCGAGGTTTTTGAGCATGGCGTAATTATCGTTGCTACGGGCGCTCAGGAGCGACGCACACGCAGCTATCTATACGGCCAGCATGCCGGTGTGCTCACTCAGCGTGAACTGGAGACCCAACTCACTGATGGCCGCTTTGCGCTCGGCGATGGGTATAGCCGGGTGGTGATGATCCAGTGTGTCGAATCGCGCACCAGAGAGCATCCCTATTGCAGCAGGGTGTGCTGTTCGCAGGCGCTCAAGAACGCCATCACGCTCAAGCGCCGCTACCCGGATTGTGAGGTGGTGATCGTTTATCGTGATATCCGCAGCTATGGCCTGCGCGAGCGCTATTATGCAGAGGCACGCCGTCTGGGAGTGCTCTTTGTGCATTACGAACTCGAGCCCGATGCCGAAGGCCGCGGCGGACTACCTGCGGTGAACGATGTTAATGGTCAGCTGGTGGTGAGCGTCTACGACCCCGTCAGCCAGCAGTTGCTCGAGCTGCCCGCGGCGCATGTCGTACTGAGTGTGGGCATTGCTCCGCGTCCCGAGGCCGGGCGGCTCGCTTCGATGCTTAAAGTGCCGCTCAATGCAGAAGAATTTTTCCTCGAGGCGCACATGAAGCTGCGCCCGGTCGAGTTCGCTACTGAGGGCATCTACGTGGCGGGCCTCGGGCACGGCCCCAAATTCATCGATGAATCTCTCTCGCAGGCGGCCGCGGCGGTCTCGCGCGCCTGCACGGTGCTCAGCAAAGACGAGCTGCATGCGTCCGGCGTCATTGCGCATGTCAACCAGGCTAGCTGTGTGGCCTGCGGCGATTGTGTCGCGATCTGCCCGTACGGAGCCATCAGTATAGTCAACAAGGAAGTCGGGCGGCGCGTCTTTAAGGATTGTGCCGAGGTAAATACGGCGCTGTGCAAGGGCTGCGGAGCCTGCACGTCGTGCCGTTCCGGGTGCATTACCCTGGATGGTTTAGATGACCAGCAAATCATGGCGCAGATCACTGCGCTGGCAGCGAGTTAAATGATGGAAGAGACCTGGGAACCTAAAATCGTTGCCTTTTTGTGCAACTGGTGCTCGTATGCCGGGGCCGACCTGGCCGGCAGCTCACGGCTGCAGTATCCGCCCAATGTGCGCGTGGTGCGGGTGCCCTGCTCGGGGCGAGTCAGCCCGATTATCATCGTGGCAGCCCTGCGCCAGGGGATGGATGGTGTACTCGTCTCTGGCTGCCACCCCGGCGATTGCCACTATCTGGCGGGCAACTATTATGCCCGGCGGCGCTTTACCTTGCTGCAGCGGTACCTCGAATACCTGGGCATCGAACCCGGCCGTGTACAGTTCACGTGGATCTCGGCTTCGGAGGGGACGCGCTTTGCCGAGGTCATCACCGAGGTCACCGAGTCGGTGCGCGCCCTCGGTCCGGCGCAGCGCCTGACCATCAACCCGCGCGAGGTGCAGCCATGAGCCAGCTGCCCGCTGAGGTGCGTGCGTGCATTGCCGAATGGCTCGCGCAGGGCGAGATCGACCTGTTTATCGGCTACGAAGCCAGCAGCCTGCCCTTTCAGGCCACGCCGGCCTTTATCCGCCAGCCCGAAGAGGTCGACCGCCTGATATGGGACGCTACCTGCGAAAACAACCTGGTAAGCTTTCTGAAGCGCTACCGCGGGCAAAAAGTGGGCATCATGCTCAAGGGTTGTGATGCTCGTTCGCTGGTGAGCCTGATGCGCGAGGGACAGTGGATCCGTGAACGCCTGCGCATCGTGGCGGCAGCTTGCCCGGGCGTGCTCGATGTGCGCCGTATGGTCGAGCTGGCGCATACCGAGATAGAGAATCTGCCCGGCCAGCTCCTTCCACAGGGCTGGCAACACGGCGAAACGCTGACGCCTCTGGCCGATATTCGCCATGTCACCTGCGCGCTGTGTCTGCAGCATACTCCGACGGATTACGACTTGTTGGTGGGGGATCCGCCTCCCGAGGAGCATCCCGACAGCTTTGCCGCGGTGCGTGAGATAGAAGCGCTCTCGAGCGACGAGCGCTGGCAGTTCTTTACCCAAGAGCTCAGCAAATGCAACCTGTGCTACACCTGCCGCAACACCTGCCCGATGTGTTACTGCAACGTCTGCTTTGTCGACCAGGATGCACCGCGCTGGTTTACCGCGACGACAGCGCCGCCCGATATCCATTTTTACCAGGTCATGCGCACCTTTCATCTGGCTGGGCGCTGTGCGGGGTGCTATGCCTGCACGCGCGTCTGCCCGCAGGGCGTCAACCTGTGGCTGCTGCTCGACAAGCTGCGCGCTGATGTCTGGGAGCTCTACCAGGATGATGCCGGCACCAATCCGGATGCCAAGCCGCCCTTGACGACCTATCGTGAAGAGGATGACAACAGCTTTGTGCTCTAAATCAAGCCCGATGCCAGAGGCATACCACCTCCCCTCCGGCCAGTACGATGCCTGGCTGGCAACCCTGCGCCGTCACGGCCGGCTGATCGCGCCGGTGATGCGAGAGGGCGAATATCGCTTCGACGTACTGGCTGACGATGAGCTGCCCATGCTGGGGCGCGGGCTCACGCGCCGCTCGCCCAAATGGGTCTTTTTCCCTCAGCACGAGGCCATGCTAAGGTTCCGCCGCCAGGCGGATGATTATGCCAGTGCCGAGGTGGCGCAGCCCAATAACACACCGCAGGTGCTGCTGGGTGTAGCTCCCTGCGACGCTGCCAGCCTTCCGATGCTGGACCGCATCTTTATGGATAACTATCACGACCCCTATTATGCCGCGCGCCGCCGGAATACCCTGGTGATCGCCCTGGCGTGTGCCCGACCGACGTCCACCTGTTTCTGTCACGCTCTGGGCGGCGGCCCGGCGGATGCTGCCGGCGCCGACCTGTTGCTGACGGTTATCGACGGGGGGTACTTGCTGGAAACCATTACCCCGGCCGGTCAGAGCGCGGCCGCTGGCTGGGGGCTCGACCCGGCTGATGGCGATCATCGCGAGCAGGCTACCAGGGCACATGCAGTTGCCGTTGAGAAGCTCAAGCCGATCGAGTCGCTGGCGGGTATCGAAGCAAAGCTGGAGGGCCTGTTCAATCACCCGCTGTGGCGTGAGGCCGCCGAAAAGTGCATCGCCTGCGGTACCTGCACCTATAACTGCCCCGAGTGTCATTGCTTTGATATCCGCGACCTGCCCCTGGCAGATGGCGGTGAGCGCGTACGCGGGTGGGATGCCTGCATGTATGCCCAATTCACCGTGCATGCCAGCGGCCACAATCCGCGCCCCGACCAGGGCGCGCGCTGGCGCCAGCGCATCATGCACAAGTTCAGCTATTTGCCAGCCAACATTGGGTTGTATGGCTGTGTCGGCTGCGGACGTTGCATTACCAGCTGTCCGGTGCGCCTCGATATCCGCCAGGTGCTGGATGCCGTGCGCCGGGCTCTGCCCGAGGAGGCCTCGCGTGGCACCGTGTAACTGCCATAATCCTTACCTGCCCTATCCGATGGTGATCCGTCAGGTAACCGACGAGGTCGAAGACCGCTCGATCAAGACCTATGACCTGGCTTTTCGCGAGAGCGCAGATGCTGAGGCGTTCCGCTGGCAGCCGGGCCAGTTCTGCGAGCTTTCGCTGCTGGGCGTTGGCGAGGCGCCTTTTGGCATCGCCAGTTCGCCGGCTGAACCTGAGCTGCTGCGCTTTAGCGTCAAAAAGGCTGGCGTTGTGACGGCCGCCCTGCATCGCTTAAAGGCGGGCGATCAAATCGGCTTGCGCGGGCCGCTCGGGAATGCCTTCCCGCTTGAGCTGATGCGCGCTAAAAATGTGCTGATCATCGGCGGCGGGTTTGCCTTTACCACACTGCGCGCACTGATCGTTTCACTGCTTGACCAGCGCGCCGACTATGGCGATATTACCGTTATCTATGGCGCGCGCACGCCGGGGTTGTTGATGTATCGCAGCGACCTGGATGCCTGGCAGTCTCGCTCGGATATGCGGATGATCCAGACCATCGATCAGCCCTATGTCGGCTGGGAAGGCCAGGTGGGGCTGGTGCCGGCCGTACTTGAGCAGACGGCGCCGAGCCCATCCGCGACCATTGCGATCGTCTGCGGGCCGCCCATCATGATCCGCTTTACAATGCCGGTGCTCGCGCGCCTGGGGTTCGAAAACCAGCAGATCTATACCTCGCTCGAAAACCGCATGAAGTGCGGCATCGGCAAATGCGGGCGCTGCAATATCGGGCACAAATATGTTTGCCTGGATGGGCCGGTCTTTAGTATGGCAGAGCTGAGCGCCCTGCCGCCCGAATACTAGGAGCCGGATGTATACCGAAAACACAGTCAACACCTTTCTCGAGGCTCTGGCATCTTCAGAGCCGGTGCCGGGCGGCGGCAGCACCGCAGCTCTGGGGGGCAGCCTGGCGGCAGCCTTGGTGACGATGGTCTGCAACCTGACGCTCTCCAAAGAAGAATACGCCGATGCTTGGGAGCGCCTGGAGGCTATCAAGACGCGTTCCGAAGCACTCCGCAGCGATCTGGCGCACCTGGTGGATGCCGACATGGCGGTTTATTCCCACGTGATGGCTGCTTACCGCCTGCCGCACAAGAGCGCTGAGGAAAAAGCAGCGCGTCAGACCAGCATCCAGGTTGCTCTGGTTGAAGCCGCGCGGGTACCCTTGCAGATTGGCGAGTGCTGCGCCGAGGTGCTCGCGCTGGCGCAGGAATCTGCCCGGATCAGCAACAAATGGGTGATCAGCGATGCCGCCGCGAGCGCCCTGCTGGCGGAGGCTAGTCTGCGGGCGGCGCTGCTCAACGTGGATGTCAATATCGCCAGTATCAAGGATGCCCAGGTGGCCGCCGAACTCGCGGAACGCGCCGCTGCCCTCACGGCGCGCTCCAGTGAGACCAAGGAAATGACCGTCAACCACGTGCGTGCCCAGTTTGTGGGTTAAGGAGGCACCTATCAGCGCTCAAATTCTGGATGGCCGCACAATAGCCAGGACGATGCGGAGAGAAATCGCAGAGCGCGCTGCTGCATTCAGCGCGCAAGCTGGTCGCCAGGCCACCATTGCCGTCGTGCAGGTCGCGGCCGATCCCTCGTCGGTGGCCTATGTGCGCCAGATCGAAAAGAGCTTTGTAGGAGCCGGCATGGGCTTTGGCCTGCACAGCCTGCCAGAAGCGTGCACGGCAGATGAACTAACAGGCCTGATCCGGCAGCTCAACGCCGACGTCGGTGTGGATGGTGTGATCGTGCAGATGCCGCTGCCAAAACATCTGCCGCAGAGCCTGGTGGCCGACCTGCTTGACCCCGCCAAAGATGTCGACGGCATCACCTCGTTGAACACCGGACGCCTGATGCAGGGCTTGGGCGATTATTTCGCGCCGGCTACTCCCGCCGGTGGCATGGAGCTCCTCCGGCGCTATCAGATCCCATTGCGCGGTAAACGTGCCGTGCTGGTGGGGCGCAGCAACGTGGTAGGCCGCCCTATGGCGCTCCTGTTGCTGCACCAGAATGCCACCGTCACCATCTGCCACTCGCATACTGCCGAGTTGAGCGAGCTCACCCGCCAGGCGGATGTACTGGTGGCGGCAATCGGCAAGGCCGGCATGATCACGGCTGACATGGTCAAACCAGGGGCGGTGGTGATCGATTTTGGCGTCAACATGGTCGGCGACCGCATGCTGGGGGATGTCGAGAGTGAAGGTGTCGCGCAGGTGGCGGGCTATCTGACGCCCGTGCCCGGCGGAACCGGCCCGATGACCAACGTTATGCTGATGTTGAATACCCTTATGGCGGCTGAACGCTTGTTATAAACTGCATCTGTTGGAGGAAATGTGCCAAGTGATATAGAGATTGCCCAGGCTGCTAAACTGATCCCGATCCTCGACATTGCCGCTCAGCTCGGTCTGACCAAGGATGACCTCGAGCCGTACGGCTGGTACAAGGCCAAGGTCCACCTGGATGTACTGGATCGCCTTCAAGACCGACCGACTGCCAAGCTCATCGATGTGACGGCCATTACCCCCACCCCGCTGGGCGAGGGCAAGACCACCACCACCGTAGGGCTCTCGCAGGCACTCGGAGCGCATCTCAACAAAAAGGTCTTTACCTGCATCCGCCAGCCCTCCATGGGGCCGACTTTTGGCATCAAGGGCGGAGCAGCTGGTGGCGGCTACTCGCAAATCGTGCCGATGGAGGATTTTAACCTGCATCTGACGGGCGATATTCATGCCGTGGGGGTGGCGCACAACCTGCTGGCGGCGGCTGTCGACGCCCGCATGGCGCACGAGTTCAAGATGAGTGACCGCGCTCTTGAAAGGGCGGGCCTCAGGCGCTTGAATATCGATCCATTTTCGATCCTGCTCAACCGAGTCGTCGATGTCGAAGATGCCGCAGCGCGTCAGATCATGATCGGCCTAGGCGGGCTAGCAAACGGCTTGCCACGCCAGACCGGTTTTGATATCACCGTAGCCAGCGAAGTCATGGCGATTCTGGCGCTGGCGACCAGCCTGAGCGATATGCGTGAGCGCCTGGGACGCATGGTGGTCGGCAACGACCGCAAAGGCGTGCCAGTCACGGCTGAGGACCTAGGCGTGGCGGGGGCGATGGCGGCGCTGATGAAAGATGCCCTGATGCCCAATCTGATGCAGTCGCTGGAGGGTACTCCGGCTTTTGTGCATGCCGGGCCGTTTGCCAACATCGCGCATGGCAACTCGTCGTGCATCGCCGATATGATTGCTACAAAACTGGCTGATTATGTCGTCACCGAATCAGGTTTTGGCGCCGATATCGGCATGGAAAAGTTTTTCAATATCAAGTGCCGCACCAGTGGGATCATGCCCTCCTGTGTGGTGCTGGTGGCAACCGTGCGCGCACTCAAGATGCACGGCGGCCTGGGGCGAGTCGTGGCTGGCAAGCCGCTGCCCAAGGAGCTGGTCGAGGAGAATCTTGAATACCTCGAAAAGGGTTGCGCCAATCTGATCGCCCATATCAACATCGCCCGCCAGTTCGGCGCGCCGGTGGTGGTGGCGATCAACCGCTTTACGCCCGATACCGATGCCGAGATTGAGCTCATCCGCCGTATGGCGGTGGAAGCTGGCGCCGAAGATGCCGTGCCGGCTGAGAACTGGGCCAAGGGCGGCGCCGGTGCGGTGGCTCTGGCTGAGGCGGTGCTCAAGGCCTGCGAAAAACCGAGCCAGATCTCGCTGCTATACCCGCTCGATATGCCCATCAAAGACAAGATAGAGACTATCGCCACGCGCATTTATGGCGCTGACGGGGTGGATTACCTGCCCGAGGCCGAGAAGAAGGTGGAGATGTATACCGAGCTGGGTTATGACAAACTGCCGATCTGCATGGCCAAGACCCATCTCTCGCTTAGCCATGACAGCAAGCTCAAGGGTGTGCCCAAGGGTTGGTGCTTGCCGATCCGCGATATCCGTGCCAGCGTCGGCGCCGGCTTTTTGTACCCTCTGTGTGGCGATATGCGTACCATGCCAAGCCTGCCCAGCCGGCCGGTGTTTATGGATATCGACCTCGACGAAGACGGAAGGATCCGGGGCCTATCCTGATGCCAGGAAGCCCGTCTGCCCAGGGCGGGTAGAGTGCTCTCGGAGCGTGTAATGCGACGCATCGGCATTTTGGCGGTCTTGCTGGGACTGACTATGGGGATGGTGCTGTGCGTCACCGCCTCGGGCTCAGTGCGCGGTGCAGAGATGCTCAAGCCATCCTCTCCACCGCTTGCCTGCGACCCGGTCTATTCCGGCGAGATGCGCTCAACCTATCGCATCTGCAACGATAAAGCCAACCACCTTGTGGCACTTGGTAGTGACGTACGCTGGGCGAACTATGCACAGTTTCGGCAGTCGCCTCAGCCAGCTACGTGTGTGACGGTTTTGGTTGTGACGCATGCCTGGTTGACGAGTACGGCACCCTATCCCCTGATACGGACGGGTTTACCGCCCGATGCGACAGCTGCACTGGTACCGCAAGGGCGCGTGATCGCCTCGGATGACCCGGCTATCGTTGCGGCTGCGCAGTCGCTTACCTCGGGCATTACCCGGTAGCAGGCAGCAGTCGATGCGATCCTAACCTATATCAAGGCACGGCTGGTTTACTCACCCACCGTCACTCTTAATGATTCGCTGGACGTCTTTGACACGAATACGGCGGTGGATTTGGGGTATGCGAACCTGGCATGCGCCTTTTTACGTGCCGCAGGGATCCCCGCCAAGCCGGTTATCGGCGGTGTGTTGAGCGATGCAACCCTGGGATGGGCCTGGCCGGTGCCTGAGGGTGGGGCACGCCGTTGGTGGATCCTGGTGTATTACCCGGATAGAGGCTGGGTACCTTCTGACCCGTATCGCACGACGAACTGGGTCGATAGCGTACATCTGGCAGTAGTACCGTCTGACTTTGGTCTGAACTATCTGTACGTCACGCGCACCGACCATCGTGAATCTAGCATGACTATGGTCGACGAGCTGGCGCGTCCTGACGACTTTCCGGCTGGGGATGGCACTAGCCTGCTAATGGCTGGTCCGCCGTCGGTTAAAGCGCTCCTACAAGCTGAACCTTCTGTATATAGCCTGGCGCTAGATGCCAGTGCGCCAGTTACCAGCTTTACCATTACCCTCGCCAGCCGGCGCTGTAACCCGGCCTGGCAGCTCACCGAGCAAGCGGAATGGATCACGCCATCGCTGACCAGCGGCAGCACGCCTGCTACCGTGGAGTTTACGGTGGATGCCAGCGCACTCGAGCCCGGCTGGCACCAGAGCGAGCTCTTGCTCTCGACCGCGGATGGCGAGTATGTGCCCTATACGCGCAGCATTCCGATCCATCTCATTCTGGGCGATCCGTTGCAGCACGTTTACATGCCGCTTGCCAGGCGTTAACCGCACCTTGGCGTTGCTGCGCGGCAGCCGTACAATGGGGCAATGATGAGCACTGCCAAACGCCTGCCTCAGCAAGTTGCCCAACTGGTCGATGCACTGGGCCTCTTTGTCCCTGGCGAACGTCTGCTGGTGGGCGTCTCGGGAGGTGCCGATTCGCTCTGCTTGCTGCATGTGCTCCGAGAGCTTGCCCCGCCGCGCGGCCTGGTGCTTGCGGTTGCGCACCTCAACCATCTCATCCGTGGGCAGAGCGCCGCAGCTGACGCAGCATTTGTCGCAGAGTTGTGCCAACAGTGGGATATTCCCTGTACCCTTGGCGAGGCCGATGTGCCCGCCATTGCCAGGTGTACGCGCCGCTCGCTGGAAGAGGCTGCCCGTCAGGAGCGCTATCGCTTTCTGGCGCAGACGGCAGCGGCTTGTGGTGCCGGCACCATCTGCGTCGGGCACCACGCCGATGACCAGGCTGAGACGGTGTTGATGCACCTGCTGCGCGGTGCCGGATTGGATGGCCTGCGCGGCATGCGCGTGGTCGAGCCCGTGCCGGGGGCTCCCCAGCTTTGCCTGGTGCGGCTGCTTTTGCAGACTACTCGCCAGGAGATCGAGGCTTATTGCTGTGCGCATGGCTTGGAGCCGCGCATCGATGAGACCTCGTCCGACCTGAATCTGCTGCGCAACCGTCTGCGCCACGAACTGATTCCAACCCTCGAGCACTACAACCCGCAGCTACGGGCTCGCCTGGTGCGCACCGCCGAGGTGCTGCAGGGCGATGCCGCCTTGTTGGAAGAGGTCGTACAGGCAGCCTGGGATGCTGTTATTATCGAGGACGCCACTGAGCAGGTCGTGTTTGCGCGCGCGCACTTCCTGGCTCAATCCCGCGCGCTGCAGCGTGCCCTGTTACGCTGCGCGATTACACAATTATCGAGAAATTTGCGTGACATATCGTTCAATTCGATTGAATCCGCGTTGAACATGTTGAACAAGGGCGTAACGGGCAGCCTCGCCGACCTGCCCGGCGGCCTTTTCGTGCAACTGGGCTATACCGAGATCGTGCTTGAGCACAGTAATCGTGCGGCCTGCACGCCCGCCTGGCCTGCCATGACGCACCAACTGCCATTGACTCTGGCACTGCCCGGTGAGCTCATCAATCAGGCTGATGGTTGGCGCTTTTCGGCCGAGCTGACCGAGCCGCAGACTGGGCTGCAGCTGGCTACTGCGGATCCGTTCACCATCGTGCTGGATGCCGAACGCCTCGGTTATGAGCTGACGGTTGGCACGCGCGCGGAGGGCGATCGTATGCAGCCTCTCGGGATGGGCGGACGCAGCGTCAAGCTGCACGACATGATGATCAACTGCAAGGTACCGGCAGACCAGCGGCCCTTTGTACCGGTGGTGCGCTGCGGAGCTGAGCTGGTGTGGGTCGTGGGCTTGCGCCAGGACGAGCGTTATGCGATCAAGCCCCGCACGCGCCAGGCGATGCTGCTGCGTTTGCATAGGCTGGTGGGATGATGAGTGAACGGGTGATCCTGCTCAGAGGCAAGGAAAGAGCCCTGCACAACCGCCATCCCTGGGTGTTCAGCGGGGCGATCGCCAGAGCCCCGCAGGTGCCGCCCGGCAGCCTGGTGGAGGTGCACGCCGATGACAGCACCTGGTTGGCGCGCGGCTATTATAATCGACATTCGCAGATCGCCCTGAGGCTGCTCACGTGGGAGCCCTCCGAGGCGATCGATGATGCCTTTTGGCAAAGCCGCCTGCAGGCGGCTATCCAGCGCCGTGCAGGGCTGTATCATCCCGGGCAGACCACCGCGCTGCGACTGGTGTATGCCGAATCCGACGCGTTGCCCGGCCTGATCGTCGACCGTTACGATAACTGGCTGATCCTTCAAGCCCTGACGGCCGGTATTGACCGTATCAAGCAGCAGCTGGCCGAGTGGTTGCTGGCTCTTACCGGATGCCGCGGCGTGTACGAGCGCAGCGACGCGGATGTGCGCTCGCAGGAAGGCTTGCGCCAGATGAACGGCCTACTGGTGGGCAGCCAGCCGCCCAATCCGGTAAGGGTGTTGGAGCACGGCCTCACCTTTGAGGTCGATACCCTGCATGGGCACAAGACCGGCTTTTACCTCGACCAGCGCGAAAACCGCCGTCTGCTGGTTCCCTACTGCGCCGACGCGCGGGTTCTGAATGCCTTTGCATATACCGGAGGCTTTGGCGTGTATGCCGCCGCTGCTGGAGCACGCGAGGTGGTCAACCTGGATAGTTCAGCCGACGCACTTGCACGTGCCGAGCGCAACATCGCCCTCAACGCGCCAGATGCGAGCGTCACATCGCTAGAAGGAGATGCCTTTACACTGTTGCGTGAGCTGCGCGCTCGCGGTGAACAGTTCGACATGGTGATTCTGGATCCGCCCAAGTTTGTGTTTTCGCGCAATCAGCTCGAACAGGGTCTGCGCGGTTACAAGGATATCCTCCTCCTGGGCATGCAGCTGGTGCGCCCCGACGGGCTGCTGGCGGGCTTTTCGTGTTCGGGGCTGGTGAGCCGCGAGCTCTACCAAAAGGTGGCCTTTGGCGCCAGCCTGGATGCCGGCCGTCAAGCGCGCATCCTCGCCCAGCTTTCGCAGTCGCAGGATCATCCCGTCTTACTGACCTTTCCAGAGGCGGCTTACCTGAAGGGGCTGCTCCTGAGGATCGAATAGTGGTGTTGCATCTCCAACTAAACCCGCTACAATAGCGTGTATCCACGCAACGCGGAGGCTGGTTATGAAGACGCTGTTACAAGGGATCGACAGGGTGTTGATCAGCCAGGAAGCGTTGCAGACACGCGTGGCAGAGCTGGCCGAACAGATCTCTGCGGATTACAAAGGCCTGAATCCCCTGCTGGTGTGCGTGCTAAAGGGCGGTTATATCTTTTTGGCCGACCTCAGCCGCGCCCTCAGCATCAACCACGCGGTCGATTTCATGGCTATCTCCAGCTATGGCAACGGATCGGTCTCGAGCGGGGTGGTGCGCATTCTCAAAGACCTCGACCGCGACATCAGCGGCCGCAACGTGCTGCTGGTCGAGGATATCATCGATACCGGCAATACCATCGCCTACATCATGGAGAACCTGCGCACGCGCCAGCCGGCCAGTGTGCGGGTCTGCACGTTGCTGAGCAAACCGTCGCGCCGCGAGGTGTTTTTGCAGGCAGATTACGTCGGCTTTGAGATCCCCAACGACTTTGTGATCGGCTACGGGTTGGATTACGCCGAGGCTTACCGCAACTTGCCCTATATCGGCGTCCTCAAACCCGAGGTCTATAGCTGATGCTCTAATTTGACGCTGCCAGCCCTTTCGCTATGCTGAGGCCAGCGAGGTTGCATGCGTATTCAAGCGCTCTCCGTTAATCAAACGCACGTTATCCGTATTCCCTCCGGCGCGGTCGGCCGCGGGAAGGCGTTTGATGGTCTGCGCTACTATTATGCTGGCTTTATTAAGGAGTAAGCGACCTGCACGCAATCCGATCATAGCAAAGCAGCAAAAGCAGGCGTTCAGTAACAAGCGTGAGGTGAACCTCACGTTTTTTGTTTTTCAGGAGAGAACATGACAACCCGAGGCTTCCTCGGTGCCACCACCGCAGAGAACACGTCCGAGAGCATCCTGCAGGCTACCCAGGAACTCTTGCAAGCCCTGCAAGCGGCGAATGACTTTGCGCCAGATGACCTGGCGGCGATCTGGTTCACCGCCACGCCCGACCTCACAGCGGCCTTTCCGGCGCGCGCTGCCTGCTAACTGGGCAGCTATGTACAGTGGGATTGGCAGCAGCCGCCATCGGGCAGGATATAAAGCGCCAGCAGGACCGTATGCGCTTTATCCTGCCACGCACCATCGGCGATGTGGTCATCGATGACACCGTCACCCAGCAGAACTGATTTTATGGTGCTGCACGGCCCCAACCTCAACCTGCTGGGCAAACGCGAGCCTGGTATCTATGGGCATGATACACTTGAACTGGTCAACGAGCGCCTGCAAGCCTGGGCTGAGGAACAGGGCTGCGAGCTGCGTATTGTGCAATCCAACCACGAGGGCGTGCTGGTAGATACGATCCAGCAGGCACCCGACTGGGCGCAGGGGATCGTGATCAATGCCGGCGCGCTGACGCATTACAGTTATGCCCTGCGCGATGCACTTGCCGGCGTGGCGTTGCCTACGGTCGAGGTGCACCTGTCAAACATTCATGCGCGCGAGGCATTCAGACACGAATCGGTGATCGCACCGGTATGTGTGGGGCAGATCTGCGGACTGGAGTGGTACGGTTACATCCTGGCGCTGCAGGCACTGCAGCGCCAGGTGAATTCCGGAGTTTAGCGGCGACCCTTGTCGCTGCTCTTGCGCCGCAGGAAGGCGGGCAGCTCGATCGGGTCGTTGTTAAAGGTACGCGGCTGTACCGGTTCGGGTTCGGCAGGCGGCGGAGCAACCGGCTCTGCCGGCGCAGGGCTCGGCACGGGGCGTTCGTAGACGGGTTCTTTCGGCTGAACTACCGGGTTGGGGCGGATCACGCGCTGCTGCTGTGCAGGCGCCGAAATGCCGGTGCGGTTGCTGACCTCAAAGCCCGTGGCGATCACGGTGATCTGGACCTTGTCCTTCATGCGCTCGTCGATCACTGCGCCAAAGATAATGTTAGCCTCGGGCGAGGCGTTCTGATGGATCAGTTCGGCCGCTTGGTTGACCTCAAAGAGCGAGAGATCTGGCCCGCCGCGCACGTTAAAGAGCACACCGTTGGCGCCGTTAATATCGATATCCAACAGCGGGCTGGTAATGGCCTGCTGGGCAGCCACAAGGGCGCGTTCGTCGCCGGTGGCACTGCCCACCGACATCAACGCCGCGCCGCCCTTGGTCATGATGGCGCGCACATCGGCAAAGTCCATGTTGATCAGCCCGGGCACTGTGATCAGCTCAGAGATACCCTGAATACCCTGACGCAGGATATCATCCGCCATCTTGAAGGCATTTTCGAGCGTCACCTGGCGGTCGGCCAGCTGCAACAGGCGGTCGTTCTGGATGATGATCATCGTGTCGACATGTTCGACCAGGGTCTTGATACCGCCATCCGCCACCCGCGCCCTCCGCGAGCCTTCAAACTCGAATGGCCGCGTGACGACAGCGACTGTCAGCGCCCCCAGCTCCTGCGCGATCGAGGCGATAACCGGTGCAGCACCCGTGCCCGTACCACCGCCGATACCGGCGGTAATAAAGACCATGTCGGCATCGCCAAGTGCTTCCTTTAGATCGGCCCGCGATTCCTCAGCTGCCTTGGCGCCCTGTGTAGGGTCACCGCCGGCGCCCAGGCCGCGCGTGACGGCCGAACCGATGCGCAGCCGCACCGAGGCATTCGACATCTGCAGTGCCTGGCCATCGGTATTGACGGCGATGAACTCGACGCCGCCCAGGCCAGCTTCAATCATGCGGTTGATGGCGTTCTGTCCACCACCACCGACGCCAACGACCTTGATTTTCGCAAGCGGATCTTCTTCGGGGAACAAACGGCCGTTTTCATAACCAGATGGTTGGTGCATGTCATCCATCGAAGAATATCTCATAACGCCTCCAGCCAGCCCTGCTGCATAGGGGAACACTGCTCGAGTCTAGCACAGCGACAAAGGGGTGTCAAGGATAAACGAGAAGAGCGGGTTAACACTCTTCTCGGTACCAGTACTGTCTTTATAGTTCGGTATTGTTGCGCTGGGCAACCAACGACGTGGCGCGTGCGATAAAGTCGTCCAGTACCATGGCTCCTAGATCCTCGCCGCTGCGCAGCCGCACCGAGACCGAGCGCGTATCGGCTTCGCGGTCGCCGATTACCAGCATATAGGGGATCTTGTTGAGCTGCGCCGTCCTGATCTTGGCGTTCATACGCTCGCCCGATGCGTCCACCTCGGCACGCAACTCGGCTGCTGCGAGTGCCCGGGCTATCTGCTGGGCATAGTCATGATGCCGGTCGGCGATGGGGATGATCTTGGCCTGCACCGGAGACAGCCACAACGGGAAGGCGCCGGCATAGTGCTCGATCAACACGCCGAAAAAGCGCTCGAGCGAGCCAAGCAGGGCGCGGTGCACCATATAGGGGCGGTGGTTCTTGCCGTCGGCGCCGACATAGCTCATGTCAAAGCGTTCCGGCTCGTTAAAATCAAACTGGATCGTGGTCATCTGCCACTCGCGCCCGAGGGCGTCCATCACCTTCAAGTCGATCTTGGGGCCATAAAAGGCCCCGCCGCCCTCGTCGACCTCGTATTCCAGCCCCTCTGCCTCGAGGGCGGTGCGCAGGCTGGCGATGGCTTGGTCCCATTGAGCCTGTTCACCGAGCGACTTTTCCGGGCGCGTCGAGAGGTAGGGCTTGATCTTGGTAAAGCCCAGGCTCTGCCACATCCTGAGCGAAAAACGCAGCACAGCGAGCACCTCATCCTCGATCTGCTCGGGCGTGCAGACGATGTGGGCATCATCTTGGGTAAAACCGCGCACGCGCAACAAGCCGTGCAGCACGCCGGACCGCTCGTAACGGTAAACCGTGCCGAGCTCCGCCCAGCGCAGGGGCAGGTCGCGATAAGAGCGCGTCTGCGTCTGGTATATCAGGATATGGAAGGGACAGTTCATCGGCTTGATATAGTAGTCCTGCCCATCTATATCCATGGGCGAGTACATGCCGTCGCGATAGGTGACCA
>Ga0123333_10000027_pt1 | contig 142012 bp, 124 predicted proteins | sample BioC12SIPDNA_3_FD_89957 | JGI IMG/M metagenome (GOLD analysis project Ga0123333, IMG submission 89957) | Anaerobic biogas reactor microbial communites from Washington, USA - Biogas_R2_B C12 SIP DNA | ecosystem: Engineered > Bioreactor > Anaerobic > Unclassified | place: Washington, USA...
CGCGGACATCCGCCTGGACCACACGGCGCGCCTCCGCAACACCTTCCTGAAGATCAAGGGGGTCCCCGTCTTCTACACCCCGTATACGGTCCTCCCGCTGGAGAAAAAGAAGCGCAGCAGCGGATTCACGACTTTCCAGACGGGGACCTCCACGTCGAAGGGGCGCGTCTTCAGCCAGGGATACTACCAGACGCTCGGCCGGAGCGCGGACCTGAGCCTTTTCGGGGACTACTTCAGCCTCCGGGGGCTGGCGCTGGGCGTAACAGTGCGGACGCGGCCGAATCCGCAGACGTTTTTCGACATCGAAGCCTACGGGATCCGGGACCGGAGGGACCAGGGCGGGGTGCGGCTGGTCGTCGACGGGGAGACCCGCCTGCCGGGAGACTGGCGCGCGGTGGCGAGGGTCAACATCACCTCCAGCTTCGAATTCCGCCAGGCCTTCGCCGACAGCTTCAACAAAGCGACGGTCGCGACCGAGCATGTCGACGTGTTTCTGACCCAGAACCGGGACAACGTCTCCACCAACATATCGTTCCAGCGCCAGGAGGTGACCTTTCCCGTCCAGTCCCTGGTGACGTGGAACATCCCGTCGATCGGCCTCTCGTCCCGGGAAACCCCGGTCGGCGCCACCGGGCTGCTCTACAGCTTCGAGTCCTCCGTCGGCGGCCTGTCCAGGAGGGACGGCGGCATCGACACGGAAAGCATCGTGCAGCGCCTCGACATCCACCCGCGCCTGGCCCTCCGCCTCCCGGCGCTGGCCGGTTTTTCCGTCGTGCCGTCGTTCGGCGTGCGGGAAACCTACTACGGGGCGCGGATAGACGCCGACGCCCTCACGGGCATCCGCAACCAGGGCTTCCGCCGGGGCTATACGGACCTGGAGGTCGACCTCAAAACGCCGTACCTTGAAAAAGACTATGCCCCCTCCTGGGCCGGCCCGTTCCGCCACGCCGTCCTGCCCTATGCGACCTACCGCTGGATCCGGGGCGCGGGCGACCTCGAACGCATCATCCGGTTCGACGCTTACGATGCCGTCGCCGACACCAACGAATTCGAGTACGGGATCGTGAACCGGTTCTACACGCGCGGCCAAAACGGCTCGGGGGCAACCGAGAAGCGGGAGTTTTTGACCGTCGCGCTTGCGCAGAAGTATTACTTCGACCCTTCGTTCGGTGGAGCGTTCCGGTCGGGGCGGGCCAACGCCTTCTACCCGCTCTACACGACCACGGGATTCTACGGGACCGGGGTCGAGAGGGTATTTTCGCCCCTCAGCGCCGAAATCCGGGTCCGGATCAAGGACAGGATGTACCAGGACATTCGGGCCGACTACGACACCAAACTCCGCCGCTGGCGCAACGTCGGCTTGTCGACCGGCTGGCAGCAGGGGTCCTTCAGTCTGTCTGGGACCTATTTCCGGGCGATCGAAACGGAACCCGGCATGCTCTCGGCCAGCCAGCTGCAGAGCGAAATCAGCTACGGGACACCCGCGCGCGGGCTCGCATCGAGCGTGTCGATCAGCTATAATTTCCAGTCCGACCAGCTGCTGAACAGCCGGACCCGGGTCGGCTACGCGTGGGACTGCTGCAGCCTGTCGTCGGAATTCAGGCAATTCTCCCTGGACGCCCGGACGGAATCGCAGTTCAGTTTTTCCTTCTGGCTGAAGGGGATCGGGAGCCTCGGGAGCATGATGGAACAAAACAGCCTGTTCTGATACCCGCAGTCTTCCGGCACAAGGTGCGCGATGGATCCAGTCCAAGCCTACATCTCGGCCGGCTCGAACCTGGGCGACAGGCAGGGGCACCTCCGGTACGCCCTCCGGGAGCTCGAACGGGCGGGCGATGCCCTGGTGGCCTCCCCCTGCTACGAGACCGAGCCCGTCGGCTGCGGGGACCAGCCGTGGTTTTTGAACATGGCCGTCGGCCTCCAGACCCGGCTCGGCCCGCGCGAACTGCTCCGGCTATGCCAGCAGATCGAGGCGGACCGCGGCCGTGCGCGGCCGTTTCCGAACGCGCCGCGGACCCTCGACCTGGACATCCTTTTCTACGGCAGCGCCGTGATCCGGGAGGCTGACCTGTTCATCCCCCATCCCCGCCTGGCCTGCCGCAGGTTCGTCCTGGAACCGATGGCGCGGATCGCCCCGGAATTCCTGCACCCGGTGCTCCGCAAGTCGATGCGGTCGTTGCTGGAGGAGTGCCCGGACGGATCCCGGGTGCGGCGGTGCCGGAAAATGCAAAAACAGCCCCCCAAGGCGCCCGCGATCTGATATTCTTGGGCCCATGAGCATACGCGTGCTGTTTTTTGCATCCCTTGCCGACGTCACCGGGATGCGCGAGACCAGCGTGGAGGCCGGCGGCCATGCCGACGTCGGATCCATCCTGAATCATTTCATCCGTGAATTTCCGCTGCTGGAACGCTGCCGGGGGACCGTCCTTCTGGCCTTGAATTCCGATTTCGCCCAGCCCGACACGCCGGTCCGCGACGGGGACGAGGTCGCCCTGTTCCCGCCGGTCAGTGGAGGGTAAATTGTTTCGACTTGTACGAGACCCGATCGAGATCGGGACGGTCACCGGGACGATCAAGCAGCCCGAAGACGGCGCCCTGGTCGTCTTCGAAGGCGTGGTGCGCAACCACGCGAACGGCAAAAGCGTCCGGTTTCTGGAATACGACGCCTACGAACCGATGGCGCTCAAAAAAATCGAGGAGATCGGCCGCCAGGCGAAGGAGGCGTTCGACATCCGCGCCATCGCCATCGTCCACCGGCTGGGGCACCTGGACATCGGGGAATGCAGCATCGTCATCGCCGTGGCGTCGGCCCACCGCGCGCCCGCTTTCGATGCCTGCCGGTTCGCCATCGACGCCATCAAGCGGTACGTTCCCATCTGGAAAAAGGAATTTTGCGAGGACGGCGAGGTGTGGATCGAGGGGGCGCACTGACCGGGGTCGCGCCGCCGGCTATATCTCGTGTCGGTGTTCGAGCGCCTTCGACATCGTGACCTCGTCGGCGTACTCCAGGTCGCTCCCTACAGGGATCCCGAGAGCGATCCGGCTCACCCTGACGCCGATCGGTCCGAGCAGCTTGGCGATGTAGATCGCCGTAGCCTCCCCCTCGACGTTCGGGTTCGTGGCCAGGATGATCTCCTTCGTATTCCCCTCCCGCAGCCGTTCCAGGAGATTCTTGAGCTTCAGGTCCTCGGGGCCGATCCCGTTGATGGGCGACAGGGCTCCGTGCAGGACATGGTACTGGCCGTGGTATTCCCGCGTCCTCTCAATGGCGAGAATGTCCTGGGGCTGTTCGACGACGCAGATCGTCTCGCCCGACCGGCGGCTGTTGTTGCAGTATTCGCAGGGATCCCGGTCCGAGTAGTTGTTGCACCGCGAGCAGAAGCGGATCTTCTCCTTCACCTCCACGATCGCGCCGCTGAGGCGCAGGGCATCCTCCCTGCTGCGGCGCATGATGCTGTAGACGAGCCGCTGGGCGCTCTTGGAACCGATCCCGGGGAGTTTCCGGAACTCGTCGATCAACCGTTCAATGGGTTCGGCGTAATCGCTCATGAATGGATCTTCTCGACGTCAACGGGCCCCGTGAACGTATCCAGGAAGGACCGCACGACGGGCTCCTTCTTCGCCTTCTCGAGCAGATCCGGATTCGCGCATCCGGCGGGGGCGTCCGGGCCCGGGGCGGATTGGACGCCCGTCGGGGGCCCGGCGGATTGGACGCCCGCCGGGGGCCCGGCGGATTGGACGCCCGTCGGGGGCCCGGATTCCCCGAACCGCACCCGGACTGCGGCGCCGGCGACCAAGGAGGCCGCCTGTTCGATGGCGGGGAGGCTTTCGCTGATCTGGCTTCGGAAAAACTCCTTGGCGCTCCCCATTTCGAGGATGACGGCGTCGCCCTCGAGCCTGGCGCCTTCGAGATGGGCCAGCATCGACTCGAGCGGCTCCCTGCCGACGGCCGAGGCGATCTGAAGCAGCAGCTTCCGGGGGTCCGTCCCGCCCGGCGCATCCTTCGGGGCCGGCGCGTCCGTCCCGGCCGGCGCGTCCTTCGGGGCCGGCGCGTCCTCCGGGGCTGGAGCCTCGTTCTCGCTGACCGGCACAGCCCGGACGGCAGGCGCTTCCCGGCGCTCTCCCCCCCGGGGGGGGCGGATTTCCCTTGCGGCCGGCGGCCGGGGGACCGGTGTCGCATCGGGCCGGCGGCGCGGAGCGGCCGGCGCGGCTCCTGCGGCGGCCGGGGGCGCGGGCCCGGTTTCGGCCAGGGCCGAAAACTCCGCGATCAGGTCCTCCAGCGGCCGCAGCTTCGCCAGGTGCGCGAGCTCGATCAGTCCCATCTCGAGCTGGAAGCGCGCCTGCGCGGCGTGCCGCACGGCGCCGTCGATCCCGAGAAGCGTTTCAAAAAGCCGGAGGAGGTCCTCCCTGGAAAACAGCGCCGCCTGCTCCCGCAGGTCGGGGAGCGTGCTTCCGGGGATCCCGAGCAGCGCGAGGTCCTCGACTCCGGACTTGAGGACCGTAAGGTTCCGGAAATGCCCGATGAGCCTCCGGCAGAACACCTGCAGGTCCTGCCCCGCCTCGACCAGCTCCCCGACCGTCTCGAGGATCACGGGGATGTCGCCCGAGGCGATGGCCCGGACCGTCCGGCCGAGAACCTTCGGCTCGACGAGTCCGAGCAGCGTCACCACATCGGTGTCGCGGACCTGGTTCCCGCTGAACGCGAGGACCTGGTCGAGCGCCGACATGGCGTCCCGCATGCTGCCGCCGCTTGAGAAGGCCACCTGTTCGAGCGCCCCGTCGCCGATGGAGATCCCCTCGGCATCCGCGATCCTCCGCAGCCGGTCCAGGATCAGGGGGTACGCGATAAGCTTGAACGTGTACTGCTGGCAGCGGGACAGGATCGTCACCGGGATCTTCTGGTATTCGGTCGTGGCCATGATGAAGACCACGTGCGAAGGCGGCTCTTCGAGCGTTTTCAGCAGGGCGCTGAAAGCCGCGTTGCTCAGCATGTGCACTTCGTCGATGATGAATATCTTGTGCCGGTCGCGCGCCGGCTGGTACCGCGCCTGCTCGATCAGCTGCCGGACGTTGTCGACGCTCGTGTTCGATGCCGCGTCGATTTCGAGCACGTCGATCGAGTTCCCGGCCGCGATCTCCGTGCAGGACGGGCAGCGCCCGCACGGCTCCACCGGGCTCCCTTCGTGGCAGTTGAGCGCCTTGGCCAGGATCCGCGCCGTCGAGGTCTTCCCGCTCCCCCTGGGGCCGGAAAACAGGAAGGCATGCGCGACCCGACCGCTCTCCAGGGCGTTATGGAGGGTGCGCGAGACATGTTCCTGCCCGACGATCTCATGGAAGTTCTGCGGGCGCCATTTGCGGGCTAGTACCTGGTATTGCATAGGATAATGGGTCGAGCCCCGGGGAACCCGTTGCACATATAAGGATCCTCTTAATGCTGCTTCCTTCCGGACCTGACATGGTTCGAGGGTTATATTGCACGGGGCCCGGGGCCCGTCAAGGCAATGAAGACTTCATGGTACGGCATCCGGGCGGCCGGTACAAATAAAAAAAGTCCTTCGCCCGCGGGCGGGGGGCCGCTATATATTGAAAATCTCATCCGAAAGACGGAATCATCCGATACAATGGATACGGCCCCGATGCCGCGGGCCGTACATGGAAGGACACCCGAACAGACCATGCGACGAACCGTTCCCTGCGCCCTGTTGCTTTCCCTGATCCTGGCGGCCACGGCCTACCTGGGCTTCCCGCAATCGGTCCACTGGTACGATGCCCTGCGGCTGTTGCCGGGCCACGAAGCGGAGACGGTTCTGGGGAACAACACCCTGTTCACCGTCTACGGAAGGGCGTTCGGCGTCGCCCCGGTCCTCGGACGCCTCGGGCAGTACAAGACGATCGAGGAGATGGAGTCCGACATCGCCCCCTGGCGGAGGGACATCCGGGCCAAAAACGGGGGCAAAGGGGTGATCCCGGGCATCCACCTGATCTACGCCATGGCCATCCCCTGCGTGCCCGGAGACGACTGCCTCCTCTACCTTGAAGGGATCGAAAAGGACATCACGGGCAAATACATCGAACCGGCGGCCGCGCGGGGCTGGATGGTGGTGCTCGACACCCAGATAGGCAAATCCGACCCCGTCGAGCAGGTGGAGCGCATCATCCGGAAGGGCTACCTCGAGTACGAGAACGTGGCCGTGGCCATCGATCCCGAATTCCGGGTGCACCCGGGCAGGGAGCGTCCGGGGATCCCGATAGGGACCGTCCAGGCCTGGCAGATCAACACGGTGCAGAGGCTGCTCGACGACTACGTCAGGGAACATCGGCTGAAGAGGAAGAAGGTGCTGATCGTGCACCAGTTCGGCGACGCCAACATACGCGACGGCGTCCCCTTCATGATCGAAAACAAGAAGGCCCTCCAGTCCTTCGAGAATGTCGAGCTGGTCATCGACGCCGACGGTCTCGGCGAACAGGCCATCAAAGTCGTCAAGTACAACAGGATGACCGACGACGAGGTCTACCCGTTTCTGAAATTCCGCGGGATCAAGGTCTTCTTCCCCAATCCGTGGGAAAAGCACGGCCACTTCGACAAGCCGCCCCTGGACCTGGACCAGATTTTCGGGCACAAGCCATCCAAAAACGGGCCGAAGATGCGCGCCGCGCCCGATGTCCTCATCATTGCATGACCGGGCGCGCCCGCCGGGCGGCCCCTACGCGTCGATCCGCGAGGCAAGGATGTTCTGGAGGCGGGCGGGGTCGCGCCTCAGGCGGATGGTTCTCCCCCGGGACACGTAGACCAACCCGGGCTTGGCCCCCGCAGGCTTCTTCACGTTCTTGACCGGGGCGACGTGCACGTCCGCGCTCCGGGCCTCCTTCATCTTCGAGAAGTGGACCGCGAGCTCGCACGCATCCAGCACGGAAGCCGGCGGAGGGTCCGTCCGGCCCCCGGTGCGCAGGATGACATGGCTGCCCGGATACCCCTCAAGGTGGAAGAACAGGTCGTTGCCGCGCGCCATGCGCGTCGTCACGTAGTCGTTCCCCTCGTCGCTCCGCCCCACCCAGATCTCCAGCCCGTCGCCGGTCCTGTAGCGCTTGGGGCGCAGGCGCGCGGGTACCGCGCTTTCCGCTTTCGGCCGCTCCGGGACGGCCGCTTTCGGGCGCCGCGGCGCATACCGTCCGATCAGGCGCCGGACGAGGGGCGTGGACCCGATCCTCTCGAGCGCCGGCCGGTCGGGCGGGTCGGCCTCCATCGCGGCGCGCACGGAGGACTCGGCGGCGTCGATTTCGCGGCGCTCCGCCGTCAGTTTCGATAGCTGCTGCTCGATGAACCCGGCGCCCCTGGAATCCTTCCGGTACCGCTCGAAATACGCCTCCAGGTTCTCCGACGGCGAAAGATCCGGGTCGAGCGCTATGTCGACCTCCGCACCGGCGGCGTAGTCGGAGGCCGTTATGCGGTCGTCCCCGGGGCGGATCTCGTGCAGGACCGTCTTCAGCAGCTCCCCCTTCCTCCGGTAGGTTTCCGCGAGCCGGGCTTGGGCAAGATCCTCCTCGAGGCGGTTCCACTTGCGGCCGAGCAGCTGCCTCTCCCTGCCAAGGACCTGCTCGATGGTGCGCGCAAGCCCGAGGGCATCGCGCCGCAGCTGCATCTGCCCGTACTGCCGGCCGATGGCACCGAGATAGGCGTCGTCGGCGACGTCTTCCCACCGGTCCACCCCCTCGGAAGGGGCCGAGCCGGCCGGGTCGGTCCACACGTCCCCGATTTTGAGGTCCCGACGGGTCTCCTCGAGCGGGCGCATGGCGTGCGCCAGCCGCCCCATGGCGTCGGCCAGATACAGGTTGCTGCGGGGGCCCATGATGGAGAGGATCAGGCTCCAGGAATCGGGCCGCGCGTCGAGCTCCAGGCGGATCTGCCTGTTCCGGCCCGAAACGGAGACGCCGGAGACGATGGCGCCGGCAAGGCGCGCCCGGGCGAACTCCGCGAAGGATCCGGCGGGGGCTCCCGGCGCGCCGGTGTCCTCCAGGGCGCAAACGCGCGCATACTCCGGGTCGCACGACAGCAGAATGCCCGTGCGCGTCTTCCCGCGGTCAACGCAGGTCAACAGTAGAGACAGGGCGTCCGCCTGGGCGACCCGCTTCAGGACGCACCCGGTGACGGCGGCGTCCAGAATGCGGCCGGCACGTCGGATCTCACGCAAACAGAGCACAAACATCCCTCCCGGGGCGTGCGCACCGTCCCGCGGGCTGTCTCCGGGGCCATTGGGTTGCACGTCCCACCGGCGGCATATTCCCACACCCGCATGCGCTTGGCAAAATCTTTTTCCGGCGGCCGCCCGGGCGCCCGGGCGGCCCGGGACCCGCCGCGGGGGAATGCGGGACGCCCCTCCCTTTTTGCCATAGGAAAACCGGGATTCCTCCATTAGAATGACACTGCAACACGCGACCGGGCCGGCGCGGGGCAGAGGATCCCGCCCCCCGGCCGCAGACCGGCCGCAACGGTCCGGGCCGGTCGGAATGCGGGCAGGAAACATGGCGGATCTCTATGCAGTCATCATGGCGGGCGGACGCGGGGAACGGTTCTGGCCCCTGAGCACGAACAGCCTGCCCAAACCCTTCATCCCGCTTCTGGGCAAGCGGTCCCTCATCCAGGACACGGTCGAACGGATCCTGCCGCTGGCCCCCCCGGAACGGATCCTCGTTTCCATCGGGGCCGCGCACCTGGAGACGGCGCGGCAGCAACTGCTGCACATACCGGCGGGCAACTTCATCGTCGAACCCGTCGGCCGCGACACCGCGGCGTGCCTCGGCTTCTGCGCCCTCCACATCGAGAAGCGGGACCCGGACGGGCTGATGCTCGCCCTCCCGGCCGACCACTATATCCGCGACCTGGGGGCCTACCGGGACGCCGTCCGGTCGGGCATCGGCAACCTCGGGGATGCCACGGGAGTGGTCTTCGGGATTCCCCCCGTGCGCCCGGAAACAGGGTACGGGTACATCCTGACCGAGGGGGACGCCTCCGCGGCGGGATGCCGCCGCGTGGTCCGGTTCGTCGAAAAGCCGGACGCGCCGACCGCGGCCCGCTACCTGGCCGACGGCCGCTACTTCTGGAACAGCGGAATGTTTCTGTGGCGCAACCGGACGCTGCTGGAGCTTTTCGAAACGCATATGCCCGAGCTGTACGACGGGCTGTGCCGGCTGAGGCCCCACGTCGGCATGGACGAATCCCACGGCGAGATCTACAGGATTTTCCCGGGGCTGCCGCGCATCTCCATCGATTTCGGGATCCTGGAGAAGGCCTCCGGGCTGCGGATGATCCCGGCCCGGTTCGGGTGGGACGACATCGGCACGTGGTCCTCGCTCGAACGCGTCCTCCCCGCCGACGCGCACGCCAACATCCGCCTCGGATCGACTGTCACGGAGGAAGCGACCGGCTGCATCCTCTATGCGCAGACCGGTTCGATCGCCGCGTTCGGCGTCTCCGACCTGGTCATCGTCGAGGCGCACGGCAACGTGCTCGTCTGCAGCAAGGACAGAACGCCGGATCTGAAGAAACTCGTCGAGGGCATCAACTCCCGGGAACACTAACTGGAGATACTGGATATGGTGGCACAGGCAAGGAAAGTGGTGCTGGCTTACAGCGGAGGGCTGGACACATCGATCATCATCCCCTGGCTGAAGGAGAACTACGGGGCGGAAGTCATCGCCTTCGCGGCCAACATAGGCCAGGAGAGCGAGCTCGAGGGCCTGGAGGAAAAGGCGATACGGACCGGCGCATCGAAATGCTATGTCGTGGACCTGCGGGACGAGTTCCTGCGGGAGTTCGCGCTCCCCGTGCTGCGCTCCGGCGCGGTCTACGAGCGGAAGTACCTGCTCGGGACCTCCTTCGCGCGCCCCCTGATCGCCCGGCAGCAGGTGGCGATCGCCGAAAAGGAGAACGCCGACGCCGTCGCCCACGGCTGCACCGGCAAAGGGAACGACCAGGTGCGGTTCGAGCTGGCCTTCAAGGCTCTGAACCCGAAGCTCCGGATCATCGCCCCCTGGCGCGAGTGGGACATCCGCTCCCGGGAAGATGCGATCGACTATGCCCGGAAGAGGAAGATCCCGGTTGCCGCTACCAGGGAAAAGATCTACAGCGAGGACCGGAATCTCTGGCACATCAGCCATGAAGGCGGCATCCTGGAAAACCCCTGGGCGGAGCCCGAGGAGAGCATGTATACCCTGACGGTCTCCCCCGAGCAGGCGCCCGACAGGCCGCGGTATGTCGAGATCGAATATGACAGGGGGACCCCGGTCGCGCTCGACGGGCGGAGCCTCGACCCGGTGCCCCTGCTCGAGGCGCTCAACCAAATCGGCGGGGAGCACGGGATCGGCCGCGCGGACCTGGTCGAGAACCGGCTTGTCGGCATGAAATCACGCGGCGTCTACGAGACTCCCGGCGCGTCCCTCCTGCTGGCCGCCCACCGCGAGCTGGAAAGCCTCACGCTCGACAGGGAAACGCTCCACTACAAGGACATCGTCGCCGCCAGGTACGCCGAGCTGGTCTACAACGGCCAGTGGTTCACGCCGCTGAGGCTGGCCCTGGACGCCTTCGTGAACTCGACCCAGGCCCGCGTCTGCGGCACTGTCCGTCTCAAGCTCTACAAGGGGAATATCATCGCGGCCGGCAAAAAGTCCCCCTTCTCCCTCTACAGGGAGGACCTGGCGACCTTTTCCGAGGACGCCGTCTACAACCAGAAGGACGCGGAAGGGTTCATCAACCTTTTCGGCCTTCCGGGCAAGGTCGAGGCGCTGCTCGAGATGGCGGGCGCGCTCCAAACCGGATACCGGCGGTCCTAGGGCCCGGGCTCGGGCGGGCGGCGGCGCACTATGGAATCGATCCTGGACATCCCCTACCGAAGCCTGCCGCGGCAGTCGGAGCTTTTCCTCCAGTACCTGGAGCGCACGCCCGCGGCGATGCAGTTCTACCCGTGCGCCCCCAGTCACCCCAGCCTCGGCCCCGGGCTCTGCGAGTCCGTCCTCTGCCGCGGCTTCGAGCGCTCCCGGACCGCATCCATCCTGCGCAGGCAGAACCGGAGCTACGGGTGCGGCGAGGCCACGCTGCAATCGATCGACGCGCTGGAGGACCCGGACTGCGTCGCCGTCCTGACCGGCCAGCAGACGGGCCTTTTCGCGGCCCCTCTCCTGACGGTCTACAAGGCCCTGACGGCCGTGCGCCTGGCCGGCGAGCTGCGGGACCGGGGGATCCGGGCCGTGGCCGTCTTCTGGATGGAGACGGAGGACCACGACCTGGCGGAAGTGACGCGCCTGACGGTTCTGGGCCGGGACGACGACGCCCGGACGGCCGATTACGGGCGGACCCTGTTCGGCGACACCCGGGCCTCGGTCCGGCCCGTGGGGTCCCTCCGTTTCCCGGAGGCGATCCGGGACGTGGTCCGCGACTTCTCCAGGAACCTCCCGGATTCGGAGTGGAGGGACCAGACCGCCGCCCTGATCGCGTCCGCCTACGGGCCGGGGGACACGTTCCCGCTCTCGTTCGCGCGGCTCCTGCACCGGATACTCCACGACAGCGGTCTGATCCTGTTCGACCCGCGGGACCCGGAGGCGAAGCCCCTGGTTTCGGACGTGTTCCGTTGGGCGCTCGAGCACGCGGAAGACATCGGAGAGGCCATCGCCCTTCAAGACCGGAAACTCCGTTCGGCCCGATTCCATTCCCAGGTGCGCACGGGGGATGAGGCCACGGTACTGTTCTATATCGACAACGGCGAGCGGCACGCGCTCCTGGGCAGGGGCTCCCGGTTTAGGCTCAAGCACACCGGCCGGCCCTTCACTCTCAGGCAGCTGGAGCGGCGGCTCGAGGAGGATCCCGGGGCTTTCAGCCCGAACGTGCTGCTGCGCCCCATCGTCGAGGACACCCTGTTCCCGACCCTTGCCGTAGTCGCGGGCCCGGCGGAGGTGGCCTACTTCGCGCAGGTCCAGGCCCTGTACGCGCTAGGCAAGCTCCCGATGCCCGTCGTGTGGCCCCGGGCGGCGTTCACCCTCCTGGCACCCCGGGTGCGCCGGGCGATGGAGAGCTCGGGCGCCGGCATCGGGGATCTGTTCGACGGGGCGCAGCCGGCGGGGGGGCGGGCCGCCCCGAGCGCGGGCCGGCAGGGGGCTCAACTCGAGGCGTTCGGGGAGAAGGTCCGGGAAACCTTTTCGGGGATCCGGCCGGACCTGGCGGCGGTCGACCCAGAGCTTCCGGGGGCGCTCGATACGGCCGAGCGGAAGATCCTCCACAATATCGGGCGGCTCATCGGCCGGCTGGACCGCACGGGCTCCCCGGCCGGCTTCTGGCGGCACCACTGCCTTCCGAACGGGAGGCTGCAGGAACGCGAACTGGGGATTGCCTATTTCCTGTCCCTGCTCGGGCCGTCCGTACTGGACACCATCCGCTCCGGGATCCGGACCGGGGATTTTTCCCACCGCGTTCTCAGTCTGGGGTTGTAGCGCGCCGCCGGCCGTATCAGGGGGTCAGCGGGGCCCCCGCCGGGATCAGATACTCGATTTCGGCCTGGTCCCGCAGCCTGTTGACCAGCGCAACGAGCTCGGCCTGGGCCTTCTCATTCATGAGGAATTCGCGGAGGGAGTCTTCGGCATCCTTCAGGGAGGAGATGCCCTCCTTTTTCCTGTCGGTGACCTTGAGGATGCGGTACCCCTGGGCCATCTTGACCACCTTCGACTCGCCAATGGGCAAAGAGAACGCCGCCTCGGCATATTCGGGCGCCAGCACGTCCCTGGACGTGTACCCGATGTCCCCGCCCTGCTCTGCGGTCGAGCTCTTGGAGTGTTGCCGGGCCAGCTCGGCAAAATCCTCCCCCTTCTGGATCCGCTCGAACAGCTCCCGCGCCAGCTGCTCCGCTTTGGCCTCCCCCTCCGGCGTCCCGTCCGATTCCAGGAAGATCTGGCTGGTCCGGACGATGTCCGGGTGCCGGAACTCGTTCTGGTGCTCCTCGTAGTACCGGGACATCTCCTCCGGGGTGACCTTGACGCGGCGCCGGACGTTCGTGTCGATGAATTTGGAGATCAGGAGATTCTTCTGCAGATCCTCGACCGCCCCCTCCCGGTCGATCAGCATGCGGTCGAGATAGGCCTGCATCTCCCCCTCGTCCTTGAACTGCTGGGTCATTTTCAGGTACGCGTCCTGCACCTCCTCGTCGCTGGTCGTAACGCCGGCGGCGACGGCTTCCGCGTACAGCAGCTTCTGATTGATCAGGGAGGAGAGGCTGGAGTACACCAGCCGCCCTCGGTAGTCCTCGCGCAGGTCCGTCCACTTGGGGCTTCCGATCGGCATCAGCTCGCTGCGGATCGCCCGCTCCAGTTCCCTGCCGTAGACGGGTTTTGCGTCGACCTTCGCGACGACATCCGGGAAGATGCCGCTGTAGACATCCCTGTTCTCCGGGGTGCCCGGGCGCGATTCGGCCGAGGCCGGGTGCCCGGCCGCAAGCAGGGCGAGCGCGAACGCCCCGGCGATCCCCAGAGCCCTCGAGAATGCGTATTTGCTGAATCCTCTCACGGTACCATGCCCCCCTTTGTCATTGCCGATCCCATGAAAGCGTAGCATGTTCGCCGAATCAGAGAAACAGGTTTCTCGACCGGATCCTTCTGGGGTACTATGGAGCTCCGTTTTCCGAAACCGTTCGAGCGCAGGGTCCCGCCCGGTACGTCTCCCGCCGGCGCAGGGGGGATTCCGGGAGGGGCGTCACGCACACTCTGGACTATACAATCATCGTCACCATGCTCGCGGGCTTCGTGGGATACGGGATCCTGGAGAGCTTCCGCAACCGCACGGCACAAGATTACTTTCTTGCCAGCCGCCGGGTCCCCTGGGCCGTCGCCATGCTCTCCATTGTGGCGACGGAGACCTCGGTGCTGACGTTCATCAGCGTGCCGGGGTTGGCCTACCAGGGGGACTGGTACTTCCTCGAGATCGCCATCGGGTACATCCTGGGGAGAATCCTCGTCAGCGTCCTGCTGCTGCCCCGGTACTTCGAAAGCGGCATCACGTCGATCTACGAGGTCCTGGGCAGGCGCTTTGGCCGCGGCATGCAGAAATCGGCCTCCGTCGTGTTTCTGGCGACCAGGATCCTCGCCGACGGGGTCCGGTTCATGGCCACGGGCGTCGTGGTCCACTTCGTGACCGGGTGGCCCCTGTGGGCGGCCATCTGCCTCATCGGGGGCATCACCCTGCTGTATGCGCTTCTGGGGGGGATCCGCACGATCGTATGGGTCGACAGCTTCCAGTTCGTGCTCTATCTCGCGGGCGGCATCATCTCCATCGCCTATCTGCTGGGCCACCTGCAGCCGGAGGCGTGGGACGCCATCGGGCAGCTGGCCGCATCGGGCAAGGCCCGGATCTTCCATTTCGACGGGTCCTTCCTCCACGATGTCCGGTTCGCCCCCTCGGCCATCTTCGGGGGGATGGTCCTGTCGCTGGCCTCTCACGGCGTGGACCACATGATGGTCCAGCGGGTGCTGGCCTGCCGGGACCTGCCGTCGGCGCGGCGCGCCATGGTGGGAAGCGGCATTTTCGTGTTCGTGCAATTCTCGCTGTTTCTGGCCGTCGGCTCCCTGCTGCACATCTATTTCCGCGGGGCGCCGATGGAGACCGACAGGGAGTTCGCCACCTTTATCGTGCATGAGCTGCCGAGCGGCCTGAAGGGGCTTCTGCTCGCGGGCATCCTGGGCGCCGCCATGTCCACGCTCAGCTCCTCGATCAACTCCCTGGCGTCCTCCTTCATGACGGACTGGTGGCCGCGCCGGGCGACGCTCGGCATGTCGCGGGTCTCGAGCTTTTTCTTCGCCGCCGTCGTCACCTCCGTCGCGCTCTTTTTCGACGATGGCGACCGGGCCGTGGTCATGGTCGGCCTTGAGATCGCCTCGTTCACCTACGGGGGCCTCCTCGGCCTGTTCCTCCTGGCGCGGACCGGCAGAAGCTACCGGACGGCCAGCCTGGCGGCCGGGTTCGCGGCCAGCCTGGCGACCGTCTTCGTCCTGAAGTGGTTCGGGATCGCCTGGACGTTTTTCATCGCCGCGGCGACGGTCTCGAACCTGCTCGTGGTGCTTTTGGCGGAGCGGTGCCAGAAGGCGAAGGGACAAACCGGCGACCCGCCCCCGCCGGTCACCGCTTCATGAGATCGCGGGTGCCGGCGTGCATCCCCTCGAGGGTGAGCTCGTACATCGGGAAGACCTGACGGACGATCCGGGTCGAGGGGACGGACGGCCACCACGCACGGGGCTCGGGGTTGAGCCAGATGGCGTTGCGGAACTTGCTCCGGATGTCGGCCAGCCACTCGATTCCCGGCCGGTCGTTGCGGTACCAGTAATCGATGGCCCCGTTCGGATCGAGCAATTCGCTCGGCGCCATGAAGGCGTCCCCGACCAGTATCGCCCGGTAGTCCCGTTCGGCCTCCTCGAGCACTTTCCGGGTCGGCACGGCCGTCCTCTGCCGCATGTCCGTGAACAGCTCCTGGTAGACGCAGTTGTGGAAATAGTAGAACTTCAGGTCCTTCACGACATCCTTTGCGGCGGAGAACAGGCGGCTGACGAGCTCCGCGTGGGGCGACATGGTGCCGCCGGCGTCCATCAGAAGCAGCAGCTTGATCCTCTTGCGGCGCGCCCGCTCCCACACGAAATGCAGCTCGCCGGCGTTGCGGCAGGTCGCGTCGATGGTGCCGTCCAGATCCAGCACGTCCCGCGGCCCTTCCCGCACCACCTGGCGGATGTAGCTGAGCACGTTCTTGATCGCCCTGGTGTCCATCGCCACGTCATCCCGGTAATTGGCGAAGGAGCGCTCTTCGGCGACCTGAACGGCCCTCCGGTGCCGGCTCCGGCCCTGCCCGATCCGCACGCCCGCGGGGTTGTAGCCCCACGCCCCGAAGGGCGAACGGCCCCGCACCCCGATGTGCCGGGCGCCGCCGGCGTGGGGGTCGTCGTCCTGGTTGCGCAGGCGTTCCCGGAACCGCTCCCGGAGCTCCTGCAGGCCCATCGACTCCAGCATCCGCTTTTCCTCGTCGGTCAGCTCGAGCGGGGGCATCTCGAAGAGCCGCGCCTCGATGCGGCCGATCATATCGTCGTCGGACTCGATATGCCCGAAGCACTCGAGAAACGCCTGGTCGTACCGGTCAAAGTGCGCTTCGGTCTTGACCAGGATGGCGCGCGCCAGGTAGTAGAACCGGGTCAGCGAGGCATCCACGAGGTTTTCCGACAGCGCCTGCTCCAGGAGCATCCACTCGTTGAGGGTCACAGGGACGCCGCGTCGGCGCAGGGACCCGAACAGGTTGACGAACATACCGTATCCCCAAGAGGAGGGCCGCCGGGGGCGGCGTCAGCGCGACAGAACCCTGGCCAGGTCGTCCTCGGTTTTCAAAAGCACGCCGAGGAACGGCAGGCGGCTCTCGAGCTCCCGCTCGGAGATGCCCCCGGCCAGCAGGGCGGCGATCCAGTCGAGCAGTTCGCTCGTCGAGGGCCGCTTCTTCAGTTCGTGGCGCTGCCGGACGAGATAGAACTTCGCGACGACCTGCGACAGGAGGCGGCGCTTCAGGTCCGGGAAATGAACCTGCGCGATCCGCTCCATCATCTCGGGACTGGGAAACTCGATGTAATGGAACAGGCAGCGGCGGAGAAACGCGTCGGGCAGCTCCTTTTCGCTGTTGCTCGTGATGACGACGATCGGCCGGTGCCGGGCCTTCACGTGCTCCCCCGTCTCGACGATATCGAAGCTCATCTGATCGAGTTCGAACAGCAGGTCGTTGGGGAACTCCAGGTCCGCCTTGTCGATTTCATCGATCAGCAGGACCACCTGGTGCTCGGCCTTCAGGGCTTCCCCCAGTTTCCCCATCCGGATGTACTGGCCGATGTCGGCAACGTCCTTGTCGTGGAAGCGGGAGTCGTTCAAACGCTGCACGGTGTCGTAGACGTAGAGGCCGTCGCTGGCCTTGGACGTGGACTTGATGTTCCACCGTATCAGGGGCAGGCCCAGGTCCTCGGCGATCACCCGGGCAAGTTCCGTCTTGCCGGTGCCCGGCTCCCCCTTGATCAGAAGCGGCCGCTTCAGAACGATCGATGCGTTGACTATTTCACGCAGCGCGTCACTTAAAATGTAGCTGTCGGAGCCTTGAAATCTATCCATCGGTATCCGCCTGTGCCTCCCGTGAATCTTAAAAAGAACCATCAGTGTACCATGCCCGGGCCCCATTGTGGCGCCCGGGGCCCGCCCGGGCCGTCATTTTCGGCCTGCCGGCCTGCGGCGCAGGATTCTCAGGGCCGCGGCGCGGTGGGGGTTGTCGACGAGCGTGCCGTCGAGCACGGCCAGGGCCCTGCCCCGCCGCTCGGCCGCGTCGAGCTCTTCGAGCACCTTCTCGGCCCAGGCCAGGTCCTCCGGGGAAACGTCGAAGGCCTCGTGGATGACGTCGAGCTGCCCGGGGTGCAGGGCGCTCTTGCCGTCGAACCCGAGGCGGCGGGCCGCAGCCGATTCCCTCCGCAGCTGCTCCGGGTCCCGGATGTCGAAGCAGGGGGCGTCGATCGCGTCGATCCCCGCGGCGCGGGCGGCCAGAACCAGCATCTGCATCGCCAGAAGGAACTCGGCCCGGTCCTTTCCGGGCCGGCAGCGCAGATCCAGGGCGAAATCGGCCGAGCCGAAGATCAACGACGCCATCCTCGGCGACGCGGCCGCGATCTCGGCCGCGGCAAGCACGCCCGCGGCCGACTCGACCATCGCGTGCAGGCCGATGGTCCCCTCGGGGATGCCGTGGAGGATTTCAAGATCCCGTATCCTGGCGTCGGCCTCCTCGACCTGCCCCGCCCCCTCGATTTTGGGGAGGCAGATGCCGTCGGGCTTCCCGGGCACGACCGCGGCCAGGTCGCGGGCGCCCGTGTCCGAAGCGAGGCTGTTGATCCGCACGACATGTTCCCGGCCGCCGAGTCCGCCGCCGCCGAGGGCGCGCGCGATGGCGGCGCGGGCGGCGTCCTTGTGCGACGCCGCCACCCCGTCTTCCAGGTTGAACAGGAGCACGTCGGCGGGTATCCGGGCCGCCCGGCCGATCTTGGTTTCGCTGTCGCAGGGGACGTACAGGACGCTGCGCCGCATGTCTCCGATCATAGGCACCTCTTTGGGGGACGCAGTTGGAACCCGGCGTCGGGCCGGCCCGGGAGGCCGCGCGCGGCTAGTGCGGCATCCGGTCGACGAGCGCGACGAGATAGATATGATACAGGGAAAGCAGGATGTAGATCCAGAGGCAGAACCGCGCGGCGAATCTTCCCAGCGGCCATTCCTTGTGCAGCATGATGACGGCCACGGCCAGAAGCGTCATCAGGCCTTTGACGCCGTAGAAGGCCGGCATGCCGCCGAGCCCGATGACGGCCTGCATGACCGGGTTCGCCTCGCCGGCCGAGCCGGCCGCCAGGTGCCGGTGCGTCAGCACCGCGTCCATCAGGGAAAGAAGGGCGACCGAGACGGCCACAGACCATGTCCGGAAATCGTAGATGTCGACATACCCGGTGTCCTGCGCCCGGCGGCCGGACTGCTTTCTCCGGAGGGGGCCCAGATGGGACAGGGGGAATATGGAGATCCGGCCCCGGCGGTCGACGCCCGACCGCCTCTCGGCGGCCAGGTCCCCGGTCAGAGGTTTGCGGTATGGAATGTTTTTCATCCTCAATGGGATCGTATCGGCAGATTGGGCGCAAGCTTTACCCGGCGGCGACTCTCGAGCCCCGGGATCGCCGGCGGCCGGTCAGTCCTCCCCGCCGCAGACAAAGCGGTTGCGTCCGTCCTGCTTGGCCCTGTACAGACGCCTGTCCGCCTCCCGTATCAGCGCATCCGGCCCTGCGGCGCCGCCGGGAACCACCGAGACCGCGCCGCAGCTTATGGTCACGACCGGCGCCGCGTCCGACCCCGCGTGGGGGACCCGCGCCTCCTCGATCCGGCGCCGCATCCGGTCGACGACGCACCGCGCGCCGTTGGTTCCGGTTTCGGGCAGGATGACGGCGAATTCGTCGCCCCCGAAACGCGCGCACAGGTCGCCGGCCCGGAACATGCTGTCGCGGATCACCCCGGCTACGGTCCTGAGGCAGGCGTCCCCGGCCTGATGACCGTAGAGGTCGTTGTAGGCCTTGAAGCGGTCCACGTCGCACATGGCCAGGGCGATGGGTTTCCGGGCGCGCTTCTGCCTGCGCCACTCCGCTTCAAGATAGTCGTCGAATCTCCTACGGTTGGCGATTTTCGTCAGCACGTCTTCGGTCGCCCGTATAGCCAGCTCGTGATTGGCCTGCTGCAGGGCCGCCTCGGCGCGCTTGATGGCCGTGATATCGCTGAAGGTTTCGACCAGCCCGATCACGCCCCCCCCCAGGTCGGCCAGCGGGGTGGCCGTCACCCGGAAAACCAGCCGCTCCCCCGAAGGGGCCGCCAAGGACGCTTCCTGTTCGACGACCGGCGCGCCCTCCCGGATGCGCGCCCACGGGCACTGAGAACGCCGCGGGCATCCGCCGGGGAGGATGTCGGTGCACGTGCGGCCGACGACATCCTCCCCCTCCCTGCCGAGCAGGCCGAGCAGCTTCCTGTTGATGCGGAGAATCCGGCGGTCGCCGTCGATGGCCCAGATCCCGTCGTTGGAGGCATTGAAGACCTGGCGGGTGATGAGATGGTCGCGCTCCGTTTCCACCGCCTGGCGGCCGCGCCGATCCGTGGGCCGGGCCGGCGCGGCATCGAACGTGCCCTGGAGCGTTCCGATCCCGTCGCGGGCGTCCGTTGCGCCCCGCCCATCCTTCCCGGCCCCTCGTTCCCTGTCGCCCTTCATCCGGCCCTATGCCCCCGTGCGCCCGCTTGCGCGCCGGCAGCCCTGCCGGTGCGGTCCGGGGCGGCGCCGGAGGTTCCGGCCCCCTTCCCCGCGCGGTGCGGGCGGTTCGGGCACCATTGTACTTAGGGATCCTGCCTTTGGAAATAGAAAAAATGTCCGGCAGCGGCGGCGCGCAGCTCCTCGAGCACGAGGGGATCGCGTTCCCGGCCGAGCGTTTCGGGCAGCAGCCTTCGCACCGATTGCGGCGACAGCCTGCCGAGCGCCCACGCGGCCGTGGACCGCACCAGCGGGCTCGGATCCTCGAGCGCTTTCTCCAGGGCCGGGACGGCCTCGCTCCTCCCGGAGTTCCCGAGGGCCGTCACCACGTTCCGCACGAAGCCGTCGCGCGTCGCGCGGAGGACGGGCGTGTTCCTGAATCGGCGCCGGAACTCCCCGTCGGTCATCCCGGCCAAAGGGATCAGGTCCGCCGCCCCGCCCGCGGCGGCGGGGGCCAGCCACGTCTTTCCGTCCAGGTTCTCGAAGCGGTTGTACGGACAGGCCTCCTGGCAGGCGTCGCAGCCGAAGATCCGGTTCCCGATCAGGGGGCGCAGGCGGCGGGGGATGGGGCCGCGGTGCTCGATGGTCAAATAGGACACGCAGAGCCTGGCGTCGAGGACGTACGGGGCGACAAGGGCGCCGGTCGGGCAGGCGTCGATGCAGCGGCGGCAGGTCCCGCAGCCGTCTTCGGCCGGCAGGTCGGGTTCGAGCGGCAGGTTGAGCAGGACCACCCCGAGGACCATCCAGGACCCCAGCCGTCTCGAGATGAGAGTGGTGTTCTTCCCCATCCACCCGATGGCCGTCCTAGAGCCCCAGGCTTTCTCGAGGACCGGGCCCGTATCGACGAAGCACCGGCCTTCGGCCGAGGGTTCCGCCGTCCGCAACCAGCCCAGCAGGGCCTGCAGGCGGCAACGCACGACGGCGTGGTACTCGCGGCCCAGGGCGTACCGGCCAAACCGCCCCTGCAGGCCGGAGGGGGCAGAGTCTCCCCCCGCGCAATAGTTCATCCCCACCACCAGCACCGACTCGGCCTGCGCAAACACCGCCCGGGGGTCTGCGCGCTGGGGCATCCGGCGCGCCAGATAGGCCATATCCCCGTGGCGGCCGTCGGCGATCCAGCGCGCGAAAGCCTCGAAGTGCGGGGCGGGCCCCGCCGAAGCGACGCCGACCCGGTCGAACCCGAGCCTTTCGGCTTCCCTTCTGATCCGCGACTTGAGCGATCCGTCCGTATGCAAAGCCGCACTCCCCGGGAGCGCGCCCGGCTCCCCGGCCCCCGTGCCCGTTCTAGACCTCCAGGTCCGCCTCGATGCGGATGTCCCCGGACGGGTCGTCCAGCTTCAGGTCGCGCACCATCCCCCGGATGGTGTTGCGCACCATGACCTGGCAGAATCCGCTGCGCAGATTCATGGGTATCGGGGCATGGTTGACCTCGATGCGCACATCGTCCCCGGCGATTTCGAATTTGAAACTCGAAACCGGCCGCGGCGTCTTGAGCGATTCGGCCATCCCCAAACACACCTTCCCCAGAAAATTCCCGATAAATGCCGTAAGCGGCGCCTCGATGCCGTTGCTGTACATCCGTATCTTCATAACGCCCGATTCTACCACATCCCCGGCCTGCCCGCCCGCTGCCCGGCCGCCGATCCCAGATTTCCCTGTTCCCGCGCGGAATCCATACAGTACAATCACACCCTGTCGTGCCGTCCGGGGCGGCGCCCGAGCAGCGGGCAGCAGCGCGCCGCCGGCCCGGGGAAGGCAGCGGAGGCAATGCGCACATTCCTATTCATCGATTCCGAACGCACCTGGAGGGGGGGGCAGGCCCAGCTGTTCACCCTCATCGAAGGGCTCCACCGGCGCGGCCACACCATACACCTGGCCTGCTTCCCGGGCACGACCCTGGAGGCCCGGTCGCGGGTCGAGGGGATCACGGTCCACCCGCTCGCCATTCGAAGCGAGGCGGGGTGCCTTTCCCTGGTGCGCCTGCTCCGAACGCTGCGGAGGACGCGGCCGGACATCCTTGCTTTCAATACGCCGAGGCCGATCCTGATGGGATCGTTGGCCTCGATGGCGGCGCCGGTGGGCGCCACGATCATTTTCCGCAGGGTCAGCTTCCCGCTGCGGCACAGCCGGCTGTCCCGCCTGAAATACACCTGGAGGATCGACCGCGTCATCGCGATTTCGCACTCGATCAAATCGCAGCTGGAGGCCGACGGGGTTCCCCAATCGCTCATCGACGTCGTGTACGAGGGGATCGACCCGGCGCAGTATCCCCTCCGGCCGCGCGCGGCGGCGCCCCCGGAGGGCGCCCCGTTCACCGTCGGCACCGTCGCGGCCCTGAGCCGCGAAAAAGGGCTCGACCACCTTATCGAGGCCGCGTCCCTCATCCCGAACGCGGACGGCCGGATCCGCTATGTCATCGCGGGCGAAGGGGAGTGCCGGGAGGAACTCGAGCGGCAGGCCCGCGCCCGGGGTGTCCAGGGCTCCATACGGTTTCTGGGCTTTTGCGAGGACATCCGCCGGCTGCTGGGGACGATGGACCTGTTCGTGCTCCCCAGCCTTTCCGAAGGGCTGTCGTCGGCCATCATCGAGGCCATGGCCAGCTGCCTGCCGGTAGTCGCCAGCAAAGTCGGGGGGATCCCGGAGCTGGTCCGGGACGGCGACAACGGCCTCCTGGTCCCCCCCGCCGACCCTCCGCGGCTTGCCGAGGCGATCCGGCGCCTGGCCGGCAACCCCGAAGTATCCGCGCGGATGGGCCTGCGCGGGAGACGGCGCGTGGAGGAATCCTTTACCCTGGACAGAAAGATCCTCGAAACGGAAAAACTGTGCGATACTCTGCTGGCGCACTCGACCCACTAACCGAGGCAGACGGATGCGGAACCGAATCGGATCATTGCTTCCCCGGTCCCTGGAGGGCGGGGCGGACACGGCGGGATTTTTGGGGCTGGCCGGCTCGATTTCCATGGCGCTGGTTTCCGTGGCGGCCGCCCAGATCCTGCTCGCTGTGGCTCTGGCGGCCGCATGCGGCCTCGCCCCGTCCCGGGCGGCCTCCCTGGCCCGCCTGAAGTGGGTCCTCCTGCCTCTGGCTCTCTACTGCGCCTGGACCGTGCTGGCCGCGCTTGCGGCCCCCGATGTCGCGCTGGCCCTGGCGAGCCTGAAGAAGTTCTACCTGCTCCTGATCATCCCCCTCACCCCCCTGCTGGCGCCCGGTCAGAACCGGCTGGCGTGGATCAGCAGGGCCATCATCGCCGTCGCGCTCCTGTCGGCCGTCGTCGGCCTCGTGCAGTACGGCACGCACGCCGGGGGAAACGACCTGCTCGACAGGATCACCGGGTTCATGGGGCACTGGATGACCTATTCCGGCTTGCTGATGCTGGCGCTGGTCCTTCTGGCCGCCTACGGGTTGCACACCGGGTGGAAGTGGTTGTCCCTCTGGATCCCGGCCGCCGCGGTGCTGGCTTTGGCGATCGTCCTGTCCCAGACCCGGAACGCGGTCCTGGGCGCCGCGGCCGGAACGGTCGTCGTTCTGCTTCTGGGGATGGCGCTCGAGAGGAAGAGGCGCTACGGCATGTTCCTGGCGATCCTGGTCCTCGGGGCCGCCTCCGCCTGGCTGCTGGCCCCGGCGCCGATGCAGCAGCGTTTCCGGTCGGGGCTGGATCCGGGCGACCCCAATACGCGCAACCGCATTGAACTGTACGGCACATCCATGCGGATCATCCGGGACAACCCCTGGTTCGGGGTCGGCCCGAGGAACGTCAAACTCGAAGCCCTGAAGTACCGGAACGCGAACGAATTCCCGGACTGGCTCTACCAGCACATGCACAACAACGTCCTGCAGGTTGCCGCCGAAACGGGGCTCCCCGGGCTGACGTTCTGGCTTTGGTTCATGCTCGGCCTCGCATGGAACTCCCTCGGTACGTACCGGCACGCCCTTTCCGGATCGTTCCCGCACGGGGACCAGGGCCGCCGGGAGGCCGTCTCGGTTGCATCGGCCGCGGCGGGGAGCTGGGCCGCGCTGATGCTCGCCGGGATGTTCGAGTACAATTTCGGCGACTCGGAGGTTCTGATGCTGTTTCTGTTCATTGCCAGCGCCCCCTTTGCCTACGCCCCGGGCGCGGTCCGGTCCCGGGCTGGCGGCGACGGGGCCGCCCCGGCCGCCGGGCAGTGACCATCCCGGGGGGTATGCGTTGAAGATTGCGATTCTCGGCACGCGCGGCATCCCGGCCAACTACGGCGGCTTTGAGACATTCGCCGAAGAATGCGCCGCGGGGCTCGTCGCCCGGGGCCACCGGGTGACCGTCTACGGGCGCCCCCGCTACGTCCCGCGCGGCGTCAGGACCCACCGGGGGGTCCGGCTCATCGTCCTGCCGACGTTGCCGTGGAAATACACCGACACGGTCGTGCACACGTTCCTGTCGGTGCTCGATGCCGTCTTCCGCGGCTACGACGCCGTCCTCATCTGCAACGCCGCCAACAGCGTCTTCGCCTGGATCCCGCGGCTCGCGGGCACGCCCGTGGCGGTCAACGTCGACGGGATCGAGAGGCTGCGGAGGAAGTGGAACCGGCTGGGGCGCGCCTACTACCGCCTCGGCGAGTACCTGGCGACGCGGTTCCCCGACGTCCTGGTCACCGACGCGCGCGTCATCGAGCGCTACTACCTCGAACGGTACCGGGCCGAGTCCGTGTTCATCCCCTACGGGGCCACGGTCGAGAAGCCCCGTGGGCGGGATGCGCTCGACGATCTCGGGCTGGCCCCGGGCGGCTACCTCCTGTACGTGAGCCGCCTGGAGCCGGAAAACAACGCGCACGTGGTCATCGGCGCGTTTGAACGCCTGCGGACCGGCAGGCGCCTGGTCCTGGTCGGGGACGCCCCGTACGCCGCCGGCTACATCGCGTCGTTGCACGCGACGCGGGACCCGCGGATCCTGTTTCCGGGCGCCGTCTACGGGGAGAGGTACCGGCAGCTGCAGGCCCACGCGTTCTGCTACATCCACGCCACCGAGGTGGGGGGGACCCACCCGGCGCTGATCGAGGCGATGGGCCAGGGGAACATCGTCGTCGTCAACGACACCCCGGAGAACAGGGAGGTCGTCGGCGACGCCGGCGTGCTCTACGCCCGCAACAGCGCCGACGCCCTGCGGCAGCGCCTGCAGGACATCGTCGACCGCCCCGGAGAGTACGCGGCGCTGAAGGCGGCCGCCGCCGGCCGGGTGCGGGACCGCTATTCGTGGAACAGCGTCATCGACGAGTACGAACGCCTGTTCCGTCGATTATCCCGGGGTTGAACGGAGCCCCGCTGATTGCCATGCTATCTGTCGTGATCGTCAACTGGAACTCGGGGCCGCTGCTGGGCGGGTGCCTGCGCTCGCTCCGGGACAACGCCCCCGGCTGCGAAATCATCGTCGTCGACAACGCCTCGGCCGACGCAAGCCTCGAGGCCGCCGCGCGGATGCAGCCTTTCGTCCGGACGATCCCCAACGCCCGGAACCTCGGGTTCGCAGCCGCCTGCAACCAGGGGTGGCGCGCGTCCGGGGGCCGGCGGATCCTGTTTTTGAACCCCGACACGGAGTGCTTCCCCGGATCCGTCCGCTGCCTGGAGGAGACGCTCGACGCCGGCGGGGGGATCTGGGCCGCCGGGGGGTGCCTGGTGGGGCCCGACGGGCGGCCGCAGGCGGATTTCAACGTGCGCCCCTTCCCCACCGTCGCCCGCGTCGCCGCCGAAGCGCTGCTGCTCGACGAGCTCGGCCGGGCGCTGCGGCGCCGCCGGGCGCTGCCGGCGGCCGCGCCCGAAGGCGCCGTCGACGTCGACCAGCCCGCGGCCGCGTGCCTGCTCGTCTCCCGCGGGGCCCTCGAAGCCGTCGGGGGGTTCGACGAGTCCTTCCGCCCGGCATGGTTCGAGGATGTCGACCTGTGCCGGAGGATCCGCCTCGCCGGGGGCAGGATCCGGTACCAGCCCGGAGCCCGCTTCCTGCACCACGGGGGCTACAGCCTGGACCGGATGCCGGGGGAGGATTTTCTCATGCACTTCCACACGAACCAGATCCGGTATTTCCGGAAACACCTCGGGCGCCGGGCCGCGGGGAGCGTCCGGGCGCTCGTTCTGGCGGGTCTCGGGCTCCGCGCGGCGGTCTCCCTGCTCTATCCGCTGGCCCGCGGCGCGTCGCGGGCGCAGTCGGCGGCCGTATTCCTGAAGGCGTTCGGCAGGATCGCCCTGTCCGCGGAGGGCCGGAAATGAGCGCCAGGGTCCTGGTCGGCATCGTCACCTGCAACTCCGCGCCCTACCTGGAAGCCTGCCTGGAGGGCCTCGGGCGGCAGACGTTCCGGGATTTCGACACCGCCCTTTTCGACAATGCCTCCCGCGACGGCACCGCCGCCATCGTCGGCCGGCACCGGGACCGCTTCCGGTCCGTCTGTTTTTCCGGCGAGAACCTGGGATTTGCCGCGGCGCACAACCGGCTGATCGGACCGTCGCGGTCCGAGTACGTCCTCGTCCTGAATCCGGACGTGATCCTCGACGCCCGTTTCCTCGAAACGCTGGTCGCGGCCATGGACGGCCATCCCGAGGCCGGCGCCGCCACGGGCAAGCTCTACCGGTGGCGCCGGCACCCGGGCGCGCCCGCGGCCCCGGCGCCGCCCCGGGGGCCGGCGGAACTCGACAGCACCGGCATCTACTTCACCAGCAACCAGCGCCACCTCGACCGCGGATCCGGAGAATACGATACCGGCCAGTACGACCGGGAGGAGTGGGTCTTCGGGGCGTCGGGCGCCGCCGCCTTCTACCGGCGCGCCATGCTCGAGGACGTGCGGACCGGCGGGGAATACTTCGACGAAAGCTTCTTCGCCTACCGGGAGGACGCCGACCTGGCCTGGCGGGCCCGTTGGATGGGGTGGCCGTGCCTGTACGTCCCCGGGGCCACGGCCCTGCACGAAAGGAAGGTGCTCCCGCAGAGGCGGGCGTCCGTGCCCGAGGCCATCAACATGCATTCGTTCAAGAACCGGTTCCTCCTGCGAGTCAAGAACATGGATCCGGGGACCTACGCCCGGAATTTCCTCCGCATCACGGCCCGGGACCTGCTGGCGGTCGGCTACGTGCTTGTGCGGGAACGGAGCTCCCTCCGGGGCCTCCCGCTGATTGCCCGGGCGCTGCCCGGGGCCCTGGCCGCCCGCCGGGAGCTGAAACGGCGCCGCCGGGCGGCGCCGCGGGAAATCCGCGCCTGGCTCTCCGGGCGGCGATCGGAGCCTTTGGGACTCCGCCCGGGCGGGGCGCATACCCGGCGCTAGGGGGCGCCTAGCAGAGCCGCAGGTCGGCGTAGGCGTTCAGGTTCAGATCCGCCCCTGCCTCCGGGTCGAACCGCGTCTCCCCGGCGGCTGCGATCATGGCGGCGTTGTCGGTCGTAAGCGCCGGGCTCGGGAAATAGACCGGGACGGGGGCGCGGCCGCATGCGGCGCGATCGTCCTCGAAAGCGCTCCGGAACGCCTTCCTGAGGTGGCTGTTGCAGGCCACCCCGCCGACCAGGAGTATGGACCGGGGATGCAGACGGGACTCGGCCTTTGCCGTCTGCCCGAGAAGCGTCTGGATGATGGCCCGCTGGTAGCTCGAGACCAGATCCAGCACGATGGCCGGAATCCTGCCGCCCCGGCGCCGGGGCTTGATGCCGGACTCCCGGATTCGGCGCAGGGCGGCGGTCTTGAACCCGCTGAAACTGAAATCCAGGCTGCCGTCGCTGATTTTGGGGATGGAGAATTCGAAGCGCCGCGCATCGCCCCCGCCCGAGAGCCGGTCGATCACCGGCCCGCCGGGATACCCCAGGCCGAGGAACTTCGACAGCTTGTCCAGGGCTTCCCCGGCGGCGTCGTCCCGCGCCCTTCCCACGGACTGGTAGCGGCCCGGCTCGGGGGAGAACACGAGCGACGTGTGCCCGCCCGAAACGACGAGCGCCAGGTAGGGGTAGGCGATCTCCGGATGCTCGATGAAGGCGGAGCGGATGTGCCCCTCGATATGGTTGACGGCGACCAGCGGCTTTCCGAGGGCATAGGCCATCGCCTTCGCGAAGGAGACGCCCACCAGGAGCGACCCGATCAACCCCGGCCCCTGGGTCACCGCGATCCCGTCGACGGCGCCGTACTCTTTGCCCGCGAGGGCGAAGGCCTGCCCGACGACGTACCCGATGTTCCGCAGATGCTCGCGGCTGGCGAGTTCGGGGACCACGCCGCCGAACCTTCGATGCGTCGCGACCTGTGAGGCGACCACGTTGGACAGAACATCCCGGCCGTCCCGGACAAGGGCGGCGGCGGTTTCATCGCAGGAAGACTCGATTCCCAGTATCAGCATCGTCGACCCCGGCGCGAAGCGTGCGCCGCTTCGCGGAAAAGCAGTAAGTGTAGCGCATTTCCGGGCCGATTGCACACCCAGTCCTCCGGGCGGTCCCGCGGCGCGCCCCGAATCGCCTTGACCGCGGGCCGGGGGGGCCGCTATCCTTCAGCCTTTCGACCGGGGCAGGCGCACGACGCCCCGCCGACACGGGAGGCGCGGGACATGCCGGAGGAGAAACCGGGGATCGTCCTGGTAGGGGGAGGCAGGCTGGCCGGACTGCTGGTGGAACTGTTCGACCGCCAGGGTACCTTTGCCGGCTACGTCGACGACGTTTTCGAATCTGCCTACGTGCAACGGAGATTCGGCCTGAACAAGCTCGGGACCAGCGCCGACCTCCCGCTGTTGAGGCAAATGTTCACGCAGGCGGTCGTGGCCATCACCGACGTCGCCGCACGGAAAAAGTACGGGGACCTGCTCGACGCGCACGGGTTCGAGCTCCGCACCCTTGTCTCCCCGACCGCGATTGTGGCTCGCGATGCCCGGCTGGGCCCCGGATGCATCGTCCGTCACGCGGCCGTCATCGGCCCCAATGTCGTCGTCGGCCGCAACACCGTGATCTCGGACCAGGCCTACATCGGGCACGACTCCAGAATCGGAAGCCATGTCTACATCGCGCCCAAAGCCGGGATAAACGGGAGCGTCACCATCGGCGACTGCACCTTCGTCGGCACGGGGGCCGTCGTGCTCCCGGAACGAACGATCGGCCCGGGCGGCACCATCGGCGCCCAAGCCTGCGTGACCCGCAGCCTGCCCGGCCACACCCGGGCCGCCGGGGTCCCGGCCACCGCTCGGGCCGGGGAGGATCCGGCGGTCAGCATCGTCATGGCCGCCTACAACCACCGGCCCTATGTCGGCGAAAGCATCTCGAGCGCCCTCGGCCAGACCTTCCGGAATTTCGAGCTCATCATCGTCGACGACGGGTCCGACGACGGGACGGCCGAGGAGATCCGGCGTTTTTCCGACCCCCGCATCCGGACGCGCTTCCTCGACCGCAACCAGGGGATCGTTCCGGCCAAGAGCCTCGGCTACCGCATGGCGCAAGGCAAATACATCGCCCTGTTGAACTCCGACGACGCCTTCCTGCCCGAAAAACTGGAGCGCCAGGCCGACTACCTCGACACCCACCCGGAAACGGGCGCCGTCTTCACGCTCGTTTCCGTGATCGATGAGCAGGGGCGGCCCTTCCGGGACGAGGGCCATTTCTACTACAGGGTCTTCGACCAGCCGAACCGGGACCGTTACGGCTGGCTGCGCCACTTCTTCTTTCACGGAAACTGCCTCTGCGCCCCGAGCGCCATGATCCGCAGGGAGGTGTGCGAACGGGTGGGCTGGCCCGACCCGCGTTTCCGCCAGCTGTCGGACATGGACTGGTGGATCCGCATCTGCATGCGCCACCAACTGCACATCCTCGAGCAGCCCTTGACCCGCTTCCGGGTGCGCGAGGGCGGCAGAAACGCCAGCGGCCCGGGGCCGGAGGTGTCGGCGCGGAACGCGTTTGAGACCCCCCGGGTCCTCCGCCGATACCTGGACATACCGGATGAACGGACCCTGCTGCGGATTTTCCCCGAGGCCGAGGCCTACACCTCCCCGCTGTTTCCGCTGGACCGGGACCTGATCCGCTTCGCGGTCGCGCGCCTGGCGCTGGATCACCCGAATGTCCTCTGGAGGGCCTTCGGCACCGGGGCCCTGTTCGAGCTGCTGGGGGACGCCGGCCGGGCCCGCAAGATCCACGATGCGTTCGGCTACGCCTACCGGGATCTGGTCGAGGCCACCGGCAGGTGCATCGACCCCAAGGACTGACCGCCGGAGGCCCCCAGATGCCGAGAGAGATCCGCACCCCCCAGCCGCACCCGGGCACGACCGTCGCCGGCTCCGCGCCCGCACCGGAGGCCTCGTCCCCGGGCGCGCCCGCTCCGGAGGCCTCGTCTCCGGGCGCGTCCCCGCAGGCCGACGACGCCTGCGGGGACGTCTACGCGTTCCCCCTGTCCTGCTCGGCGTCCGCGGGGGGGAGGCTCATCCCCATGGAGACGGGGGCGGACATCCCCTTTCCGATAGCCCGGGTCTTCTTCATCCGGGACCTGCGGCCCGGAACGGTCCGCGGGCGGCACGCGCACCTGAAGCTGAGGGAAGTGCTCGTGTGCGTCCAGGGATCGTGCAGGGTGGGGGTCACCGACGGGCGCGCGTTCCGGGAATTTTCCCTGGACGCGCCCGACCGGGCCCTGTACGTGGGGCCCCGGGTCTGGCTTGAAATCAGCGACGCGTCCCCCGACTGCATCATCCTCGCGCTCGCCAGCACGCCCTACGATCCCGGGGACCGCATCACCGACTACGCGGCGTTTCTGGATCGGTGCGCCCGGCCCGGAGCGCAGGCGCCCGAATAGGGCGGCGCGCGCACACCGCGCTTTCCAAAGCCGCCCGATTGCGCTAGACTCGGTTCTTTTCGGAGACGGATATGATACGCACGATCGAATGGACCGACCAGGGTGTGGTGCTGCTCGACCAGAGGCTCCTTCCCGGCAGGGAGGTCTACCTCACATGTGAAACCTACGCCGAGGTTGCCGAGGCCATCCGCGCACTCGCCGTGCGGGGCGCCCCGGCGATCGGGGTCGCCGCCGCCATGGGGGTCGCCCTGGGAATCCGGGGGTCCCGGGCGGGGTCCCTCGACGCCCTGGACGCGGACCTCGAGACAATCTCCGCCGCCATCACCGGCACGCGCCCGACCGCGGTCAACCTGTTCTGGGCCGTCGACCGCATGAAGCGGGCCTACCGCGCATCGAGAAGCCTGGGGGCGGAAGCCGTGGGCCGCGCCCTCGTCGGGGAAGCCCTGGCCATCTACGGCGAGGATATCGAAGCCAACAAAAGAATGGGGCGCTTCGGGCAGGCGCTGCTCCCCGATCAGGGGACGATCCTGACGCACTGCAACGCCGGCGCCCTGGCCACCGCGGGTTACGGGACCGCCCTCGGGGTCATCCGCTCGGCCGTCGAGGCCGGCAAACGCATACGCGTGATCGCCGACGAGACCCGCCCCTTCCTCCAGGGCGCCCGCCTGACGGCCTGGGAGCTCGCCCACGACGGGATTCCGGTCGTGGTCATCACCGACAGCATGGCCGGGTACTTCATGCAGAAGGGGGAGATCGACGGAGTGATCGTCGGCGCCGACCGGATTGCGGCCAACGGCGACGTGGCCAACAAGATCGGCACCTATTCGGTCGCCGTCCTGGCCAAGGAACACGGCATCCCCTTCTGGGTCGCGGCCCCCGTTTCCACGATCGACCCGGCGATGGCCGAAGGCGGGCAGATCGCCATCGAACAGCGGGACCCGGAGGAAGTCCGCACCATCGGCGGCATTCGCATCACGCCCGAGGGCGTGCCGGTGGCGCACCCGGCCTTCGACGTCACCCCCGCCCGGTACGTCGGCGCCATCATCACGGACCGGGGCATTGCCCGGCCCCCGTACGCCGCATCCATCCGGGCGCTGCTCGACGGGGAAGCCTGATGCAGCCTGCCTGTGCGCGCCGCCGGCTCAGTTCTCGATGCCCCGGCGCGCCTGCACCCCCCCGCTGTAGTAGTGTTTGACCTCGCGCATCTCGGTGACCAGATCGGCCCGGGCCAGCAGCCTCGGGTCCGCCCTCCTGCCGGTGATCACCAGCTCGACGTCGGCGGGCTTGCCGTCGATGAGCGCCAGCAGGTCCTCGACGGAGACCAGCCCGTAGAAGGCGGCGATCCCCGCCTCGTCGAGGATGACCACCCGGTAGCGCCCCGACCGGAGGATGCTCCGGACCTCGGCGAGCCCCTCCTTTGCCGCCCGGATGTCCTCCTCGGCCGGCTTCCCGCGGATGAAGCGTCCCCGGCCGTACTGCCGCAGCGTGATCAGGTCCTCGAACCGGCCGAGGGCGCGCACTTCGCTGTAGTCTCCCCCCTTCATGAACTGCGCGATGAAGACGGGCAGGCCCGCGCCGGCGGCTCTCAGGGCCAGCCCGAAGGCGGCCGTGGTCTTCCCCTTGCCGTCTCCGGTGTAGATCTGCACGTACCCCTTCGTCCAGGGGGCGGTTTCCGTCGTCCGTTGGCGTGCCGTCATAGCATCCCTGCCTTTGAAGATCGGCCGAGGAGAAGCCAGATGAAGAAGGGCCCCCCCAGCAGCGCGGTGATGATCCCGACGGGCATTTCGGCCGGAGCGATCAGCGTCCGGCCCAGCACGTCGCACACGGTGAGGAACGCCCCCCCGAACAGCAGGGTGGCCGGCGTCAGGTACCGGTGGTCGGCGCCGACAAGCAGGCGGCATATGTGGGGCGCCATCATGCCGACGAAGCCGATCGGCCCGCACACGGCCACCACGCCTCCGACCATGAGGGAGGTCGCGAAAAACAGCACCTTTTTGATCCTGCCGACATTCGCCCCCCTGCTGATGGCGATCTCCTCGCCCGTCAGCAGCAGGTTCAACTCGTGCGTCAGCACGAGAATGATGGCGGCGCCGCTGGCGACAAACGGGGCCATGTTCAGGACCGCCTCGAACCCCGCGACGTCCAGCCCTCCCATCAGCCAGCGGAGGATCCGGAAGGAATTGGCGAAATCGCTCATGTACTGCGCGAACAGGATGGCGCTGGAGAAGAAGAAGCTCAGGGCGACCCCCGCCAGGAGCATGGTGCCGATGGAGAAGCCGCTCCGTATCCGGGTCAGCCCGTAGACGAGGACGATCGACAGGACCGCGCCCCCGAAGGCGAAGGCCGAAAGTCCCGAAATGCCCCATAGGCTGAGCGCCAGCCCGAGCCGGACGTAGACGGCGGCCCCGAACGACGCGCCGCTGGCGACGCCCAGGGTGAACGGCGTCGCCAGCGGGTTGCGGAAAATGGCCTGGAACGCCATCCCGCTGACGGCCAGGGCCGCGCCGGCCATGAAGGAGACGCAGACCCGGGGCACGCGGATCCTCCAGAAGATGTCCGATTCGAGGTTCCCCGGCGCCGGGTGCAGGATCGAGTGCAGCGACAAGGCGTGCAGACCGACCAGGGGCGCGCCCGCCAGGGCCGCCAGGGCCGCGAGCAGCAGGAGGGACAGGACGAGCTTTTTGTTTTTCGGCCCGCGTCCCCTCATGGCACCTCCGGGGCGACAATGGTCCTGCCCGAGCCCGGGTGGGTCATGAGTTCGAACGGCTTCTCGTAGATCGCGCAGAGCACGTCCTCACGCATGAAGCCCTCCGCGGGCCCGTCGTAGGCGACGGTCCCGTCTTTGAGCGCCAGCACGGTCCGGCTCGTCACAACGGCGCTGTTGATGTCGTGGGTGACGGAAATGATGGTCGCGCCGCGCGAGCGGTTGATGCCGGCCAGCAGGCGGTAGATGTCCGACTCGTGCTTGGGGTCGAGGAAGGTTGTGGGCTCGTCGAGCAGCAGAACGTCCGTCTCCTGGGCCAGGGCGGCGGCGATATAGACCTTCTGCCGCTCCCCGCCGCTGAGCGTCGAGAGGTAGCGTTCGGCGAACCCCCCCGTCCCGGTGGTCTCCAGGGCGGCGGCCACCGCCTCCAGGTCCCGGGGGGCCGGGGGGGAAAACGGGCTGAGATAGGGGTAGCGCCCCATCAGGACAAACTCGCGCACCGTGAAGGGGGCATGCCGCCCGTCGGCCTGGGGAACGTAGCTCAGCTGCCGGGCGAGGTCTTGCTGGCGGTAGTCCTCGAGCCTGCGCCCCCGGACGCGGATGGTCCCGCGGCCCCCCCGGTAGATCCGGCTGATGCATTTCAGAAGGGTGGTCTTCCCGGCGCCGTTGGGGCCGACGATGGAGACGTACGCCCCCCGCCGGACCCTGAAGGAGATGTCCCTGAGAATCTCCTTTCCCCCCGTCGCGAAGCAGAAGGAATCCACTTCAAGGATGACGCTGTCGTCCGGTCCCATCTCAGTCCCCCGCCGCGGCGCGGCCCGCGGGCGAAGCCGGGTCCGCCGGCGGCGGACCGTCCCAGTCCAGGCCCGGGTGCAGGACCCGGGCCATCTTCTCGAGGATGGAGATGAATCGCGGTCCCGGGACCACGGCATACCCCTCCTCGAACAGGTGCACCCTCCCGCTGCGGACCGCGTCCACCTGCCCGACGGCGCTCCATTCCGCCTGGATCCGTTCCCGGTCCAGGCCCTGAGCCTCGAGATCCGGGACCATGTCGATGATCACCTCCGGGTTCATCCCGATGATGCCTTCGCCGGAAACGAGCGGGAAGGCCACGGAGCCTCCGTAGGCGTTCACGCCCCCGGCCATTCCGATCATCTCGTTGTAGAAGCCGTCTTTGCCCGCGATATAGACGTCCTCGAGCGCGCCCGATCCCATGATGCGGCCGATCGACACCAGGACCCGGGGAGGCGTCAGCCCGCCGGTCCTCTGCCGGATGCGCCGGATCCTGGCCCGGATGTCCCCGACGATCGCCTCGGCCGCGGGCGGGACGCCGCAGGTCTCCCCGACCGTTTCGATGGCCGCGAGGATGCCGTCGATGGTCTGGTTGTCGACGACGGCGACGTCGATGCCGAAGCGGGAAAGGGTCTCCTGCGCCACGAGGTGCTCCTTGAGCATGACGACAAGATCGGGCCGGAGCGCCACGATGGCCTCGTAATTCGGGTCGTAGTAGCCCCCGACCTCCGCCACGGCGCGCGCCTCCGGCGGGAAATAGCAGTACCGCGTCACCCCCACCACGCGGTCGAACACTCCCAGGAAATGGAGGATTTCCGTTATGCTCGGGGCCAGGGAGACGATGCGTTCGGGTGCCGCGCCCGGCCCTTCGGGCGCGGCAGAAGGCGCGGGACCGCGCAGGGCCGTCTTGGCCAGGAAACTGGCCGCGAAACAGACGGCAATCACCGCGCCCACGATCACCGTTCGGCGCATCGTCGCCCTCCTTGGAAGAAACCGGGCATCTACTCCCCCCAGTCTTCGAGATCGAACCGGATGTCGATGCGGGCCACGGAGCGCACGGTCCGCCCCTGTTCGGTGGCCGGGACGGGCTCGGCCTTGCGGACGGCCTCCAGGGCCGCCCTGTCCAGGCGGCTGTGTCCGCTCGACCGCAGGATCTCGACGGACCCGACCGTTCCGTCGGCGAGGATCTCGACGGCAAGCTCCGTGGTCCCCTCCTGCCTGTGCATCCTGCTGTAGCGGGGGTACCGGAGGATATCGTCCAGCCCGGGGATCCACGCTTCGAAACTCGGCGCCACTGGGCCGATTGCCCCGACGCCGTCGCCGGCCGGAGCGCGGGCGGGCAGCCTGAGGGCCGTTTGCGGCCCCGGCAGGCCGCCGGCAACATTTGCCGCACCGGCAATATTTGCCGCACCCGAGGTCTCGGCAGGGCGCTCAGAGGATTCCGCCGCCGCGAGCTCCGGCGCCGCCGCGAGCTCCGGCGCCGCCGGCTGCGGCGGGGCCGCGGGGGAGGGCGAGGCCGTCTCGTGCGGGGCCGGTTCCGGGGTCTGGCCGGCGGCGGACGGCGTCCCCTCCGATTCCCGGACGGCGGGAGCCGGCACGCGGACCCGGGGGACGATGTGCAGACGGACGGCACCGGGTACCGGAGCCGGCTGGCTTTCGGCGCTCACTCGGAGCAGGTCCGAGGAGAGGACGCCGGCGTGCAGCGCCGCCGAAGCGGCGAAAGCCAGCATGAAACCGTAGGACTTCATGGCGCCTCCTGGGCACACTCGATCGACACCTCGCGTATGCCCGCCTGTTTGAGCAGATCCAGAATTTTCACGGCCATTCCGAGATCGGACCTCCGGTCCCCGTTGATGTAGACAGCAAGATCTTCCCTGCTCTTGCGCCGCTCGAGGACTGCCGCCACCAGGGCGTCGAGTTCCACCGGCTCCCGCTCGACCAACACGGCATTGTCCTCCGTGACGGTGATGCCGACGTAGGCCCGGCGGTCGGTCTCGGCCGTCGCCGCGCCGGGCAGCTCGACCCGGAGGCCCCGGTGCACGACCATCGAGAGCATGGCGTAGATGAAGAACACCAGGAGCAGAAACACCACGTCGATCAGCGGGATCATCTCGATCCGGGCCCTGCGCCGCTCATACCCGCTGGCTATCATCGCACCCGCCCCCCGGGTTCTTCCTGCAGGCCGCCTCGAAACGGGCGGCGGTTTTGTTCACGGCCCTGGCAGCCGCGTTCACCTTCGCCACGAAGTAGTTGAACGGGACCAGCGTCACGAGCGCCACGGTCAGCCCGGCGGCGGTGGTGATAAGCGCCTGGGCGATGCCGCCCGTGACGGCCTTCGGGTCCTCGATCCCGCTGCTGCCGAGAAGGTCGAAGGAGCTGATGATCCCGAGCACGGTGCCCAGTATCCCCAGAAGCGGCGCCATGGTGATGATCGTGTCCAGGACATCGAGCCCCTGCTTCATCCGCTCCATCTCCTCCTCGGCGGCGATTTCGAAGCTCTCTCGCACTCCGAGCTCCCGGTGCGAGAGCCCTGAAACGATGATCCTGGCAACGTAATCGGGAGGCCGGGAGGACCCGCCGCCCGGGCGGCCGGCGGCGACGGCGGCCGCCTCCCCGGCCTCGACCCGGGCCAGCATCCGATCCAGGCCCTCGGGGTCCCGCCTCCGGTTTTCCCTCCACCAGAACCACAGCCGTTCCATCGTGATCGCCAGGGAAAGAACCGAACAGCCCAGGAGGGGCCACATGAGCACCCCCCCTCTGAGGAACATCTCTTGCATACGCCCCCTCCCCCCGGGCGGCCGGCGGGCCTACCGGCCGCTGAAAAGAAACCGGATGCCGCCGTAGACCGACACTCCGGGCGTCCCGTACCCGGCCACTTCCACGTAGTCGCGGTCGAGGAGATTCTCCACCCTGCCGAACATCTCGACCGTGTCGCCGACGCGCCAGGAGAGCGCGGGATTGAGCAGCACGTAGCCGTCGAGCGGGACGCCGCCTATGTCGTCCCTTTCCCCGACGTAGACGATCTCCAGGTTCAGGGTCCCTTTGCGCAGGAAGCCGTAGTCCAGGGCGAAGTGGAACTTGTTCTTCGGACGCCGCACCAGGGCCCGGCCGGTGTCTATGTCCTTGGCGTTGGTGTAGGTGTAGCCCAGCCGGGCGCCCAGCGAATCGGTCGCCTCCAGGGTCGCGAAGAGCTCCAGGCCCTTCGTTTCGGCGCGCGCGACGTTGACGTAGGTCCACGCATCGAGGTCGAAATCGATCATGTCCTCGAACTCGTTGTGGAACATCGTGGCGGCAGCGGCGAGGCGGTCCCCGAACAGGGATTGCTCCAGGCCGAAGTCCCACCCCGTGCTCTGCTCGGGCATGAGGCCGACATCGCCGTAATCGGAGTAGAGCTGGTAGAGCGTCGGGGCCTTGAAGCCGGTGCCGAAAGTCCCCCGGATCGCGGTGCCGGTCCTGCGGATGTTATAGGCGGAGGCGATCCTGTAGGTCGTCTCGGTGCCGAACAGGCTGTTGTCGTCCCAGCGGACGCCCAGGGTCGTAAACCAGGAGTCCCACAGGGCGATCCTGTCCTGCAGGTAGTAGCCCGTCGTCCGGGCGCTCTGCTCGGAGAACACGCTGGAATACGGGCCCCAGGCGCTCTCGGAATCGTAGGTCGAGGACCCCGTTTCCTGTTCGGTCTCCATGCCGAAGGTCAGGGTGTTCGCGTCGTGGAGGTAGAAGTTGTTCTGCCAGTCGAACCGGACCCTCCGCCCCTCGAACGAAGCCGTGTCGCGATCGTCCGGGTGGACGGAGTCGGTGTCGTTGCGGGAGTACCGGTCGTGGTCCATCAACGAGACCCCGAGCACCGCCTCCCAGACGTCGTCGAACAGCTGCAGCGTCCCCTGGGAGCGGAAGAAAACCTGCGCCACCTCCTCGGTGCTGTTCGGGTCGTCCTCGCCGGTGCCCAGGAAATTGTCGATGTTCCCCCTGGCATCGATGTGCCTCAGCGAGAAGTCCAGGTCGAGAGAGTCCGACGGGACGACCGAGAGCGTTCCGTACAGGGACGTGTTCTCGTAGCCGTCCCGCTCCGTGTTCCCCGCATCGGCGTCGGCCGAGGAGATCCCGTCCGTGTCGGACCGGCTGAAACCGGCAGCGTAGCGTATCCATTCGTTGCCGCCGCTGGCGCCGGCGCTCCCCCTGAAGGAGTTGCGGGAGCCGCCCTCGAGCGAGGCGGATAGGCCGGTGCGTAGGCCGCCGCGCCGCGTGATGATGTTGACGACGCCCCCGATGGCGTCGGATCCGTACAGGGTGCTCTGGGGCCCCCGCAGGACCTCAATGCGCTCGATGTTGTCGACCGACAGGTGCGTGAAATCGAAGCCGCGGGCGGTCGATATGGGGTCGTTCATCTCCACGCCGTCGATCAGAACCAGCGTGTGCTCCGACTTCGCCCCCCGGATGAAGACCGACGTCGCCCCCCCCGGCCCGCCGCTGCGCACGACATCGAGCGCCGGCACCGACCGCAGCACGTCGTAGACGGACGTTTTCTGCATCTTCTCGATCTGTTGGGCGGTGATGACGCTGATGGAGCTTCCGACCTGCTCGGTCGGGGTCTCCAGCTTGGTCGCGGTTACGACGACCTGCTGGGCTTTTTTCTGCGGATCCCCCGCATCGGGTTCGGCATCCGCCGCGGCGCCGGCCGGCAGCAGAATCAACGGCAGCATCAGTACTGCTGAGCCTATTTTCATTCGTGTTCTCCTATGATTTCCTCCCCGGAGGAAGTTGCTTGCTTTGGAGCAGGTTTCCTGGCTTTCGTTCATCCTACTCGCCGCGCCTTCCCGCCCGAACCCTCGGTTCGGCCAGTGGCTTCGATGCGGCTTTCGTCCCGATCACAGTCGCCGGGCGGCGGGAGATGTGCGCTCCCTTCCCTGTCGCTACGATGTTCCCTGAACCTTTCAGGCAAAAAAAAACCCGGACCTCATCCATCAAGTCCGGGGATTCCGTTTTCATCCTCGATTGGCAGGGCGCCACCCCAGATCCGCGAGGGGCGCACCATTGTTTCTTGAGCAGGTCTTCCGGCTTCCGGATTCTCCTACTTGCCGCGCCTTCCCATCCTCTCGGACAGTGGCATGGATTCGGCGTTCGTCCCCGGTTACGGCGGCGGGTCCGCGACGGGATTGCACCGTCTTCCCTATTAAGGCCCAAGGGCCGCTCCAAGAGATTCCAGTGTAGGTCGGGAAGGTGCCGGGGTCAAGGGAATTTCCCGCCCTGTGTCAAGCCTCGATGGAAATGTCCCTATTTTCATGGTGGTTCTTTTCGCAATTCATTTCTACGCGCTCAGCCTGAAGCGAAGCCCTGCGGAGACCGTAGGGCGAAGCGTTTCGGGCGAAGCGGAAGGCCGGGCACGCACCGGTGCCGCCGGAACCCGCGCGCGCTCTAGGGCGCCCCCCGCGGCCTGGTGCCCGCCCCGGGCCCGGGCACCGTGATCCCCAGGGAGGCGGCCGCGGCCACAGCGCCGGAAAGGATCTCCGGGGCCGGGGGCCGCCACGGCACCGAGGGATCCAGTACGGTTGTGTCCTCGACCGGCTGCAGGCGCCAGAGGCGGACTCCGGCCCCGGCCAGTTTCCGGGCCAGCACCCGGAGACCCTCCAGGTCGTGCACCCCGGCGGCTACGGTCGTGCGCGCCTCGCACGGGATCCCGGCACCGACGAGCCGCCCGAGCGTTTCCAGGGCGGTGTCGGCCTGCGTTTCCATGCCGCAGAGCCACCGGGACCCGGGCCCGGGGGCGATCTTGACGTCCACGGCGGCGTACTCGAGGAGCCGTTCGGCGATGAGCCGCCCTACGACCTCCGGGCGCGTGCCGTTGGTGTCGAGTTTCACGGCGAATCCCATGGAGCGGACCGCCTCCAGGAGCACGGGGAGACGGGCCTGGAGCGTCGGCTCGCCGCCGGTGACGACGACGCCGCCGAGCAGGCCGCGGCGCTTTTGGAGAAACTCCAGGGTGCCGTCATCCGGCCCGCCGCCGGCGCCCGTGCGGGGAATCAGCTGCGGGTTGTGGCAGTAGCGGCACTGCAGGTTGCAGCCGCGGAGGAAGAGGACGGCCGCGACGCGCCCGGGGAAATCGATGAACGAGCAGGGCTCGATGCCGCCCAGCATCAGGCGGCCCCGCGGATCTTCCCGTCAAACAGCGCGCGGGTCTTGAATTCCTGACGCTTCCCCTCGTTCCACTGCTGCACCGGGCGCAGGTAGCCCACCACGCGGGAATAGATCTCCGTGCCGGCCCCGCACTGGGGGCATTCGGGCTGCTCCCCCGCGATATAGCCGTGTTCGGGGCAGATCGAAAAGGTCGGGGTCAGGGTGAAATACGGGAGGCGGTAGTTGGCGCACACGGTCCGGACGAAGTTTTTGACCGCCCCGGGGTCCTCGATGCGCTCCCCGAGCCAGAAGTGCAGCACGGTGCCGCCCGTGTATTTGGCCTGGAACGCGTCCTGGTGGTCGAGCAGGGCGAAGGGATCGTCGACGGCGTCGGCCGGGGGCTGGGAGGAATTCGTGTAGGCCGCCGCGACGGCGGCGCCCTGCGCGAGGCAGGCCATGCCGGGGTACCGCGCCGCATCGAGGGTGGCCAGCCGGTAGCTGGCGCCCTCGGCCGGGGTCGCCTCCAGGTTGAAGGGGGTGGAGGTTCTCTCCTGGTACTCCACGAGCCGCTCCCTCATGTGGTCGAGCACGAGCAGGCCGAAATCGCGCCCCCGCCTCTCGAGCAACCCCTCGCCGAGAAGGTTCCGCGCCGCTTCGTCGAGTCCGAGCAGGCCGATGGTGGAGAAGTGGTTGTGCCAGTAGGCGCCGAACCTGTCTTTGATTCCCGCCAGGTAATGGCGCGCGTAGGGGTACAGATTCGCTTCCGTAAAACGCTCGAGCACCTTGCGCTTGTTCATCAGGCTCTCGCACGCGATATCCATCAGGCGGTCCAGCCGGTTGAAGAAGTCCATGAGGCCGCCGGCGAGGTGCCCGATCCGCGGAAGGTTCAGGGTGACGACGCCGATGGAGCCCGTCAGGGGGTTGGCGCCGAAGAGCCCGCCACCCCGGTGCTGCAGGTTGCGCGTATCCAGGCGGAGCCGGCAGCACATGCTGCGCGCGTCATCGGGCGACAGATCCGAATTGACGAAGTTCGCGAAATAGGGGATGCCATACCGGGCGGTCGCAGTCCAGAGCGGGTCCAGCCTCGGGTCGTCGTAGTCGAAATCCCGGGTGATGTTGTAGGTCGGGATCGGGAAGGTGAAGACCCTGCCCTTGGCGTCCCCCTCGATCATCACCTCGAGGAACGCCTTGTTGAACATGTCCATCTCGCGCTGGAACATCCCGTAGGTTTCCTCCAGAAGCCGCCCCCCCAGCATCACCCGCTCCTGGCGAAGCCGCGCGGGCACGTCCAGATCGAGCGTGATGTTGGTGAACGGGGTCTGGAATCCCACCCTTGTGGCCACGTTCAGGTTGAAGATCCACTCCTGAAGCGACTGCTTGACCTCGGCGTAGGACAACCCGTCGTGCGCGATGAAGGGGGCCAGCAGGGTGTCGACGCTCGAGAAGGCCTGGGCGCCGGCGGCCTCCCCCTGCAGCGTGTAGAAGAAATTGGCCATCTGGCCCAGCCCGGTGCGGAAATGTTTCGCGGGCGCGCTTTCGGCCTTCCCCATAGCGCCGCGGAACCCCTGCCGGAGGAGATCGGCCAGGTCCCAGCCGACGCAGTAGACGGCCAGCAGGTTCAGGTCGTGGATATGCAGGTCCCCCGACTCGTGCGCCTGGCGCACTTCCGGGGAGTAGAGCCTCTCGAGCCAGTACTTCCGGGTTACGTCGCTTGAGATATGGTTGTTCAGCCCCTGCAGGCTGAAGGCCATGTTGGCGTTTTCCGAAACCTGCCAGTCGGACTTGTCCAGGTAGGAATCGACCAGCCGCGCCCGGCTCGCGCTGGTGATTTCCCTGAGGATCCGGTGCTGTTCCCTGTAGATGATGTAGGCGCGCGCTGATTTTCGGTAGGGGGAGGAGATCAGGACCTCCTCGACCAGGTCCTGGATCGCCTCGACCGTCGGCGTGTCGCTGAATGTTGCAGCGGCGATGACGAGCACCCGGCGGGCCAACAGGGCCGCTTCGTCCCCGCCGAATTCCCCCGTCGCCGTTCCGGCCTGCTCGATGGCCCGTGCGATGCGGTCCGGATCGAACGCATCGTGGGAACCATCCCGCTTGACGATGGAGGAAAACAGCGGATGCTTCGTCGTTCCCGCCGCGCCTTTTTCAAACGTTTCGCTGCCACAGCCCGCCGGAACCGAACCCGCGCCCATAAAGCCCCCTTTTTTTTGGAAAGGCCAAATATATTGTGCCTGATGCAGTCCTGTCAAACTATATATTGTGGATTGCGCCCGGCGTCCTCCACGGCGGTCCGCTGCCGGGAAAAAGCCCCGGAACGGAGGCGCGCCGACGCTTTGCCGCACAGATCCCACTGCGTCTTTCTCATCCTAATGACCCGGCGGCTTCCGGGGGCGATGCAAAACACAAAAATAGTTGACTTGTTCGAGCCCTCGATTAATATTAGAGGTTTCTAATTTAGTTAGAAATCTCTAGCAGTGAAAGCGAAACAGATCCGGGGGTTACGACATGACTGACCCGACCATTACGACGACCATGGAAGATTACCTGGAGGCCATCTACTGCATCGGGCGGAACAAGCGAGCGGTGCGCGTCAAGAATATCGCCGACCGGATCGGGGTATCGATGCCGACGGTGACCGCGATGCTGCAGTCGCTCGGCCGGCGAGGCCTGGTCGCCTACCACAGGCACGAATACCCCGAACTGACCCCGGAGGGGGAGAAAATCGGCAAGGAAATCCATCGCCGCCACCAGGCGATCATGGGATTTCTGGCCGACGTTCTGGGCATCGACCCGGAGGAGTCCGACCGGGAGGCCTGCAGGCTGGAGCACGGCATCAGCGCAGGCACCCTGGACCGTTTGATCCAGTTCATCCATTGCCTGGAAACGTGCCCGGGGATGGAGCCCGGGTGGATCGAGGCCTTCAAACACTGTCGTTCGAAGACCGGCAGCCCCGGACCGTGCCGGACGCGGCCGGAAACCCGCGCCACCGTCTGGGGCCGCCCGGGCGAAACAGGGGTGCACACCGACCGGAAATGATACGGAACCGCACCATTCTGACGGTGATTCTATGGTTGGCGGCCGGCGTGACGGCCCCCGCTCTCTGCCGGGACGGGATCGTGGATACGGCGGGCCCCGCAGGCAGCGGGGGCTGGATGGGGAACCTGCGGGACCGCGTCTCCTTCGCAGGCCTGGTGGAATGGGCCGCAGGATACCGGTCGACGGCCTGCGGCGACGATTGCGGCGCATCCGTTGCCGGATTCCGGCCGACTCGGGCGGAGGCGGGCGTGGAGGTGGCTGTCCTTGGCTGGATACGCGCCGAGACGGTATTTCTGTACGAAGACCCTTTCGGGGAGGAAGGGCCCGGATTGTGTCTCGACACCGGGACCGTCACCTTCGGCGACAGCGACAGATTCCCCCTGTACGCTTCCGCCGGAAGGATGCGCTCCCCCTACGGCATCCTCGGGACCCGCTTCCCGGATATTCCCGCCGTGAGCCAGCCGTTGACCCAGCTGCTCGGGGAGACCTGCAACAACGCGGCGCTGCTGGGGTACAGCCGCGCGGGCCTGTCCCTGTCCGGATATCTGTCGAGCGGCGGCGTGAAGAGAACCGGCGGCAGCGCCTCCGCGGCCTACGGGATCGACGCCCGCTACGCACGGCCCGAAAACGGGCTCCCGGGACTGGTCGCGGGCGTCTCCTACATTTCCAACATCGCCGGTGCCGCCGTGTCGGTGGAATGCATCGGAGAGAACGCCGGTGCGCCCCAAAACCCTGTCAGGGGGCTGGCGGCCACGCTGACCCTCGACTTCAGGGGTTTCTTCCTGGTGGCCGGATACATGACCGCCCTGGCCGAGGGAGATCCAGCGGAACTCGCGCGCCCGGACGGCCGCGGCGCGCGTCCCTCGGCCTGGGACTGCGAAACGGGCTACGGCTGGGGCCGGGGGCGAAATCTCGAACTGGTCCTGAGATACGCGGAATCGGACGGCACCGCGGCGCTCGGCCTGCCCCGGAAACGCTACGGCTTCAGCCTCATCCAGGAGATTGCGCGGGGCGTCGCCGGTTCGTTCGCCTTTGTCAGGGACCAGGGCCACGGCGGGGGCATCGACGGCAGGCAGTCGGAATCGGCGTTGCTCCTGCAGGTTTCCGTGGAGTTCTAGGCAGCGGCGCGACACCGCGTCGCCCCGATCGGCGGCGCCGGATTGTATTTCCGGAAGGCGTTGGATTACAATCGGCACGTTCTTGATCGGAACGGCCCAGGAACCTCCCCGGCCGATACCGGCCGGGGAGGGGGGGGCCTCTGCCATCATGGAAACGGAAAACGTCGCATTCGCCCTCGGGCTGACTCTTCTGGCGGGGCTTTCGACCGGCATCGGCAGCGTCATGGCCCTGCTGTCGAAAAAATTCGACCCGAAGCTTCTGGCCGGGTCCCTGGGGTTTTCCGCCGGCGTGATGATCTACGTTTCGCTCGTGGAGATATTCGCCAAGGCCGGGGGCCTGCTGGAACTGGTCTACGGGGAAAGGGCCGGGCACGCCATCGCCGCGGCCGGGTTCTTCGCCGGCATCGCCCTGGTCTCCCTCGTCGACAGGCTGATCCCCTCCTTCGGCAATCCCCACGAGATCCGCAACATCGACCCGCGCAACATCGACCCGGGCGCCATCGCCGCCGACCGGCAGCGGAAGCTGCTGCGCATGGGGACGTTCTCCGCCGTGGCCATCGCCGTTCACAACTTCCCGGAGGGGCTGGCCACCTTTCTGAGCGCCCTCGCGGACCCGGCGCTCGGCATCAGCATCGCCGCGGCCATCGCCATCCACAACATCCCCGAAGGCATCGTCGTCTCCGTTCCGGTCTACTACGCCACGAAGAACCGGCGGAAGGCCTTCTGCCTGTCCCTGCTGTCGGGCCTGGCCGAACCCGTCGGCGCACTCCTCGGCTGGCTCCTGCTGCGCCGTGTCTACAGCGACGCCGCCTTCGGGCTCCTCTCGGCCGGCGTCGCCGGCATCATGGTCTACATCTCGCTCGACGAGCTTCTCCCCACGGCGGAGGAATACGGGGAGCACCATATCGCCATCGGGGGCCTCGTCGGGGGCATGGCGGTCATGGCCGCCAGCCTGATCCTGTTTCTCTAGCGGCCGCGGGCCGTCAGCGCAGCCCGATCAGGCCCATTTTCATGAGCTTGTCGAGGACCTCGAGGATTTCCAGCTCGCGGAGGGGGGAGAGCATGATGATGGATTTCGTGTCCCACGTCCCGTTGATGCGCGACGCGACAAACCCCTCTTCGTTCGAGAGGTTGTGGTGGGTCAGCGTCGATGCCGGGACCAGAAAATAGGGAACCTTGTTCGCAGGGATGGTGCTGCGGTAGTATTGCTCGCACAGGGCTTTTTCCGCCTGCTCGAGCTGCTCGGAAGCCCAGGCGTTCTGCGGGTCCAGCACGACGACCTCCTGGAACGCCGCGATCGCCTCCCGGTAGCGCTTCTTCTGCATCAGGCTCTGGCCGCGGCTGAACAGGTCGGCCGGGTTCGTGCCCCCGGAGGCGTCCTCCTTCGCTTCGGCGATCCGGACGATCCCCTTTTCATAGAGCTGGAAAAGCTCGAAACAGACCATGAAGTCCGACCCGTGCAGCTCCAGGATGATTTCCGAAACCGGCTTCCTCTGGTTGATGAGAAACAGCAGCTTCTTCTGCAGGGGCGTCAGGCCGTGCTTTTTCAGGCTCCCGTCGTCGCCGAGCGACAGCACGATGTCGTTGTCGGGCAGGACCGCCCGGATGCGGCCCCATTCGTCCTTGCGCCGGACCCCTTCGAACAGGATCGCGTTGATGTCGGCGTTGATCAGGATCAGGTCCTGCAGCATGTAGGCCTTGTCCGAAAAATGGAAGTACCCGTCCTCCCACAAAAACAGCTCGTAGATGACCTCCTCGGTCCTTTTCACGAGAGCCTGCTCGACGTCCTTCCGAGAAACGAATTTCTCCCCGACGAGGATGGGGCCGAGCGGGGATCCCGATTTCAGGTGGATCTCCAGGGCCTTCTTCAGCTGGGTCTCGGTCAGTTTCCCCTGGAAAATCAGGAATTGGCCCAACTGCTTGGTCGGGTCGTTCGACAGCGAGGAGATGATCTTCCCCTCCCGGAGGTAGATGTAGACCTTGGTCTTGTCGAGCACGAAGGTCAGGGATCCCGTCTTCCTTCCAATGGTCACCCATTGAAGGACCTCGGCCAGATCCATTGTTTTCAGTCTTCCCGACAGTGACATGCGGCGACGCCATCCTTGCGCAATCTTCCTGTGATTCCCCCGGTATGCTTATCGGACCGCCGGCTCGCATCGATTAACAATGGGGACCAAATTGCGGGCGCGGGGAGGATTTTCACCGCCCCGCGCACTTCTGTGGAAGACCCCGGGGCCGTTTTAGTGTATAAATCGGACTGGCTTTCCCGGGGAGATCCGCGTGCTTATGACCTACGCCAACCAGTTGACGATCCTGCGTATGCTTTTCGTCCCCTGTTTCGTGCTGCTGCTGGTCTACGGGCACCCTCGGTCGGCGACCGCGCTGTTTCTGCTGGCGGCCGTCACCGACGGGCTCGACGGGCTGATCGCCCGGCGGCTGAAGCAGAAGACGGCGCTAGGGTCCTTCCTCGACCCGATGGCCGACAAGCTGCTGCTGACCGCGGCCTTTGTCACGCTCACGATCCCGTCGCTGCCTTTGGCCCTGCACATCCCGACCTGGCTGACCATATGGACGATCAGCAGGGATGTCCTGATCGCCCTTTCCGTCCTGATCATCCACCTGCAGACAGAGCATTCGAGCTTCCCGCCCAGTTTCCTGGGGAAATGCACCACCGCCGTCCAGCTCATCACCGTGGGCGTGTGCCTGCTGGCGAACTTCAACCCCGGTCTCGCAAACGCCGTATTCCCTCCCGTAACGCGCATCACGCTGGCGCTGACCTTCGCCTCAGGCCTGCACTATGCGTACCGGTCCGTCAAGATCATCGCCTCGTACCAGGAAGCCGGAGATGCCTCGAAAGGGAATTAAAATCCTCCAGGTCGAAAAAGGATCGGCCGCCGGCCTCGCCGGCCTCGAACCCGGAGACCGCATCCTGGAGATCGACGGCCATGAAGCCGCCGACGAGCTGGCCCTCCGGTTCTACCTCGCCGGCGGCGAGGCCGATCTCCGCGTCCGCCGGGCGGACGGCCATGAGCGGCTGCTCGCCGTCGAGCTTCCCGACGGGGTTTCGCTCGGGGTCGAGGTCGAGGAGTTCCAGACCCGGAGATGCCGCAACGCCTGCATATTCTGCTTCGTCGACCGGCTCCCCCCCGGCGTCCGCCCGAGCCTCAGGGTCAAGGACGACGACTTCAGGCTGTCGTTCCTCCACGGCAATTACATCACGCTGACCAACCTGGGGGCCGGGGATATCGAGCGCATCGTCCGGGAGCGGCTCACCCCGCTGTACGTGTCCGTCCACGCGACCGATCCGGACCTCCGGAACCGCATCCTGGGCCGGAAGCGGTCCTGCGACCTGATGGGCCGGATCCGGCACCTCGCCGCAAACCGCATCACGCTGCACGCGCAGATCGTCCTGATGCCCGGGATCAACGACGGAAGGCACCTCGAGAAGACAATCTCGGACCTCTACGGCCTCTACCCCGGAGTGCGGTCGGCCGCCGTCGTGCCGCTCGGCCTCTCCGATTACGGCCCGCCCGGGGACCGCCTCAGGCCGGTCACGCCGGCCTTCTGCCGCAGGACCGTCCTCGAAATGCGGCCGTGGCAGCAGCGCTTCCGGTCGCGGACGGGGGAAACCTTCGTCCATCTCGCCGACGAGTTCTACATCCAGGGCGGCCTGGACATTCCCGGGGCGGACTCCTATGACGACTTCGCGCAGATCGAGGACGGGGTGGGGATGGCGCGCGTCTTCCTCGACGCATTCGAAACCGAGTGGAAACGCCGCCGCACACGCCTTCCCCTCCGGGGCACCCTGGTCACCGGGAAGCTCTTTTGCCCGTTCCTGGAGGCCTGCACGGATAGGCTGAACCGGAAATTCGGGTCCCGCCTGCGGGTGCGCATGGCCACAAACTCCTTCCTCGGCAAAAGGATCACCGTGGCCGGGCTCCTCGGGGGACGCGACATCCTTGGGGCGCTCGAAGGAGGCGATCTGGGCGATTTCGTGATCGTTCCGCAGGAGGCCCTGGCGCGCCCGTCCGGGATGTTCCTCGACGACCTTGCGCCCGCATTCCTGGCGGCGTCGGTCGGCCGACCCGTCTACCCCGGCGGATCGACGGTCCGGGAGTTCTTCAGGCTCCTGGCCCGCCTGGCGTCGGGCCGCCCGCCGTCCCCGGAATGTGCACGGCATCCTTGAAGGGGGCGCGGGAATTCTGGTATATTTTGGAGTGAGAAGTTTTGTGTTTCCGCCGGGTTGCGCCTCCGCAAGCGGAGGGCCCTCCGGCGGTGCGGGCCGATCGCCGGGAGGCCGTTGCCGGTGCGATCACCCGCCGTGCGGGAGCGGACCATGCGCGACATGTTGAAATCGAAGATCCACCGGGCCACGGTGACCGAGGCCAACCTCGATTACATCGGAAGCATCACCGTGGATGCCGACCTGCTCGAGGCGGCCGACATCTACGAGAATGAATTCGTCGATATCTGGGATCTGACCAACGGGAACCGGATCTCGACCTATGCGCTCCGGGGGCCGTCCGGATCGGGCGTCGTCTGCATCAACGGCGCCGCCGCGCACAGAATCCATGCGGGGGACCTCGTCATCATCGCCAGCCACATCCAGCTCGCCGACGACGCGGCGCGCAGCCACTCGGCGCGGATCGTATTCGTCGACCGGTACAACCGCATCACCCGGCCGGCGGCCGCCGCAACCCGGGCCGAACCCTGATCCGCGTCAGTCGCGCCCCCGGCGCATCATCCCCGCCAGATCGAACCGCGCGGAAACAAACACCGTGTTGTACTCGTAGGAGACGCTCCGGCTGTAGCCCAGCTCCAGGGCCATGTCGGCAAGCGGATAGACGTCGACCCAGGCGGAAAAACCGTGATCCCGGGCCATATCCGCCTCGCTGACGGTGTAGAAGGTCTGTTCGAACGCGCTCCGGCGCTGCTGCGCGCCGTCGGATATTCCCGAGGATCCCGAACCGGGCCCCGCGGCGGTGGAGCCGCCCGACGGACCCGGCGTCCCGGCGCCCGCCAGGGCCATGCCGGCGGCAACGGATCCCTCCGTGGCCCCGCCGCCCGAATCCGATGGGGCGGCGTAGATGCGGCTGTAGATCTTCTGCTCCCCGGCGGGGACGACGGCGTAGCCCGAGCCACCCAGGCCGATCCACCAGCCCGGATGGTAGAGCAGGCCCCCTTCAAACTGGCCCACGATGCCCAGGGAGGTGAACGGCTGGGTGACAAAGTGCGTGTCGGAAATCGAGTTGGCCACGCCAACGCTTCCGAAAGGGGTCCATGCCCCGCGGGTGTACTCGAGGTAGTTGTTCCAGTCGAGCGAAACCCGCCCGGAACTGAATCCCCCGTCCTGGTCTCCCGTGGGGGCGGCGCCGCGCAGGCTGCTGCTCCAGTACCAGGCCGGGCTCTCGGCCATCACGCGCAGGTCGACGTAGACGTTGCCGAGCCCCGTTTTGGTCTCGACGCCCGCTTCGGGCGCATCCCCCGGAGCCCGGACAAAATAGACGGGAACCCCGGCGGTCACTTCGAAGTGCCGTCCAAACCGGTACCCGGCCGACGCGTCGAGCTTCCACAGCCAGCCGTAATCGGTGTTGGTGCCCGAGAATCCCGCCGAAAAAACGGGCCGCGAGCCCCCGTCGGCGGCCTCGAGCGGCTCGGCCGGACCGGCGGCCAGAGCCGCCGCGAGCGGCAGGATCCCCAACGATCTCCAGTACAAAGCCATAGGCGCCCCCAGTCTGTCGGATGCGTGGAATCGCACCTTCTGGTATGAAACACCGGCACGGTCCGAAAGTTCCGCCCGCCGCCTTTTTTCTGCCCGGGCGCCAGGACCCCCGGCTACCGCGGGTCCTGGATCCTGAAGTCGATCGACTGCACCGCCGTCCGTTCTTTCCGCTCCTCGAGCACGTCCCGGACGACCACCTGGAGGGCGTAATCCCCCGGCAGTATCTTGTTCAGCTGCATCCGCCCTATCCCGATCATCCGCTTCGAACCCGCATCGGGCTCGAGCGATATGTCGGCGGAATCGGAAATGTAGATGCTGTCCCCCTCGTGGAACAGCCGCGTGTAGGTCTGCAGCTCGGCTTTCTTGTCCCTGCCGGTCTGGGCGTTCAAAACCTGGTAGGCCCAGGTGATGGTCTCCCCCGGCTTGAAAACCCGCACCGCCGCCGTCCCGTTGACCTCCCTGCCGACGACCTGGTCCTCGGTCCCGTCCCCGATCGCATCCAGGCGGGAGCGGCTCGCCGCGAGGGCGATCCCGGAAAGGGCGAAATGGCCGTTGCGGACGTCGGGCACCTCGACGTAATGCGTCGCGCTCCCCATCAGGCCGCTTCCGACATCGCTCAGAATCACCCGCATCTGATAGGCGCCGGCCTTTTTCGCCCTGACGTGCATGCGGACGACGACCCCGTTGCGCACCATCTCCCGGAATGTGTCGCCCGCGGCCGTGAGCGTGATCTTGCGGCTCGTCATCTCCAGCTGCTGTCCGTCCCCGTCGAAAAGGGCCGCCACCAGCTCCACGTCGGCCTTGCGCCAACCTTCGTCGTCCTCGGTGTATTCGAGCTTGTCCGTGTCGAAATGCACCAGGGCATTGATGCGGGGTTCTCCCATGCGGGTCTGCGAAAACAGAGCGGTCAGCCGCACGGGGAGGTCGCCGGCGGCAAAGGGCGTGTACAGGGCCTGCTCGACCCTCTCATGGCGCGTGCTGGCCTGCGGGAGCGGATCGGGCGTCCCCAAAAAGTCCGACCGCGTGCGCACGTGCAGGCCGGGGCGCCCGACGCGCACCTGGATGGAGTGGTGCTTGATCTTGCCCGACCGCATCTCCTTGGCCAGCTTCTCGTCCGGGTGGTAGCCCAGCAGGTAGTAGCTGTCCCCGTCCCGGACCGTCTCGTAGAGCGCCCCGTCGATGTCGTTGCGGCCCTCCTCGAAGCGTCCGCCGGTGTACCTGGCCAGCTTGACCATGGCGTCCTGCGCGTAGATGCGGTCCTCGCTCGAACACTGCAGGTCCGACACCAGCCCCCTCGAATCAATGGCGTGAATCACCACGGACGCGTGGTTGGCGTCCCGGACGATGCGCCGGACCTTGTCGTCCACGGTGGTGTCCTGGCCCTGGTTGAACACCGTCCACAGGTCCTCGGTGAACAGGATCATGCTCTTCCGGCCCGACAGGATCCGCAGCCCGTCCAGGACGAACTGCACGGACCCCAGGGAGGCGAGGGTCAGCTGGCGCCGGTGCTCGCCGCCGCTGGGGATGCTTCCGAGGTCCCCCACCAGGTCCTCGGCCGTCTGGACGGTGTTGTCGGTGCAGATGCCCGGCCCGACGCGCCCGGCGAGGTTGTAGTAGAGGTGCTCGGCCGCATCCTCGAGCATCCTCTTGTTGCTGGTGAACTGCTGGAGGGTGCCGACCCCTTTCCCTGTGCGGATCAGGGCCACCAGGTCCCCCGGCTGCATCTCCTGGTCGACCCATTTCTTGATCGACTCCCTGACGTAGTGCATGCCCTCGAAGGAGATGCCGAGGTCGTCGACGACCAGGGCGACGACGCGCCGGATCTGGTCGGCCCGGTAGTCCCTGGAGAACTCGGGCGGGGCCGAGGGCGCGTCCGCTCCCTGCGGCACCTTTTTGTAGACGGAGCTCCGGGTGACGGCCGGTTCCTGCACCTGCACCAGGGAGAAGCTGGTGATCTCCTGCGGATGGCCGTCCTGCAGGATGGTGAAGTCCTCGGCCGTGAGATCCGTGACGTGCCTGCCGTCGGAATCCGTGACGATGACGTCCATCTGCACCAGATCCACGCTGACGGTGAATACCGCCTTCTCCTGCGGCCGTTTGTCCGGGCCGCGGGTTTGGGCCCCGGCCGCCGCCGGGGTCATGACCGCAAACAGTACCAGTGCAGACAGCATTCGAGCCATAGGGTCCTCTTTCGTATACATGGAAACAGCGGGCACGCCGGCATCCCGTGCAGCCGGATTCCGGATTGTACCCGGGATGCCCCTCGTGAGGCAATACGCATGGCGGCGCCGGAAGTTTCACAACGGAGCGCGCAATCGCCCGAAAGAGGCCGGCGCAGGGCCACCGGGGCCAGAAAAGCCTTGTAATGCGCGGCGCTCTCTTGCAGAATTTAACTCCAGCCTGCACACCCCGAGCAATGCCGATCGGGCGGGCTCCGGTTCACCCGGCAAACAGGAGAAACGTCGATGGCCAGAACAATACAGGGAAAACTGGAAGCGAAGGGATGCCGATTCGCGGTCGTTGTCAGCCGTTTCAATTCCTTCATCAGCGACCGGCTCCTTGGCGGTGCGCTCGACGCGCTCGAGCGCCACGGCGCCGCCCCGGACGACATCTGCATCGTCTGGGTCCCGGGGAGTTTTGAAATCCCCCCGATCGCCAAAAGGCTGACGGCATCGAAACAATACGACGCCATCCTCTGCCTGGGCGCCCTCATTCGGGGCGAGACCCCGCATTTCGATCACCTCTCGTCGACGGTGACCAAGGAACTCGGCGCCATCGCGGTCGAATCCGGCGTCCCGGTGATCAACGGCATCCTGACGTGCAACACGATGGAACAGGCCGTCGACCGCGCGGGGCTCAAGACGGGCAACAAGGGGTTCGATGCCGCCGTGACGGCTATCGAAATGGTGGACGTGATCAAGCAGCTGTAGGCGAACGGGGCGGCCCGCACTGCGGGGCGCGCACGGGGGCGCTCCCTCCGCGCCATCGGACGCTTCTGCCGCCCGGCAACCGACAGACCACACCAGGCGAACCAATCATGGGACAACGACGGACCGCGCGTGAATGTGCGCTTCAGATGCTGTACCAATACGACGTGGGCCGGCATTCGGAGCAGGACATCCTCCGGACCTTCTGGCAGATGAACGCCCATTTCGACAGCGTCGGGGATTTCGCCAACGAGCTGTTTCGGGGAACCCTCGGGCGGCTGGGGGAGATCGACGCCGTCATCCAGCGGCACACCAAGAACTGGCGACTCGGCAGGCTCGCGGTGATCGACCGCAACATCCTGCGCGTCGCCGTCTACGAGTTTCTGTCCGGAGGCGGGACTCCGGAAACCGTCGTGATCAACGAAGCGCTCGAGATCGCCAGGAAGTTCTCCACCCAGGAATCCGCTCTGTTCGTCAACGGCGTCCTGGACAGCATCAAGAACGAATTGACCGCTACGAGGCAAGGCAACGATGGAAGATCCGACTAATCTGGAGCAGCAGCGCCGTTTCAAGCTGGCCGAACTGCGGCGCCTGGGACAGGACCCCTACCCCCGCAGGTTCGAGTATTCGCACACCCTCGAGCAGCTCCGGGCCGCCTTCGGCGGCTCCGGCGAGGAGGAGCTCAAGCAGAGGCGGGAGCCGGTGCGGGTGTGCGGCCGCATCCTGTCGATGCGGCCTCAGGGGAAGGCGGGCTTTGTCGACCTGTCCGACGGCGGCGCGCGCCTGCAGCTCTATGTCCGGGCCGATACGGTCGGGCCGGAGAATTTCGGGCTGTTCCGCCTCTTCGACATCGGCGACATCATCGGCGCGGAAGGGCCCTTGTTCCGCACGCGCACCGGCGAGCTGACCGTCGCGGCCGGGCGCGTGTTCCACCTGTCGAAGAACCTGATCCCCCTGCCGGAGAAATGGCACGGCCTGACCGACGTCGAAACGCGGCTCCGGCGCCGCTACGTCGACCTGATCGTCAACCCGGAGGTCCGCTCCGTCTTCGTCAAGCGCTCCCGGATCGTCCGGGAGATCCGCGGCTTCCTCGATGCCCGCGGGTATCTCGAGGTGGAGACCCCCGTGCTGCAGACCGTCGCCGGGGGCGCGCTGGCGCGGCCGTTCCGGACGCACCACAACGCCCTGGACATCGACATGTACCTGCGGATCGCCCTGGAGCTGTACCTGAAACGCCTCGTCGTCGGCGGCATCCCCAGGGTCTACGAACTCGGCAGGATCTTCCGGAACGAGGGGATCTCCACGCACCACAACCCCGAGTTCACCATGCTGGAGTTCTACCAGGCCTACAGCGACTACACCGACCTCATGGACCTTTCCGAAGCCATGCTCACGCAGGTGGCCGAAGCGGTCACCGGGAGCCGGCAGGTGCCCTACCAGGGCCACGTCCTCGATTTCGGCCGCTGGCAGCGCCTGACGATGAAGGAGGCGATCGTGCGGTTCTGGCCCGAGGACAAAACCAGGCCCTCCGAGGAGGCCCTGGACGACCCCGGGGCGCTCGCATCGCTGGCCGAGGCCGCCGGGGCCCCGCACGCGCCCGACGACGTACCGGGCAGACTGTGCGCCTCCCTGTTCGAAACCGTCGCCGAGGAGAAGCTGATCCAGCCGACGATCGTCTACGACTACCCGGCCGAGACGTCGCCGCTTTCGAAAACCAAGGCCGGCGACCCCCGGACGGCGGAGAGGTTCGAGCTCTACATCGCCGGCATGGAGATCGCCAACGCCTACTCGGAGCTGAACGACCCGGAGGAGCAGAGGGCCAATTTCGAAGCCCAGCTGGCCGCCCGCAACCGGGGGGACGAGGAGGCGCACGCCATGGACGAGGATTACATCCGCTCGCTCTGCTACGGCATGCCGCCGACGGCCGGGGAAGGCATCGGCATCGACCGGCTGGCCATGGTGCTGACCGACTCGGCCTCGATCCGGGACGTCATCCTGTTCCCGATGCTGCGGCCCGAACAATGAGTTCCCGGTCCGGCCGCGGCGCCGCGGCCGGACCGGCATGTCCCACGCACATTTTCCGGACCTGTCATGCGATTCGAGATCTTCCTGGCCCTCCGATATCTCCGGGCGAAACGCAAGCAGACGATGGTGTCGGTCATCTCGGCGATTTCCGTGCTGGGGATCGCGGCCGGGGTCATGGCCCTCATCATCGCGCTGGCCCTCTCGACGGGCTTCAAGGAGGACATCCAGGCCAAGATACTCGGCACGACCTCGGCCATCAACCTGATGCGCATCGACGGCTCCCCGCTCGAGGGCTTCGACCGGCTGCTCGAGGCCATCGGCCCGCTCCCTCGCGTGACCGGAAGCGCCCCGGCCATCTTCGGGACCAACCCCGCCCTGCTGGTCTGCGGCAACGAAAACCAGCGCGCCATGATCAAGGGAGTGCTCCCCTCCCGGGAGAAGGAGATCTCCGATTTCTTCTCGCACATCGTTTCCGGGGACCCGGACGCCCTCGACGCCGTCGACGCCCCCGGCGGCTGGTCCGACGCCTTCGGCGGCCGGTCCGCCGCTGCCGACATCCTGATAGGGAGACAGATGGCGCGGGCTCTCGGCGCCTCCCCCGGCGACCAGCTCAAGGTCATGGTGCCGGTCGAAAAGCTGACCCCGGTCGGGATGAGCCTGTCGATGAGAACGATGCAGCTGCGCGTGGGCGCCGTCTTCGAAACGGGCCTGTACGACATCGATGCGAACTGGGCCTACGTGCACATCGAGACCGCCCGCCGCCTGTTCAACCTGCCCGAAGGGTCCGCCCTTGTCCTGCAGTTTCAAACCGGCGACCTCGACCGGGTCGAAGAGATCGCCGACCATATCCGGGCGCGGGCGGGCACCGGGTATTTCACGACGACCTGGATCGACAGCAACAAGGCGCTCTTCTCGGCCCTGAAGCTGGAGAAAATCGTGCTGTTTCTGACCATCGGGCTGATCGTCCTGGTCGCGTCGCTCAACATCGTCACCTCCCTCATCATGATGGTGATGGACAAGCAGGGGGACATCTCGATCCTGGCCGCCATGGGAGCGCGGCCCGGGACCATCCAGAAGGTGTTCATGCTGCAGGGGCTCCTCATCGGGGTTTTCGGAACGATCCTGGGCGGCCTGCTCGGGGTGGGCGCGAGCTGGCTGCTCGACCACTACCGGCTCATCCGCCTGCAGCCGGAGATCTACAGCATCCCCTACGTCCCCTTCCACGTCGAGGCCTCAGACGTTCTGCTGGTGTCGGCGACCGCGGTCCTGATCAGCTACCTGGCCACGCTGTACCCGTCCCGGCGGGCGGCCGGGCTCGACCCCGTAGAGGTTTTGCGCTATGAGTAGACTGGTCGAGGTCGAGGGCCTGTCGAAGGGCTACCGCTCCGGCAACCAGAGGCTGGAGGTCCTCTCCGGGCTCTGCCTGACCGTCGACAGGGGGGAGATGATCGCCGTGACCGGGGCGTCCGGCTCCGGGAAAAGCACGCTGCTGCACCTTCTGGGGGGGATGGACCGCCCCGACGGGGGCTCCCTGAGGATAGCGGGGCGGGAGATCGCGGGCCTGCACCCGCTGGAGATGGCCGACTTCCGCAACCGCACCATTGGGTTCGTCTTCCAGTTCCATCACCTGCTCCCGGAGTTCACGGCGCTGGAGAACACGATGATGCCGCTGCTGCTCCGGGGCCAGGGCAGGCAGGCGGCCGCGGCCGCGGCCGCGGCCATCCTCGACGACGTCGGCCTCGAGCCCCGGGCGCACCACCGCCCCGGGGAACTGTCCGGGGGGGAACAGCAGCGGGTCGCCCTGGCCAGGGCCCTGGTCGGGGGCCCGGACCTGCTGCTGGCCGACGAGCCCACCGGGAACCTGGATCCGCACACCGGGCAGGCCATCGGATCCCTTTTCCGGTCGATGCACACCCGGCGCTCCCTGACCTCCCTGCTGGTCACCCACAATGAAAAGCTGGCGCGGATGTGCACGAGAACCTACCGCCTCGAAAACGGGATCCTGGTCCTAGAGTAGCCCGCCGCCGCTTTTCTGTCTTTACACCCTTTCCGGTCTATCCGTATAATGAAGACACACGACAAGGGCGCGAGCGTATGTTTGAAAAATACACCGAAAAAGCCCGCAGAGTCATCTTCTTCGCCCGGTACGAGGCCAGCCAGTTAGGCAGCCCCACAATCGAGGCCGAGCACCTGCTCCTCGGGCTGATCCGCGAGGACAAAAACCTGACGGTGCGCTACTTTCCGAAAGCCCCGGTCACCATCCAGAAGATACGCAAGGAGATCGAGGGGCGCACCCTGGTGCGCGACCGTGTGTCGACGTCGGTCGATCTCCCCTTCTCCGAAGAAAGCAAACGGATCCTCAACCGCGCGGCGGAAGAGTCCAACCGGCTAGCCCACAAACACATCGGCACCGAGCACATCCTCCTGGGGCTTTTGCGGGAGGACCGGTCCGTCGCGGCGGAGATCCTGAGGGGATACGGCATCAACCCGGAACTGATCCGGGAGGAACTGCTCCGGGGCGCCCCCGACAGGGGTGCACCCGACAGAGGCGCCCCCGAAAGGGGCGCGCCCGAAAGAGGCGCGCCCTCGAGGCCCAGGGAGCCGCTGAGCCTCCTCGAATTCTCCCGCGACCTGACCGAGGCGGCAAAGAACGACGCCCTGGACCCGCTCATAGGGCGGGGCGGCGAGACCGAACGGCTGATACAGATACTCTGCCGCAGGACCAAGAACAACCCCGTCCTCATCGGCGAGCCGGGGGTCGGCAAGACGGCCATCGTCGAGGGGCTGGCGCAGAAGATCGTATCGGGGCTCGTGCCGCCCCCCCTGGAGGACAAGCGGATCCTGGCGCTCGACATACCCCTGATCGTCGCCGGGACGAAATACCGCGGCCAGTTCGAGGAGCGCATGAAGACGATCCTGAAGGAGCTGGTTGAAAACCGCGACCTGATCGTCTTCATCGACGAGCTGCACATGCTCGTCGGCGCCGGCAGCGCCGAGGGGTCCCTCGATGCCGCCAACATACTGAAGCCCGCGCTGTCGCGCGGCGACATCCAGTGCATCGGGTCGACCACGCCCTACGAGTACCGGCGCTCGATCGAGAAGGACCGCTCGCTCGAGCGCCGGTTCCAGTCGGTGAAGGTGGCGGCGCCGTCCGAGACCGAGAGCATCGAGATCCTCAGGGGAGTCAAGGAGCGGTACGAAATCTTCCACCAGGTCCGGTACTCGGACGAATCCATCGAGGCGGCGGTGCGCCTGTCGGCCAGGTACCTGCCCGACAGGCACCTGCCCGACAAGGCCATCGACCTGATCGACGAAGCGGGCGCCCGGGTCAAACTGCGGGGGGCGGTGCTCCCGGGCGGCAGGACGGAGCTGGAGCCGCGGGTGTGTTTCCTCGACGGCGACACCGGCGCACCCGCCGGAGAGCCGGAGGCCCTGCCCCACGATTCCCCGGAAGGCGGGCCGGAGGGGTCCTGCCGGGTGCTGCGGGAACAGTGGAGGCTGCACACGGCCGCGCCGCCGGCGGTCCGGCGCGAGGACGTCGAGGAGGTGATCTCGAAATGGACCGGCATCCCCCTGTCGGCGCTCCAGGAGGAGGAGATGGCGAAACTCCTGCGCATGGAGCAGGAGCTGCACCTGAGGATCGTCAGCCAGGACAAGGCGATCCGCGCCCTCAGCAAGGCGATCCGGAGGTCGAGGGCCGGCCTGAAATCGCCCCAGCGGCCCGTGGGCTCCTTCCTCTTCCTCGGCCCGACCGGCGTGGGGAAGACGGAGATGGCGCGCTCGCTCGCCTCGTTCCTCTTCGGCAGCGACGCGGCCATGATCCGCCTGGACATGTCCGAATACATGGAAAAGCATTCGGTTTCGAAGCTCATCGGGTCCCCGCCCGGATACGTGGGCCACGAGGAGGGGGGCCAGCTGACCGAACAGGTCAAGCGGAACCCCTATTCGGTGCTGCTGCTCGACGAAATCGAGAAGGCGCACCCGGACGTCTACAACATCCTCCTTCAGGTGTTCGAGGACGGCCAGATGACCGATTCCTTCGGCAACCGGATCGACTTCAAGAACACCCTCATCATCCTGACGTCCAACATCGGGGCGCGCCACCTGGAAAAGCGCCGGCACCTGGGATTTCAGGCCACCGGCGAGGCCGAGGCCCGGCAGACCGAGGAGCTCGTCACCCGGGAGGTCAAGCGTACCTTCAACCCGGAATTCCTCAACAGGCTCGACGACATCATCCTCTTCGAATCGCTCACCGACGAGGACCTGGAGCGGATCGTGGGGCTGCTCATCGGGGCGGCCAACGAAGTGCTGCGGCAGAAAAAGATATCGATCCGCCTCATGCCCGGGGTCGAGAAGTGGATCGTGGACCAGACATGCACGGACCGGTCCTACGGCGCCCGGCCGCTGCGCAGGGCCATCCAGAGGTACATCGAGGACCCCCTTTCGGAAGGCATCATCCAGAACCGCATCAAACCCGGGGACGTGCTCGACATCTCCCCCGGCGACGGCGCCCTCCGCTACACGGTCGCCGGCGGGCCCGACGGCCCGGATCGAAGCCGGGGGGCCCATCGCCCGGGGGACGGAGAAACCGGGCACAATCCGCTCGAAAAATAATCGAACCAAATGCGCGTGCCGGAGTCTTACAAGGGCAGAGACGGAGCCGTCGTGACGGTCCCCGGCGAGATATCCGGGACTCCCGCTGGATTTCGCGCCCTCTTTTATCTAATATAGAGGTTTCATCGATAACGACCGCCTGGAGGATACATGGCCAAATCAGCAATTATCGGGGGGTGCCTTCTCGCATTCCTTCTGTCCGGGGCCGCGATGCCGGCACAGGAGCCCCAGGCGGCCCTGATCGAGAGAATCGACATCCGGGGCAGCCGCATGGGCGAAGAGAGGATCCGGTTCTACATCAACACCTCCCCGGGATCCCCCTACAGCGAAGAGCAGCTGCAGTTCGACCTCAGGGCGCTGTGGAAATCCAACATGTTCGACGACATCCAGATCCAGGAGCGGGACGGCGATATCGGGAAAATCATCACCTTCGTCCTCAAGGACAAACCGCTGATCCGCGCCCTCGAATTCACCGGCAACAGCGCCTTCTCCGAGTCCGACATCCTGGACACGTTCAAGGAAAACAAGGTGGGCCTCTCCGTCGACAGCCGGTACGAGCCCTCGAAGATCAAGACCGCGGAGCAGATCCTGAAAAGCATGCTGGCGCAGGGGGGCAAGCCCCTGGGGACGGTGCGCAGCCAGATAGAGGACATCGACCCGACGAGCATCCGGGTCCGCTTCGTCATCGACGAGGGGCCGACCGTTCAGATCGGGCAGATACGCTTCACCGGCAACAAGATCTTCGGCGACGACACGCTTCGAAACGCCCTGGAGCTCACCAAGGAGCACGGGCTCCGGACCATGTTCAAGGGGACGGACAAGTACCACCCCGAAAAGCTCGAGATGGACATCGCCATGAACCTGGAGGCCTTCTACAAGGAGCACGGGTACATGGACATCCAGGTGGGCGCACCCCAGATCCGGATCTTCGAGGGCCCCCGCGGGATGCTGCCGCTGCTGCGGAAATCCAAACGGCAGTTCGCCATCGAAATTCCGGTCGACGCCGGGGAGCAGTACCTCATTGAGAAACTCGAATTCAAGAATTGCGAGCCGCTCAACTGCGAGAACCTGGTCGCCGCCTTCGGGATGAAGCGCGGGGACATCGTCAACTTCACCAGGATCAGGGACGCCCTCGAATACACCAAGAAGCTCTACTCGAACCTGGGGTTCCTCAACTGGTCCTACATCCCCACGGAGAACCTCGACCGGGCCAACAAGCTCTACTCCATCTCCTTCGATTTCGACATCGGGAACCAGTTCTACGTCGACCGGATCGACTTCGAGGGCAACTCCAAGACGCGCGACAAGGTCCTGCGGCGGGAATTCCTCATCCAGGAAGGCCGCATCTTCGGCAGCACGGCGATGGAGCAGTCGATCCTGCGGCTCAACCAGCTGGGGCTGTTCGAGGAGATCAAAGAGGAAGACTACGAGGTGCTCCCGGACGAACAAACCAGCCTGGTGAACATCAACGTCAAGGTGAAGGAAAAAAGCCAGCAGTCCATAGGCTTCACGGCGGGCGTCAGCGGAATCTCGGGCAGCTACATCGGCCTGAACTACTCCACCAACAACTTCATGGGCCGGGGCGAAAGCCTGGACTTCAGCCTGCAGGGGGGAACGCGGACCACCTACTACTCCGTGGCCTTCACCGAGCCCTATCTGCTCGACTCCCCCTGGAACATGGGCCTGCAGGTCTTCAAGCGCCGGCAGCGCTACGACACCTACAACACCTACGGGATCACCGACTACCTGACCGGGGAGCCGTTCGAACTCTACACCCGGCACTCGACCGGGACCCAGCTGTCGCTCAGGCGCCGCATCGGCCGGTCGCTGTGGTCGGGCGGATTCGGCTACTCCTTCCAAAGCATCCAGATCACCGACATCGACGAATCCCTCGGCAACAACCTCGTTTCGCAGATCGCCGGCTCGACCAGCTACGACGGCATCCTCCGCAGCGAATTCACCCCCTCGGCGAGCTACAACTCGACCAACCACTACTTCAGCCCGTCCAAGGGCACCAGCCTGCAACTGTCCGTCGGGATATCCGGAAGCGTATTCGGCGGGGACTACAACATGATCCAGCCGACGGTCCAGCTGCGGCATTTCTTCCCGGACAGGTGGCTCAGCCACGGCCACAACGTGTTCGGGCTCCAGCTCATCGGCCAGTACGTCCAGGCCTACAACGACTCGAGCGTCCCGTTCTACGAGCGCTTCTACATGGGGGGGGAAAACCAGATCCGCGGCTTCGACATCCGCTCGATCATGCCCTACGTCATCGTCAACACCCCGCTGTACGACCAGAGCGGCAACCCCCTGATCGACCCCAACACGGGGCTGGCCATGTCCAAGCCCAACCTCTCGCCGGTCGGCGGCGACACCATGGGGCTGCTCAACTTCGAGTACCGCATCCCGATCGCGGGGCCGCTTGCGATGGCACTGTTCTACGATATGGGCGTGGTGCGGATCACGCGCAAGGAGTCCCTGGGGAACTTCGGCGCGTCCACCGTCGAGGTCATCGACGAGATCAACAACAAGATCCGCGGGTCCGTGGGCGTGGAAATCCAGTTCACGCTCCCGGTCGTCAACACGCCGTTCCGGCTGATCTTCGCCCGCAACCCCCAGCGGCTGGACAAGACCATCACCGTCGGGAACACGCCCCTGAGGTTTTCCGAGGCCGCGAGCGACATCAAGTTCACAATCGGCCGCAGTTTCTAGCCCGCCCGAAGACGCCGTGCGGAAGTTCGGGCCAAAGGCGGATTCCTCTTTGCCCCGAGGGGGAACTGTAGTACATTTTCAAGTTTCAGGCATCCCGTACCCTGCCGAGGGGCAGACGGATCAATATTCAGGACGGACAACCCAGCCTACGGCAGGCTTCCCGCCTGATTGCAAAGGAGAACAGACTCAATGGTGCGACTACTATCATGCGTGCTGCTCGTGGCCCTCTGGGCGCCGGCGGCGTGTTTGGGGCAGACGGGTAAAATTGTCTGGCTGAACGTGGAATCAGCCATTCTCAGCACGGACGAGGGGAAGAAGGAGTTCGCGGTGATCCAGAAGTTCGTCGACGACAAGACCGCGGAAATGGCCTCCATGCGGAGCGAATTCGACAGCCTCAAGAACCAGCTGAGCGTCCAGGGCTCGAAACTGACCGACGAAGCGCGCGCGGACCTGCAATACCAGATCAGCGTCAAGGAGACGGACCTCCAGCGCTTTCAGCAGGACACGCAGAGGGAAATCGACAACAGGCGCGACCGCGCCACCAGCGGCATCCTCAAGAAGCTCGAGACCGTGATCGACAAGGTGGCCAGGGAAAAAGGGCTCGACGCGGTGCTCGTTTTCAACGGGCAGCGCGACGCGTGGATCGCCCCCGCGGTCGACATCACCGACGAGATGGTGAAGATCTACAACACCACCCACCCCGTCGAGCAGGCGAAGGCTCCCGCGCCGCCGGCGGCCAAACCGTAAATCCCGGGGGGCATCGCGGCGGCCGGCCCGCCGGTGCGGAGCCCGGGCGCATCCCCGAGCGGCTGGAACACTATGGCGAGCGGCATTTCGATCAAGGCCATCGACGACATCATCCGGATACTGCCCCAGCGGTTCCCGTTTCTGCTCGTCGACCGGATCCTCGAAACCGACGGCACCAGCTACATGACAGGGCTCAAGAACGTCACCATCAACGAGCCCTTTTTCCAGGGGCATTTCCCCGACCACCCGGTGATGCCCGGAGTGCTGCTCGTCGAGGCTCTGGCGCAGGTGGGAGTCATCCTGCTGCTCAGCGGCGACCCGGAGCGCGGTTCCCGGCTGGTCTACTTCTCGGGAATCGACAAGTGCCGGTTCCGTCACCCCGTTGTTCCCGGGGACCAGCTCCGCATCGACGTACGGGTACTGAAAACCAGGGGGCGGTACTACAAAATGCGGGGGCGGGCGACGGTGGAGGGCCGCCTGGCGGTCGATGCCGTGCTCGCATGCTCCCTGGTGCCCCGGAGTTGACGCGGCGTCCCGCCCAGCGGGGCGGGACGGACGTTCCCCCGGTACCGCGACGTGCAACATTCACCGGATTTCTAGTGCCATGCCCATACACCCTACGGCCATCATAGACACGTCCTGCCACATCTCCCCCAGCGCCACCGTCGGGCCCTACTGCACGATCGGTCCGCACACGACGATCGCTAGCGGCACGGTCCTGGACGGGCACGTCACCATCGGGGGCTGGACAACCATCGGGGAACGCTGCCGGTTCTACAGCCACAGCTCGGTCGGCACCGACCCGCAGGACCTGAAATACCGGGGGGAGGAGACGCGGCTGGTCATCGGCGACGACAACGTGTTCCGCGAGTTCGTCACGCTCAACCGCGGGACCGGGGAGGGCAACGGGGCCACCGTCGTCGGCCGCGGGGGCTACTTCATGGCCTACAGCCACGTCGCCCACGACTCGGTCGTCGGCGACGGTGTGATCATGGCCAATGCCGCAACCCTTGCCGGGCACGTCACCGTCGGCGACCACGCCACCGTCGGCGCCTTCAGCGCCGTCCACCAGTTCTGCCGGGTGGGCCCCCACGCCTTCATCGGGGGGTTTTCGGTCGTGACGCGCGACGCGCTCCCCTACGTCAAGACCGTCGGGGACAGGAACCGGGCGAAGATATACGGGATCAACACCCTGGGGCTCGAGCGCAGGAATGTTCCCCCGCAGGCCATCGCCGAACTGAAACAGGCCTACAGGGTCTGCTTCCGCTCCGGGCTCAACACCGGGGACGCCCTGGCGAAGGTCCGGTCCATGCGCTGGACCGCCCCGGAAATCGACACCCTCATCGGGTTTATGGAACAGTCCAAGCGCGGCTTCATCCGCTAGGGACGTTCGTGCATGCGGCCGGTGCCTCCATGGATGACGGAAACAAAAAACTGGGCCTGATCGCCGGAAACGGCCAGTTCCCCTTCAAGGTGCTTCACTCGGCCCGGCAGCAGGGCATTCCCGTCGTCGTCGCGGCCGTCAAGGGGGAAGCGCTCCCGGAAATCGAGGGGCAGGGGTATCCCGTCCACTGGCTGGGCCTCGGGGAACTCGGCAAGCTCATCGGCCTGTTCCGGGCCGAGGGCGTCGGCAGGGCCATCATGGCCGGCCAGGTCCGGCACGTGCAGATCTTCAGCGCCTCCATCCCCGACCTGACGATGATGCGCATGCTGGCCGGGCTCAAGAGCCGGAACACGGATTCCCTCATCGGGGGGGTGTCGAAGATTCTGGAGGAGTCGGGGATCACCCTGGTGGATTCGACCGTGCTGCTCGGGCCCCACCTGCCAAAGGAGGGGGCGCTCTCGGCGCGGGGATTTTCCGGGGCGGAGCAGGCCGACGTGGCCTACGGGCGGCCGATAGCCCACGCCATCGCGTCGATGGACATCGGCCAGACCATCGTCGTGGGGGACCGGGCCGTCGTCGCCGTCGAGGCCATGGAAGGGACCGATGCCGTCATCGCGCGGGCGGGACGCCTGGCCAACGGCAGGCGGCTGACCGTCGTCAAGGTCAGCAAGCCGAAGCAGGACATGCGGTTCGACATCCCGGTCGTGGGTCTGGCGACGGTGGAGGCCATGGCCGCGTCCGGGGCGACCGCCCTGGTGATCGACGCCGCCAGGACGATCGTATTCGACCGCGAAGCCATGGTCGCCGCGGCCGACGCGCGCGATATCGCCATCGTCGCGCTCCCCCCCCTGGGCGGGTAGCCGGCCCGGGCGGCGGAAAAAATGGAAAGCGTCCGGCCCTTTGTCGTACATAGTCTCGGAGCATCGGATGGATAGAGTCAGAGTCGGGGTTGTCGGCGCGGGAGCCTTCGGGCGGCATCACGCGCGGGTGTACGCGTCGTTGCCGGGCGCCGTACTGACGGGCGTCGCCGACGTGCGCCCCGGCCGGGCCGAGGAGGTCGCGGCCCCGCTGGGGGCGGAGGCCTTCACCGATCCCGCCGGCCTGTTCGGGAAGGTCGATGCCGTCAGCATCGCGGTCCCGACCACCCTGCACGCGGACATCGGGGAGCAGTTTCTGCAGCGCGGGATCCATGTGCTGGTCGAGAAGCCGATCGCCCACACGCTCGAAGACGCCGACCGTCTGGTCCGCGCTGCGGCCGCCGGCGGCCGCGTCCTCCAGGTGGGGCACCTGGAACGCTTCAACCCCGCCGTCGCGAAGCTGCGCGAAATCGTCTCCCGCCCCCGTTTTTTCGAGTCGCACCGCCTGGGGTCGTTCACGCCGCGCAGCCTCGACATCGACGTCGTCCTGGACCTGATGATCCACGACCTGGACATCATAGGCTCCCTGGTCCGGTCCCGCGTCGCCGGGGTGCAGGCCGTCGGCATAGCCATCCTGACCGGGCGCATCGACATCGCCAACGCCCGCATCATTTTCGAGGACGGATGCGTCGCCAACATCACCGCCAGCAGGGTATCGGCCGACAAGGTCCGCAAACTGCGGCTGTTTCAGAAGCACCAGTACATATCCCTGGACTACACGCGGCAGGATGTGACCGTCACCGGCCTCGAGCAGACTCGGGAGGGGGGGCTCCCGGAAATCGTCAGCCGCAGGCTCACTCCCGAAAACAGGGAGCCCCTCCGCGAGGAACTCGACGCCTTCCTCAGGGCGGTACGAGGGATCGGGCCGGTCGAATGCACCGGAGGCGACGGGCGCCGCGCCCTTGCGCTCGCCCTCGAGATCCTGGCCCAGGCGGAACGGGCGCAGGCCCTCGAAATTGACAGGTCCTGACCCCTGTACCACTACGGACGGGAGGAAACGACCCGGAGCACGAGGATGTTTGATTTTGCACTGTCCACCAACCGGAGAAGGCGGCCGACGGGGCGTTTTTGCGTCTCCGTCGCGGCCAGCTGCGTCCTCCACCTGCTGCTGGTGGTCGTGCTGGTGGAAAACCCCTGGTTGTTCCGGGGGGGGATGTATCCCCATTTCCGCGGGCTGATCCTCTTCCCCGAATACTCGGAATCCCCCGACGCCCCCGACGACGGGGAGTACCGGACCGTCGCGGTTCTCCGGCCGATGGAGCTCCCCCCGTACGACGTGCTCCGGGGCCTGATATACGACTGGGACAACCCGCCGGAACGGAACGCGGACACCCGGAGAACCGAGGTGCGCTGGGGGAGCGGGCAGGAAGACGCCCCGGACGTGGATGTGCGGCTGACCGCCGAAGCCGCGCCGGAGACTCCGGCGGGGTCCGAAGACGCCTCGGACCTGGCCGAGGTTCCGGGAACCGGGTCCCGGCCGGGAGAAGGGGAGTCGGCCCCCGCCGTCCCGGAGCCGGAACCCGCCGCCGAAGCCGTCACCCCCCTGGAGGGGCCCCCGCCCGGGGAGGAGGCGCTCGCGCTCGATACGGCCCCCGCGCGGATCCCCGTCGCGCCCCCCGCGGCCGAGGAGGAGGGCATCCGCACATTCGACACCATGGACCAGGCGATCCGCGGGAGCGGGAGCGGCATATTCGACCACCAGGGCTTCCCGCTCGACGAATACGCCAGCCGCATCCGGCAGCGGGTGACCAGCAACTGGTACATCCCCTCGAACCTCCGCGAGTCGAACGGGTACACGACCATCATTTTTTACATCGACCGGGAGGGGAACAACTTCGATGCCCGCATCGTCGATTCGTCCGGCAACAATTCGCTGAACATGACGGCGCTGAACGCCATCATCCAGTCCGATCCCTTCCCGCCGCTGCCGGAAGGTTTCCCGGGGAAGCACATCGGCGTGAAATACATATTCATCCCCGACCCCCGATGAAGCGCGCTCAGGCGGTCCCGGCGGCACCGGGGCCTCCGCATCACAAAAGGTTCAGGACAATGCTCACGCGACACCCACAGCTGACGGTCATCCTGCTCTCGGCGGCCACCCTGTTGATGTGCGCCTGCGGAAAACCCAAGGCCCGGGTCGAGCCCCCGAAACCGCCGCCCCAGGCCGGGACGGAACGCGCCCGGCCTGGAGCGGCGCCGGGGCCTGGGGCGGCGCGGGAGCCGGGCGTCGACAAGGCCGTCGGCGCGACGCCCGACAGCGCCCTGGGGCCGTGGATCCGCATCGGCCTCGTCACCGATGCCGCGGAGGTCGTCATCGCCTCCGGCGGCGAGTACTACCTCATGGAAAACGTCCCGGAGGCCGAAAGAAAGGCGGTGCGGGGATCGGTGCGCATCCGTTTCGAGCGCGGGCCGGGAACCGGACCGGCCGGGCCCTGCCACCGCGTCCAGGTCCTCTCGTCCAGGAGCCGGGAGTCGGCCGAAAGGATCCGGGCGGAACTCGAGAAGGCCCTCGGGGTGCCGGCCGTTCTGCGCGAGAACTCCGACGCCACCTCGCACCGGGTACGGGTGGGGGAGTTCGAGACCAGGGATGAGGCCGCGCGGCTGCGGGACACCCTGGCCGGCAACGGGTATCCGGACGCGTTCATCGTCGAGGATGCCCGCCCGGGCGGCACCGGCCGGCCGGCCCTGGCGCTCCGGGGAGAGGACGGGCTCTTCATGGTCGGCGGCTCCGGATTCCTTTTCCTGCCCCCCTCGGGTTCCGGATTCCTGACCCTGGACGGGAAGGCCTACCGCGGGCTCCTCGACGTGCGGCCCGGCGGCAACAACCGCGTCACCGTCGTCAACCGCCTCCGGATGGAGGAGTACCTCCCCGGCGTCGTCCCCGCCGAGATGAGCCCGGCCACCTACCCGGAATTTGACGCGCTCGCGGCGCAGTCGATCGCCGCGAGGACCTACGCGCTCAGGCACATGGGCCGATACGAGTCCCAGGGATTCGACCTGACCAACGACACCAGGACCCAGGTCTACGGCGGCGTGGCCGCCGAAAGGGAGGCCACCGACGAGGCCGTGCGCCGCACGGCCGGCCTGGCCGTCTACTACGACGGCGAGCTGATCGACGCCATGTACACGTCGACGTGCGGGGGGCGGACGGAGGATTTCGCCAATGTGTACGGCGGCCCCCCGGTCCCCTACCTGGTCAGCGTCGCCTGCGCCGTCGATGGTGGCGCCGCCGACGGCGCGACCATCCCCGGGCGCCACAGCCTGAACGCCCCGGTGTACGCCGACGACGGGAGCCTGGCCAACCGGGACCTGGAACTGGCCCGGGTCCTCGGCATCGCCGGAGCCCCCCTGTCGGCCGCCGACCTGGACGGCCCCCTCGACGGCGGGGAGGCAGCCGGCCTGATCGGCAGGGCTCAGAGGATCATCGACCCCCGCGGGGGCCCGCCCGGCGGCCCGCCCGGCGGCGCTTCGCCGGTCACCCGCATCGCCTTCCTGCAATCGGCCGCGGAGCATCTGTTCGGCCCCGACGAGATCCGCCGCAGGATTTCCCCGGCGGACGCGGCCTACTACTCCGGCAACCTCGCCGACGGGCCCGAGGTCCCCGAAACGGCGCGCCCGGCGCTGGCCTTCCTGATGCAGAAAAACCTGTGGCGCCCCTTCCCGGACAACACCGCCCGCCCGCACGACCCCATCCGCAGGGGCGAGGCGCTGCTGCTGGTGCTCCGCTGGGCGGAATCCCAAAAGCCCGACGTCCTCCGCCAGGGCGTATTCTCCGCGGCGGCCGCGGAGCCGTCCGGCGCGTCGGCCGCGGAGATCGAGATCCGCTGGGGCCATAGCGCGCGCACGTTCCGCCTGGCCCCGAACCTGGCCGTGTTCCGCAGCGAGGCCGGCAGGAGGATCCCCGTGGAGGCCGTCCGGGTCATCGGAAACGAGAAGGCCGCATTTCACGTCGACCAGGACGGTGCCATCGATTTTCTGGAGGTCGAGCTCAACCCGTCCGGGGCCGCAAGCGACCGCTACTCCCCCGTGGCGACCTGGGAAGCGACCCTTGCGCGCAAGGACGCCGGGGAAAAGCTGCGTGCCCTGGCCGGCGACATCGGGGAACTGGAGGACATCGAACCAGCGCGCCTGGGCAATTCCGGGCGTGTCGTCGAGGTCCGCGTCGTGGGCAGCCGGTCCTCGGCCGTGGTCAACGGCTACAGGCTCCGGGGGGCGCTGGGGCTCCGCGACACGCTCTACACGATCGAGCGGCAAAAGACGCCCGACGGCGCCGTCGCGTCCTTCACCTTCCACGGGCGCGGCTACGGGCACGGGGTCGGGCTGTGCCAGGTGGGCGCCTACGGGATGGCCAAGGCCGGGAAGAGCTACCGGGAGATCCTCGAGACCTACTACCGGGGGGTTGAAATCAAAAAGGCGTACTGAGCGCCCCCGCCCCGGGGACCCCCGCCCCGGGCGCCCCCGCCCCGGGCGCCCCATCCCCCGCCTGCCGGAAAGGATCCTTCCCGTCCCATTTGCCGCCGCCGGCCAGGACCGTGTAGAGCGCGTCGTAGTGCATGGTCTCGAAAATCGTGAACTCGTTGAAGGAGATGATCTCCCTGTCGTCGGCGTACTGCCGCTCCTTGGGCAGGCTCTCGACGGGGGGGACGACGCGGATGCCCCGGGTCCACCCGGTCACGCCCGGGCCGAAGACGGTGATGCCGGGCTTCGGCCCCAGGCCGCGGGAGGCCATGAAGGCGCTTTCGCGGTCGTGCACGTTCCGGACCCCGTAGAACCCGAGGCCGGTGATGTAGCTGATGCCCAGGGGGTTCAGGCCCGTCTTGTAGTCCATCAGCTCCGAGGCCGCGTCGAAATACCCCTGCTCCCCTGTGAGCCTCCAGGCCAGCATGGGGGCGGCCGCGTACTGCGGCTGGCGCACGTTGTGGCCCCAGGCCGTGCCGGCGGGGTTGTTGCCCACGGGGTAGGCGTGGCGGCGCAATTCGGCGATGGCGGCGTCGGCCGCCTCCAGGATCGCATCCTTGAAGAAGGCGGCGATGGCCGGGTCGACCGGGACCTTCGTCTCCACGATGTAGGAGAGGATGTAGGCGGGGTTGTCGAACCGGTCGTCATTGAGCGAGTACCCCGGGGTGAGGTAGATGTTGTTTTTGAGCCCGGCGGCGATGCCGTAGAGCTCCCGGACGGCCCGGTGGTCGGCCTCGTCGCCCAACAGCAGGTACCGCTGGATGTGGTAGTAGAGCCGTTCGGGGGCGGCCACGGTCTCCCGCTCGAACGCCATGGCCCGGTCGGCCCGCCGGGCCAGCTCCGCGCTCCGGACCTCGTCGTACGGGGCCAGGGCGCGGGCCAGGTGCAGGAACAAACCGGCGGCCGTCGCGGTCGCCCGGCTGTCGATGCGCACCGTGCCGTATTTCTTGTCGTCCCGGTCCATCGGCGCGGCGAACGGCTCGGGGTATCCCCGGGTTTCCGTCCCGAAATGAACGCTCCCGTCCTCGTTCTGCAGGTGCTCCCATGCCAGGGCCCCCCACGCGGCCTCGTCGAGGATGTCCGGGACGCCGTTGGCGTAGTTGACGATCCCGTACCGGTCGTCGAAATCGCCGGGGATGTCATACTGGTTGTCGGTGAAATACTCCGGGAACGCCTCGTAGATCATCAGGTTGATGGCCGGGTTGGCCATGTGGTAGGCGCGGCGGTCCGCGTCCCCGGCATCGTGGTATCCGCCGTGGACGACGAGCACGCGCTCGCTGCCCGATACATCGATGTTGGCCTCGCCGATCGGGCCGTCGACGTCGTAGACGCGCGTGTGGCAGGGGAGCGGCCGTATGTCGGGATCGTGGATAGGGCACCCGCACCGCTGCAGGTACTGGGCCCGGAAAAGGGTGTAGGCGAGCCTCCGGGAGAACGCCCCCCCCACGCCGAAGGGATGGGAGCTGCCGCAGCCCCGCACCGCGATCTTGTACGGCCCCCCCTCGGGCACGCCCTCCAGGTCGATCCGGTAGACGTAATCGCCCGAGCCCTCGTCGCGGCCGGTTTCCTCGAGCGTCCCCGACGCAACGGTCCGGCCCGTGGCCGTTTCGAACACTTCATAGGCGGGCAGTTGCCCCCGTATCGGCTCCGCCCCCCCGGTGCCGAGCCAGACGGCGAAGTTCGCGTAGCGCACCCGGGAACGCGCGCTGTAGCCCGACTGGTTGGTTTTGATCGCCTCGCAGAACATGTCCCTCTCGCGGAAAACGGCCGCCATCCCCCCGTAGGGCGTCTCCACCCGGTAGGTCTTCCCTTCCTCGAGCCCCGACGTCCTCAGGTAGACGTGGTGGGTCATGGGATCGGCCGCGGTGGCGTACCGGGTGATCTCCCGGGCCGGCTCCCCGTTGACGGTCCACCGGGACGCGTCCCGGGTGTCGACCGCGTCGACGTCGGCCGTATCCCCGGCGAGCAGGGCCACCAGGACATCGCTCGATGCCGTGCGGATTTCCGTCAGGGTCGCCCCGGCACGGGCTCCCGGGATCCCGCACAGCAGGCATAGGCACAGTATCAGGTTCGGTCTCATGGGCGCACCCCCGCCGGGGCCCGGGGATCGGGCCCCTGGACTGACGAATGTTGGCGACAGCAACCGGCCGGGCCGGAACGTCTTATTGTACACCAGGTGCCGCCCGAAACGGGACCCCCAACGGATTGCGCACCCGGGCGCCGGGTTTTCGGGTATGATGGCCCCCGGGGAGCCCCCCGCATTCCCGGACCGTCCGGGTGCCGGAGCGCCCCCCCTAGCGCGGAGGGCGGACCCGTGGCAGGGCTGGACCCCGGAATCGTCGTTGTCGGCCCGACCGCTTCGGGCAAAAGCCGGCTGGGCATCGGCCTGGCCCGGCGCCACGGCGGCGAGATCCTGGGCTGCGACGCGCTGCAGCTCTACCGGGGGATGGACGTCGGGACCGCCAAGGCGACCGCCGCCGAAAGGCTGGGGGTCCCCCACCACATGATCGACATCCTGGACCCGACCGAGGAATTCTCCGCGGGTGCCTACTCGAGCCGCGCGCGGGCGGTCCTCGAGGACATCCGGGGCCGCCGCCGCATCCCCCTTGTCGTCGGCGGCACCGGGTTCTACCTCCGGGCCCTGCTCGAGGGGCTGTTCGCGGGCCCGTCGCGCGACGAGGCGCTGCGGGCGAGGATGCGCAGAATCATTGAAAGGGGGGGCCCGGGGAGGCTCCACCGGGCGCTCGGGCGGGTCGACCCGGCATCGGCGGCCAGGATAGCGGCCGCCGACGGCGAGCGCATCATCCGCGCCTACGAGATCTACCTGTCGAGCGGCCGGCCGATGTCCTGGTGGCAGGGGCGGCCGCGGGACGCCCTCGGCGGCTGGCGGTGGCTCAAAATCGGCATCCGCCTCCCCCGCGCGGTGCTCTACGCGCGCATCGACGCGCGCGTCGACGCCATGTTCCGCGCCGGCCTGCTCGAGGAGGTGCGGGGGCTGGTCGAACGGTTCGGCCACGGCGCCCCCGCGTTCAAGGGGATCGGCTACCGCCAGGCTGTCCGGCACCTCGACGGAGCGCTCTCGCTCGAGGAGGCCGTCGAGGAGACCAAGCGGGAAAGCCGCCGCTACGCCAAGAGGCAGTCGACCTGGTTCGGCCGCGACCCGGAGATCGCGTGGATCGACGACGACGGGGAATCCCTCGAGGAAAAGGCCGACCGGCTGGTCGCGCGCTTCCTCGACTCCGGCGCCTGAGCGCCGCCCGGAGGCGTCCCGCCCCTCTCTCGAATCCATCCCTTGCCCCAGGCGACAGGACCGCATTCGGTGCGGCGCTCGCATCGAAGGGGTGCACGTTGCGTGCCCGAACCGCGGCGTGCCGGCTCCCACAGGGGGCTTCCCCAACGTTTGAAAGGGCTTGCAGCCTCCGGCCTCCCGAGGACTGGCCGGCAGGAGGGCGCAAAGTGAGGCCGGGAGCTCACTTGTTTTCCTGCAGGTGCCGCACTTCGGCCGCCCAGCCGGTGCGCGGCGGAATAAATGCAATTCGCTCCGTGAAAATTCCCCGCCGTCCCTCTATAATACACGCATGGAATTGGAACCCGTTATCGGACTCGAGGTGCACGCGCAGCTGCGGACCCGGAGCAAGCTGTTCTGCCAGTGCAGCACCCGGTTCGGGGCGGCCCCGAACGCCAACACCTGCCCGACCTGCCTCGGGCTCCCCGGGGCCCTCCCCGTCCTGAACAGGGGCGCCGTCACCATGGCCGTCAAGGCCGCCATGGCGCTCGGGTGCCGGATCAACCCGGCGTCGGTCTTCGCCCGGAAAAATTACTTCTACCCCGATCTGCCCAAGGGATACCAGATATCGCAGTACGACGTCCCGCTCGGCGAGGACGGCTGCGTCCGCGTCCTGACCGGGGAGAGGTCCGAAACCGGGAAGATCGTCAACCGGAGGGAAAAGGCCTTCGGCATCACGCGCCTGCACATGGAGGACGACGCCGGCAAGTCGATCCATGAAGGCGCCGCCGTCGGCGCGGCCAAATCGAGGGTCGATCTCAACCGCAGCGGCGTCCCCCTGGTCGAAATCGTCAGCGAGCCCGATTTCCGCAGCAGCCAGGAGGCCTACGACTACCTGATCGAGCTGAGGAAGACGCTGCTGTACCTCGCCGTATGCGACGGCAACATGGAGGAGGGGAGCCTGCGCTGCGACGCCAACGTTTCCCTGCGCCCGGCCGGCGCCGCCGCCTTAGGCACCAAGGTGGAGATCAAGAACCTCAATTCCTTCCGCTTCCTGCAGCGGGCGCTCGACTACGAAATCGGGCGCCAGAAACGGGTCCTATCCGAGGGCGGGGCCGTCACGCAGGAAACCCGCCTGTGGGACGAGGCAAGCGGGCGGACGTACCCGATGCGCAGCAAGGAGGAGGCCCACGACTACCGCTATTTCCCGGAACCCGATCTGATGCCCGTGCGGCTCGACCCGGAATGGGTCGAACGGCTGCGGGAGGAACTCCCGGAGCTCCCTGGTCCGAAAATGCAGCGGTTCCTGCTCCAGTACGACCTGCCGGCCGACGATGCGCTGTTTCTGACCGGGTCGCCCGCCCTGGCGGACTTTTTCGAGGCGTGCGCCCGGGACTCGGCCAACCCGCGGGCCGCGGCCAACTGGATCATGGGGGACCTCGCCTACAGCCTCAAGACCTCCGGCAGGGACATCGCCGACTCCCCCGTGACGCCCCCGAAGCTCGCGTCGCTGATCCGCGCCGTCGACTCCGGCCGGATATCGGGCAAGATCGCCAAGGCGGTGTTCGAGGAGATGGCCCGCTCCGGCGAGGACCCCGGCCCGATCATCGAGCGCCGGGGGCTGGCCCAGGTCAGCGACGAGGCGAGCCTCGCCCCCGTCATCGACGCCGTCGTCGCGGACAACCCGAAGCAGGCGGAGGAGTTCCGGTCCGGCAAAACCAGGGTCCTCGGCTTCTTCGTCGGCAAGGTGATGCAGCAGACCAGGGGCCAGGCCAATCCGCAGCTCGTCAACGAGATGCTTCTCGAGCGGCTCCGGAGCGGCCGGCGGTGACCATCATGGGGAATTCCGAAACCAGGAGACAGGCCGCGGCGGCGCGCAGGGAGCGGATCCGTGCCAAAGCCCCCGGGGCGCTCCCCCCGGAGGGGGGCCCGCCCCGCTTCGTCGCCGACGTCATGCTCGGGAAGCTGGCGAAATGGCTCCGCATCGCCGGCTACGACGTCCTGTACTCGAACCGGTACGGCGACGAGGAACTCGTCGCCCTTTCCCGGGACCAGGGACGGATCCTGCTGACGATGGACACCGGGCTTCTGGTCCGCAGGTCGGTCGGACGCTTCCTGTATCTCGAGCGCCCGGACCCCGAGGGCCAGCTCCGGGAGGTTTTCGACGCCGTCGGCGCGGCCGGGATGCCCCGGCCGCTCTCCCGCTGCCTCGGGTGCAACGAGCCCCTGGCGGAGGCGCCTCGGGAATCGGTGCGGGGGCGGGTCCCCCCGTTCGTCTTCGCAACCCACGCGCGTTTCACCACCTGCCCGAAATGCGGGAAGGTCTACTGGTCCGGCACGCACTGCGGATCGGCCTGGAGAACCCTGGACCGGCTGCTGCCGCGACACCGGCGGCGGGCCGAACCCTAACGGCATGCTCTCACGCACCGACAAAGACAGAACCCTCCGCTACATCGAGTCGGTCCGATCCGGCAGCTTCACGTTCCGGGACGTCGTGCGGTTTCTCGACCTGGACAGCGACGACCGGAGGAGCCTGCAGCGCTACCTGGACGAACTGGACGCCGACGGCATCATCCGGCGCGTCAGGCGGGGGACCTACGCCCTGCCCAAACGCGAAAACCTGGTCGCGGGTGTGCTCCACTGCCACCGCGACGGCTACGGCTTCCTGGTTCCGGAGGACCGGTCCCTCCACGGCGAGGACGTCTTCATCCCCGGCCGGAACATGGAGGGGGCCCTGCACGGGGACCGGGTCTATGTCCGGATCGAGCGGAAGAAGACGCCCGCACGGCGCCTCCGGGGCGGCCGCCGCGCCCTCCCGGAAAAAATCAGGGTCGAAGGCGCCGTGGTGCGCATCCTCGCCAGGGGGCACACGCGGATCGTCGGCCGCTACTGCGCGCACCCCCGCTTCCCCTTCGTCACCCCCCTGGACCCGCGCATGTTCCGCGACATACGGATCCCCTTCCACGAGAGCGGCGGCGCACAGGATGGCCAGATCGTGGCCGTCGACATCACCCAGGAGCCGGGGCGGAACCGGCCGGCCCAGGGACGGGTGCGCGCGGTCCTCGGCCACCCGGGGGACCCCGGCATCGAGTACGCCATTCTGGAGCACAAGTACGGGCTGCCGACCGCATTCTCGCCCGAGGCCTCGCGGGAGGCCTCGGGGCTCCCCGACCACGTTCTCCCGCAGGAGTACGAGGGGCGCGAGGATTTCCGCGGCGAGGTCGCCGTGACCATCGACGGGGAAACGGCCCGCGACTTCGACGACGCGGTGAGCCTCAGGACGGCCCCCGGCGGGCATTTTCTGCTCGGCGTGCACATCGCCGACGTTTCCCACTACGTGCGCCCCGGCGGCGCCCTGGACCTGGACGCCTACGCGCGCGGCACGTCGGTCTACTACCCCGACCGCGCCATCCCGATGCTTCCCCCGAAGCTCTCGAGCGGGATCTCGAGCCTCCGGCCGGGCGTGGACCGGCTGGTGCTCTCGGCCATCCTGGAGATCGACGGCCGGGGGAACGTCCTCCGCAGCCGGTTCGCCCGGGGGGTGCTCCGCAGCCGGGCGCGCATGACCTACGCGGCCGTGGCGGGGATTCTCCGAGGGGGCGACTCCCCGGGGGAGGGCCTGGACCCGGGCATCGCGCCCATGCTCAGGATGATGCAGGAGCTCTCGACGATCCTCTACCGGAAGCGGTTCCGCCGCGGCGCCGTGGATTTCGACCTGCCGGAAGCGGACATCCGTATCGATGCCGGCGGCAGGGTCCTAAGCGTGCTGGCGGCCGAACGGAACGAGGCCCACCGCATCATCGAGGAGTTCATGCTCGCGGCCAACGAGTGCGCCGCCGGGCGCCTGCAGGCGGCCGGTGCCCCGGCGCTGTTCCGCATCCATGAAGACCCGGACCCGGCCAAGGTCGAGGAGTTCGCCCTTCTGGCCGCGGCACTGGGATACCCGCTCGAGCGCCGCGGGGAGCTATACGGGCCGAAGGACTTCCAGGACTTCGTCGGCCGCATGGAGGGGAAGCCGGAACAGAAATACCTCCTCTACCTGATGCTGCGCTCGTTCATGCAGGCGCGCTACTCGGAGGAGAATACGGGGCATTTCGGGCTGGCGACCGAGGCCTACACCCACTTCACGTCCCCCATTCGCCGCTACCCGGACCTGTGCGTGCACCGCCTGCTGAAGGCCTCCCTCGACGGGGGGGGCCGTTGCGGCGTCTGGGCGGACCGCCTTCCGGAAATCGCCCGGCACGTATCGGAGCGGGAGCGGGTGGCCGACGAGGCCGAAAGGGAGATGGAAAGGATCAAGAAGGCCCAGTTCATGGCCGGCCGGGTCGGCGGGGAGTTCGCGGGGATCGTCACGGCCGTCTCCCGCCAGGGGCTGCAGGTCGAGCTGCTCGACCACTACGTCGAGGGGTTCGTGCCGATGGCCTCTCTGGTCGGCGACGACTACCGCTACAGCGACAGGACCCGCTCCCTTCGCGGGAGCCGCCGAAGGAACCGCTATGCGCCCGGGTCCAGGGTCCGGGTCCGCCTCGACAACGTCGACATGGAATCGGCCCGCCTGCTGTTTTCCGTTCTCGGGCCGTAGGCGCCGCGCGGGGCCCGCTTGTTCAGACGGCCTCGATGGTCGACGGCGGCTTCGAGGCTATGTTGTAGGTGACGCTCACGACCCCGGGCACCTCGCCTACGATCTCGCCGGCAAGCCGTTCGAGAAGCTCGAACGGCAGACGGGTGGGCGTCGCCGTCCGCGCGTCCACGCTGTCCCAGCAGCGGATCTCGATCTGCTGGCCGAAATCGCGCCGGCCGTCCCGCATGCCGGTCACGCGGTCCTCGTGCAGCACCCCCAGGTACTGGAATGCGCCCGAGCCCCGGAGCAGCCGCTCGATCACCGCCGTGGCCCGGCGCACCGTTTCGACCCGCTCGGGCGTCGCCTCGCCGATCACCCGCGCCGCCAGCGCCGGGCCCGGGAACGGGATGCGGTCGAACAGGTCCGCCGGCAGCCCCAGCGCCCTGCCCAGCTTCCGCACGCCGTCCTTGCGCAGCTCGATCAGGGGTTCGAGGATGTGGTAGCCGAAAACCTCGTGCGGGTCGATGCCGAGCTGGGCGAACACGTTGTGCTGCCGCTTGATGCCCGCCACGGTCTCGTCCACGTCGGTGAGGATCGTCCCCTGCAGCAGGTGCCGGGCGCCGCTCTGGCGGACGATGCGCCCGAAAACCTGGCGGTAGAAGGCCTGGGTGATGGCCTCGCGCTTCTTTTCCGGGTCGGTGATTCCCGCCAGGGCGGCGAAGAACTCCCCGCGCGCGTCGACCACCTCCACCGCGACGCCCAGGTCCCGGAAGTACCCGACCACCTGCTCGGCCTCGCCCTGGCGCATGAGCCCGTTTTCAATGAAGACGGTCCGCAGCTTCGCCCCCAGGGCCCGGTGCCCCAGCATGGTGACCGTCGAGGAGTCCACACCACCGCTGAGCGCATTGATGGCCGTCCCTTCCCCGACCGCGTCCCGGATGTCCCGGACCTTCTCCGCGATAAAGCTTTTCGTATCGAGCGCCTCTGCCGCGATTTCCTTCCCCATCCCGGATCCTCCTCTGTGTAGTTAACGGGGTGATTTATAGCACGGTTCGGGGCGGTCGCGCAGGCGAAAATGAGCCGTCGGCCGCCCCGGCCCCGTCCGGGGCCCCCTGCGGCCGGCTCTCGGCCTTGCGGCGGAGCCGCCTGAGGATCTCCATGGCGCCGCAAAAATACGCGGCGCGCAGGCGGTCCCCGGCGCCGCAGGCCGCCCGGGCGCGGCAGGCCATGCCCGCGAGCTTGCGGTACTCCCCGCGCATGTCCGCCGGCGCGCCGTTGTAGTCCCGGTGGAAGAGCAGGTAGCGGTACCGCATCACCCCATACTCCATGGCGAGGACATCCGGGGCGGGGTTTTCGAGCACCCTCTCGAGAACGCCCTCGTAGGCGATCGCCCTGCCGAGCTCGGACGCGACGTACCCCGGGTCCCTCCCGCTTCCGCGGCCGATGTCGCCGGCCCGGGTCCGGAGCAGGATTTCGAAGTGGCCCCGGGCGTATTCCCGGTACCGCGCCTTGCTCCCCAGGTAGGAGCGGAAGAAGCGGCCGGCCGCCTGCGCCGACCGGGTGGCCCCGAGCGCCTCCATGTACGGGTAGACGGTTCTGAACTCGAAGTTGCAGATGCAGGACCGTACAGGGTAATGCGGGTTGTCCGAAACGTTGTAGTCCTCCGACGCCCGCCCGGCTTCGGGGCCGTAGACCGCGCACGGGTCGGCCCGGCCGGCGAACTCGAAATCGATCAGCCCCGCCTCGGACCCGCACAGGAGGATGTTCGGGGCCTGCAGGTCGTAGTGAATGAACCCTTCCCTGTCGAGCAGAAACAGCTTCCAGAACAGGTCGTCGAGGCGCGCCCGGCTGAGCGGGTTCCGCAGCGGATCGGGGCAATCCCCGGCGACGAACGTCGCGATCAGGTAATGCGTCGCGCCATACCGGACCCTGGCGACCAGCCGCGGGATCCCCCGGGCGGCCAGCCCGGACAAAGTCGCCAGCATGCGCGCTTCGCCGGCGAAGGTGGCGTCCGGGTTGGTCCTGTACCCGTCGAGGGCCGGCTCCTTCAGCAGCACCTCCTCCCGGGCCCCGTGCTCGTTTTCGAGCGTGGTCCTGTAGCAGATCGAGTTCCTCCCCCGGTTGAGATAGCCGCCGCGGCCCGACAGGGCGTCCTCAAGCGTCCGGAGGATGCTGCCGGGCGCGATCCCCGGATGGCGCCGGTCGAGGATGCAGAGGCTTCCTCCCGGGGCGCGCCCGCGGCGGAGGCGCGCTCCGGAGGGGGCGGTGCCGGGCTCCGCGGCCGTCGGGAGGGGGGGCGCGGGGGCGCGGGCGGTCATCTCGGGCCCCCCTCGAACAGGTCCCGCGCCCGCTGGATGTCCGCGGCGCGGTCGATCTCGGCCCAGGCGTAGGGGGCCAGGTCGAAGGGGAGGAAACCGGCGCCATGATCCCGTATCATGGCGCGCAGGAACGCGAAGTAATAGGTCCCGGGATTGTTGAATCCGCGCCGGACCCGCTCGTCGAGGAGGCGCCCGAAGAGCATCGCGTCGTTGCGGCAGAACCCCATGATTCCGGCATAGGCTCCGCTGTAGCCCTTGTAGTTCACCCCGAAGCGCAGGACCCGGCCTTCGGCGGCCTGGACGTTGATCTCCCCGGGGTCGAGGATGCGGCTGTCGTAGCCGATCAGCGACGCCGGGCGGCACGCCTGCAAAGCCGCCATCGCCCCGTCCGATACCGCCAGGTCGCCGTGGATCATGAGCAGGTCGTCGTCGAAGCAGGACCGGGCGAACCAGATGGAGGCGTTGATCCCCGTGACGTCGAAAAAGGGATTGACGACGACGGAGCATCCGGCCGCGGCCGCCGCGACCTTCTCGGCGCGGTACCCGGCCACGACGGTGACCTGCGCCCGGGGGTCGCCGGCGCGGATCTGCCGCAAGAGCCTCTCGAGGATGGATTCGCCGGCCAGCCGGATCAGGCACTTGGGCGCCCCGCCGGAGGCGCCGCCGAGCCTTTTCCCCATCCCCGCGGCCAGGATCAGGTATCTCAAAGGGCGAGCCTCCTCCGGGAAGCCTTGACCAGGCGCAGCGCGCGCACGATCTGTTCCCCGGCGTGGCCGCCTTCGCGGTGATCGTAGAAACCCAGGTACCCTTTCCGGTTGACCCGGAACAGGCCGTCGGTGTCGAACGGGTGGCGGTCGGCCCGCGCGTTCTTCGCCCGGACGAACGCCTCGAGGGAGGCGTGCAGACCGCAAAGGCTCGCCTCGATGTGGTCGAGGTTGGCCCTGTTGTCGAGGAATATGTCCTTCAGGTGTTCGTTGGCGCTCCCTTCATGGTCGAAGTGCAGCGTGCCATCCCGCCACACCCTGAAAAGATGGAGAAGATTGCAGCCGTTCGCCGGGTCGAGCTGGTGGTCGTAGAGCTCGAGCCCCCGGCTCGAAGCGACCAGGATGTGGGTGTCGTTGATGGCGGCGTAGGATTTGTAGATGCGCACGCGGTCGTCGTAGGCCTGGTTGGCGAGCAGGTTCTGCGCGAACACCACGCCGTTGCTGCCGCCGAGCAGGTCCAGGCCCGAGCCGGGGTGCTCCGGGCCGGCCGCCACGCCGAGCAGCCCCAGGACCGTGTTCCGTATGTCGACGGTCGACGCCAGGCGGGCGTACCGGAAGGGCGCGACCCCGGGCGCCCGGATGAACATGGGCGTCGCCAGCACGGACGTGTAGGGGCCGACGGCATGGACGAAGCCGCTGTTGAACCCGTGGGCCCAGAAATCGTCCCCGTGGTCCCCGAAGACGGCCAGGACCGTGGAGTCCGCCAGCCCCTTCCGGCCGAGGATGGCGGCCATCTCGCCCAGAAGCGCGTCGGTCGCCCTGTATTTTCCCTCCTGCTGCCCCGACAGGCAGCCGGCGGCACGGGTGGCGTCGGTGTTGTTGGAGATGTGGGTCAGCAGGTTCCAGAAATACACGGCGAAGGGCGCGTTGTCGGTGACGGCGTCGAAACGCGCCAGGAGCGCGTCCGCGTCGTCGGTCCCCCAGACCGGCCGCAGTTCCCCGGGCCACAGGCTGATGTCCGATCCCGAGACCCGGTGGTTGGTGTTCAGGCACAGGGCGTGCGCCTGCCACCCCTTCCCGCCGAGGATGGAAAACATGTTCCGGTTCAGCCCCGCGGGCCTGACGGCGTCCAGGGTGGCGCCGTGGTCGAGCTCGAAGCTGTTGCCGTGCCACAGCGAGGCCAGGACCATGAGCGAGGACGTGGCCGAGGCGAAGAACCGGTCGAAGCGGACCGATTCGGCCGCCAGCGCCTCCGTCGCGGGGAAGGCGCGGCCGAAGGTGGCCATGGTCTGATTGGAAATGCTTTCCAGATGAATGACGACCAGATTGCGCATCGGGGGCACAGTCTAGCACGGCCGGGGGGCGGACGCCAAGGGACGGCGCCGGCCGGCCCGGTCACCGGCCCTGCTCCGCCGCCCGCACGATCCCGTCGGCGAGCTCCGGCTCCTGCTCCGGGAACACCGTGCGCAAATCGACCAGGACCCTGTTGTCCTCCACCCGGACGATGATCGCCGGGTCCTGGAGCCGCAGCCGGGACTCGATCGTGCCCGGGCTAGGGGATCCGGATTCGATCGCGAGCAGGACCGTCTCCAGTCGGCAGTCGGGGCACGAACCGCCCCCGACGACCGAATACCCGTCCGAAAGCGCGGCGCGCACCCCTTCGGGAAGCCGGGGCGCCAGGCGGCGGCGGAACCGGGCGGTGCGCTGCCGGAGCTCCCCGGCCGTCAGGGCCATCATGCGCACGACGGGGATTTCCGAGGCAGCCCTCCCGGCCCGGTAGCTTGCCAGCGTAGCCTCAAGCGCCGCATACCGGAGCTTGTCGACCCGGTAGGTGCGCATGAGCGGGTTGCGGCGTATGGGTTCGACCAGGCGGCGCGCGCCGGCGATGATGCCCGCCTGCGGTCCGCCCAGGAGCTTGTCGCCGCTGTAGCAGACCAGGTCGGCCCCGGCGCCGAGGCTGTCGCGCACCAGGGGCTCGTCGGGTATCCCGTAGGGCCGGAGGTCCTCCAGGCAGCCGCTGCCGATATCCTCGGCCAGCGGCAGACCGGCGCCGTGCGCCAGGGCCGCCATCTCCTCCAGGGAAGGTTTCTCGGTGAAGCCGCGTATTCGGAAATTGCTCGTGTGCACCCGCAGCAGCATGGCGGTGGAGGGCCCGATCGCAGCCTCGTAGTCGCCGATGCGCGTCTTGTTCGTCGTGCCGACCTCCCGCAGCACGGCGCCGCTGCGGGCAAGGATTTCCGGAATGCGGAACGACCCGCCGATCTCCACCAGTTCCCCGCGGGAGACGACCACCTCTTTGCCCGCGGCCAGCGTGTTGAGGATCATGAAGACCGCGGCGGCGTTGTTGTTGACCACCACGGCCGCCTCGCACCCCGTGATCTCGCAGAGGATCGGCTCGATCAGCACATCCCGGTGCGACCGCTTTCCGGCGTCGATATCGTATTCGAGGTTAGTGTACCGGGCCGAATGTGCCGATACACTCTTCTGGGCCTTTTCCGAAAGCGGGGCCCGGCCGAGGTTGGTGTGCAGAATCACCCCGGTCGCGTTGACAACCCCGCGCAGTTTCGGGCGGAGGCGGAGGCGGATGGATTCAACGATGGCGTGTTCCAGGCTTGCGGGTTGCAGATCGGCCGGGGCGAACCGGGTCCCGCCGCGGATGGCGCCGCGGATCCGATCGAGGTGCGCCTGGATCTCGGAGACGACAAATGCGTGGCCGGCCGATTGCACCCAGGACGCGATGGCGGTTCTTTCCAGCAGCTGATCGACCCCGGGGATCAGCCGGAAGCTGTCGTTGGCACTGGTTTCACTCATGGGTGCATTGGAGCACAGCGAACGGAAGGCTGTCAATCGGCGATTGAGACGGGACGATGAACAAAATAGAAGACGAACTGAAAGCCATGGAGGAGGGGCTCCGGCGCCTGAAGGTCGAGTACCAGATTTTTTTCAACGGGAACCGGAAGAAACCGCCCGAGGACCTGCGGCTGCGGCTCGAGAGGATATCCAAGCAGCTTTCGGACCGCTCCGATCTGAGCCACGCGCAACGCTTCCACTACAACACCCTGGTGACGCGCTACTACACGCTGCGGAACCTGTGGCACCGGATCCTGCAGGAGCGGGAAAAGGGGAAGGAGCCCCCGGGGGCGCCCGCATCAGCCGCGGGGGAGCCGGGAGGGGGCGCGCCGGGGTCCGAATCCCCGAAGGAGGCGATCCGGGTCTCCCTGTCCGATCCCGAAACGGAGAAGGACAAGGTGAGGGACCTCTACGAGGCGCTCCTGCGCCACAAGATCAGGTTCGGGAGCCGGCCGGAGGCCACCTACCGGCAATTCGCCGAATACATCGCCGGCCGGACGCAGACGATCCGGGCGCAGTACGCGTGCCGGACGGTCGTCTACACCATTGCCCCCGACGGCGACACGATCCGCTTTACCGCCGCAGCGGGAAAATCCTGACGCCCCGTGGATAGAGGGACGCGGCGGCGCCGGGACGCGCCCGCGGGCGGCCCTGCCGGGAGGCCGCGCCGGTCCCTAGACTCCAAGTGCCGGTGAAAGGCCCGTCAACCTGCCGCCGGAGCCGGCGCTTCCAGGCGGATCACGTGTTCGGCCTGCGGGCCGCGGGGCCCCTGCTTCACGTCGAATTCGACCTGCTCCCCTTCCCGGAGCGTCCGGTAGCCTTTTTCCTGGATCGAACTGTAATGCACGAAAACGTCCGATCCCGCCGGCTGTGAAATGAACCCGTATCCCTTGGTGTTGTTGAACCACTTGACGGTGCCCGTAATTTTACTCATAGTGTCCCTTGGCAAAGCCTGAATCATCTCTAGCAGCGCCGCCGGGACCCGCCCGGCGGATCAGAAGCTGCGCCATACGATGTTGGACGTAAAACTAGAGATTTTTTCAAAAATCTAGACGAGCCGGTTTGCGGTTGTCAAGCACAAAATGAGCCTATCTGCAAACCGGACAGTCGGATCCGGGCGCGGCGCCGTCGGTGTCCGGGGGTTTCGCCCCGCCGGAGCGGCCGAGGGCGGGGCGCGCGGCCGAAGCCGCTCACTTTTTTTTTACAACACGATCCCGTCGCATGTAAGCTAGGATCAGGTACGGCTGGTTTTTTTTGCAGGGCGCCGGATCGGCCGGGGCGCAGGCCCGTAACAGACAGACCCACAGGGAGGAACCATGGTGCGCATTCGTCGGGCGTTGGTGAGCGTTTCCAATAAATCGGGGCTTTCGGAGTTTGCCCGTTTCCTCCACGAAACAGGGGTGGAGCTTCTGTCGACCGGGGGAACGGCGCGCTTTCTGCGGGAGAACGACATCCCGGTTGTCGACGTGTCCGAGTACACGGGTTTCCCCGAAATACTGGACGGGAGGGTAAAAACACTGCACCCGGCCATACACGGCGGGCTGCTGGCCGTGCGTGACAAGCCCTCCCACCAGGACCAGATGCGGCAGCAGGGCATCCGGCCGATCGATATGGTCGTCATCAACCTCTACCCGTTCAGGGAAACGGCCGCCCGAGACGGGGCGACCTTCCCGGAGGTGATCGAACAGATCGACATCGGCGGCCCCAGCATGGTCCGGTCCGCGGCCAAGAACCACGCCAGCGTCGCCGTCGTCACCGACCCTTCCGACTACGGGTGGGTCCGGCAGGAGATGCAGTCGGGCGACGGGACCCTCGGCGACCGGACCCTGTTCGCCCTAGCCCGGAAGGCCTTCAGGGCCACCGCCTCCTACGACAGCGCGATCGCCGCGTGGTTCGCCGAACGGGACGGCCCGTCCGGGCAGAAAGCGCCGGAGGGCAGGATCCCTCTTCCCGAAATGGAAACCCTGACGCTCGAGAAGGTCCGCGACCTTCGCTACGGCGAGAACCCCCACCAGCGCGGCGCCCTCTACCGCCGGATCGAGGAGGCGGCCTGCGGGATCGCCGGCGCCGAGGTGCTGCACGGCAAGGAGCTCAGCTTCAACAACCTGCTCGATTCCGACAGCGCCTGGAACCTCGTCCTGGAATTCGACCGGCCGGCCGCCGCGGTCATCAAGCACACCAACCCCTGCGGCGTCGCCCAGGCCGATGCGCTCCTTGCGGCCTACACGCTGGCGCGCGACAGCGACCCGCTGTCGGCCTACGGGTCCGTCGTGGCCTTCAACCGCCCGGTCGACCCCGGCACCGCCGAGGAGATCAACAAAACGTTCGTGGAGGTTGTGCTCGCCCCCGATTTCATGGCCGACGCCCTCGCGATCCTGCAACAGAAGAAGAACATCCGGCTGCTGAAGGTCCGGACCGACACGCACCTGTCCCTGCAGCACCGGCAAATCGGCGGGGGGTTCCTGGTCCAGGACAAAGACACCTACTACATCGACTCCGGGGACCTCAGGGTCGTCACCCGGAGAAAGCCTACGCCGGAGGAGATCGAAGCGCTGCTTTTCGGGTGGAAGGTTGTCAAGCACGTCAAATCCAACGCCATCGTCTTCGCGAACGCGTCCCGGATGCTGGGCATCGGCGCCGGGCAGACCAGCCGCGTCGACGCGGTCAAATGGGGCGCCCTGAAGGCCACGCTCCCCCTCGAAGGCGCCGCCATGGCCTCGGACGCCTACTTCCCGTTTCCCGACGGGGTGACGGCCGCGGCCGAACACGGCATACGGGCCGTCATCCAGCCGGGCGGCTCCGTACGGGACTCCGAGGTGATCGACGCCGCCGACGAGCGGGACATCGCGATGGTGTTGACCGGGATACGGCATTTCAAGCACTGATGTGATGCGGGGATGAACTACTACAACTACTTCACCGAGATAGAGGAGCATTTCGTGCGGCGCAGGGGCAGGCACCTCCTGGTGTCCCCCATGGACTGGGGATTGATCGCCGCGTGGCGGGATGCCGGGGTTCCCCTCGCGGTGGCGCTCAGGGGCATCGACGTCGCCATGGACAGCTTCTTCGCGCGGCAGCGGCGCGGCAGCGCGAAAGTCAACAGCCTCTGCTACTGCCACGACAGCGTGATGGCCGAGTTCGACGCCTACCGGGAATCCCGCGTCGGGGAATCCCCATCGCAGCCGCGGGCCCCGGCCCCGCCCGAGGCCGGCGGCGCGGAGGAGGTTTCCGAATCGGCCGCCTACGTCTCCGGCATCCTCCGCCGGCTGGAATCCCTGCCCGAGAGGGCGCGCCTGGACGCTTCGGCCGCCGAGGGGATCGCCCGGGTGCGGCAGAGGCTCGAATCGGTGCTGGAGGCCCTCGGCGAGGGCGGGCGCGTCGATTTCGAGTCCCTCGAGCGGGATCTCGGCATGGCCGATGCCGTCCTGGTGGAAGCGCTGACGGCGGGCATCGGGGGGCAGCAGCGGCTCGAGTGGGAGCAGGAGGCGAAAACCGAGCTCAAAATCTACCGCAGGAAGCTGCCGAAGGAGATGTACGCGAAAATCCACGAGAACTGCATGCGGGGGAAAATCCACCGGGCCTTCGACATCCCGGAATTCAGCCTTTTCCGCCTGTGACGCGCCACCGTCGGGCAGGGGGGAGCCCCGGTCAAGGAGCGGTCCATTGCACCGGACCTTCGAAATCGACATTGAGAAACTGGTCTACGGCGGGTCCGGCCTTGGCCGCTGCCGCGGCAAGGTGGTATTCGTCCCCTTCGCCGCCCCGGGGGATCGCCTGCTGGTCGAGCCGGTCCGGGAAAAGAAGGACTATGTCCAGGCCAGGATCTGCCGGGTGCTGGCGCCCGGGCAGGGCCGGACCGATCCCCCCTGCCCGCACTTCGGCTCCTGCGGCGGCTGTCACTGGCAGCATCTGCAGTACCCGCTGCAGGTGGCGGCCAAAGGGGACATTCTCCGGGAGATCCTCCGCCACCGGTTCCCCTTAACCCGGGACCTCCCCGTGACCGTGGCGGCGTGCCCGGAGCCTTTCGCCTACCGATCCCGGGCCCGCCTGCAGCTCGGGCGGTCCGGCTCCGGGGCTTTTCCCGGGTTCTTCCGGCAGGGGTCCCGCGATGTCGAAGCGATCGACAGCTGCCTCTTGCTGCGGCCGCCGCTCGATCGCGCCCTGGCCGCGCTTTGCCGCGACACCGGAAGCCTGCGGCCCGCTGCGTATGCCGGGGGGATCGACATAGCCGGCTCGGACCGGGAGGGCGTCTGGGCCCTGGGACCCGCCGGGGAGGGGAAACAGGAGACCCTGCTCGAGAAGAGAGCCGGCGGGTTCCGCTTCAAGGTCACAGCCTCAACCTTCTTCCAGGCCAACGACTTCATGGTCGGCCCCCTGCTGGAACTCGTCCGGGACATGGCGGCGGATTCAGGCCGCGGGAAGGCGCTCGACCTGTTTGCGGGCGTCGGCCTCTTCTCGCTTCCGCTGGCCGGGCTCTTCGGATCGGTCATCGCGGTAGAGCGCTCCCCGACCGCGTCCAGGCTCTGCTCCGGAAACGCCGCGTCCGCGGGGATCGACCGCATCCGGACCGTCTGCGCCGACGCGGCCGCCTGGCTGGAGTCCGGATCCCGCCCCGAGGCGGCCGGGGCCGACCTGGTCGTGCTCGACCCCCCGCGGACGGGCGCCGGCGCCCGGGTCATCCACGGGATCCGGTCCCTCGGGCCGGGAACCATCCTGTACGTCTCCTGCGACCCGCAAACTCTCACCCGGGACCTGTCCCTGATTCCGGCGACCGAGTACGCCATCGACCGGGTCGAGGGTCTGGACATGTTCCCGCAGACGTTCCACTTCGAAACGGTCGTGCGCCTCCGCCGCCTCCGCGGAGCCTAGGCCCGGCGCCGGCGCGGGCTATGTGTGCGACATGATGGCGCGCATGTAGTGCGCGCGCTCGAAAGCCGCCGGGTCGGCGCAGTTCTTCTGGCTCATGCTCCCCCGGAGCTCCGCCACGGACTGGTAGTCGTGCGCCGAAAGCCAGTCGCACATGTCCGTCTCGATCTTCCGGATGGCCTCGGGCCCCTCCTTGAGCAGCACCGAGCAGAGCATCGTGACGTCGGCCCCGGCCATGAGCATCTTGATGGCGTCCGTGCCGCTGTGGATGCCGCCCGTCGCGGCCAGGTCCGCCTTGACGCGCCCGTACAGGATGGCGATCCAGCGCAGGGGCAGGAGCATGTCGTAGGCGGTGCTGAGGTGGATATCGGTCCGCACCTCCATGGCCTCAAGGTCCAGATCGGGCTGGTAGAAGCGGTTGAACAGTACGAGCCCCTTGACGCCCAGCCGGTCGATCCGTCTGGCCATGTTGGCCATATTGCTGAAAAAGGGGCTCAGCTTCAGGGCTATGGGGATATGGAGCACGGATTGAACGGCCTTGACGATGTCGGTGTAGACTTGTTCGATCTCGACCGAGGTCCGGTCCATCTCCGTCGGTATGAAGTAGATGTTCAGCTCCAGGGCGTCGGCGCCGGCCTGCTGGATTTGTTTCGCATAGTCGACCCATCCTCCGATGCCGCTGCCGTTGAGGCTTGCGATGATCGGGATGCGCGTCGATTCCTTGGCCTTCCGTATGTGGTTCAAATACTCCTCGGGCCCCGTGACGAATTCGGCCGGCATCGGGAAATACGTCACGGCCTCGGCAAAGCTCTCCGAACCGTACAGCAGCCGTGCCTGGACCTCGTCGAGCTCGCTCTTGAGCTGTTCTTCAAAAAGGGAATGCAGTACAACGGCGGAAGCCCCGGCATCCTCCATCCGCTTGATCCCGTCCATTCCCTTCGAAAGCGGCGAGGCGGACGGGACCAGGGGGGTGCGAAGATTCAATCCGAGATATCTAGTCGTAAGATCCATAATAAACTCTCCCAAAAATACGGTTTTCCATGCGGCAATGATATCATTAACGGAGTGAAACTCCACGCACTGTCCGGCATCTAAATTTGTCAGAGCTCCGGCAACCCGGGCGAAGGAGGCCATCATGCCGCAATCCATCCGCTATTCGAGAATACCCGCCGCCGCCGCGGCCTTGTGCCTGGCGGCCGCGCTATGTTTGGCGGCGCCGGCGGCGGCCGCTCCCGAACCCGCCGAGGAACCCGGAAACGGCCGCCGGGACGCCCTCGTGGTGACGCTCGAGAAAGGGACGGTGATCCCCATCGTCCTCGCCGCCTACCTGAACACGAAGAACAGCCAGGCGGGGGACATCGTCTACGCGACGACGGCCTACCCGGTCTGGAAGCAGCAGAAGCTCGTGATCCCGAAAGGTTCCGAAATCCGGGGCACCCTGACCGAGGTCGTGCGTCCGGGGAGGATCCGGGGGAGGGGGCGGATGGCCATCCGTTTTGACGACATCCTGCTCCCGAACGGCGTCACGCGCAGCCTGCCGGCGTCCTTCCGCGGCATCCACGGGCCCGGGGACGAGGAGATCGACCGCCAGGCCGAATCGGTCGGCGGGGGCGGATCCAAGGGGGAGGATGCCGAAACCGTGGCCGTCCTCGCCGGGCGGGGAACCTCCATAGGCACCCTGGCGGGGGGCATCGGCTCCGGCCGCTACGGCACGGGGGCCGCTATCGGCGCCGGGGCCGGGGCCGCCGCCGGCATCGTGACGGTGCTCGTGACGCGCGGGAAGGATCTCGTGCTCGAGCCCGGAACCCAGTTCGATCTCGAGCTCTACGAGCCGCTGGAGTTCTCCCACTACGAGCTCGACTTCAGCCGGTCCCAGATCGACGACGCCGGCAGGCAGGTTCGCCCGGCCGTGCCCCCGGCAGGCCCCGGGGGGGAAGCCGGACGGGCCCGGACCCTGCCGGGGATCGGGTTCCCTTTCTAGGCGGGATCTCCGGGCGGGCCATTCGGGGCCGCCGTCCCGGCCCGATGCATTTACAGGTTGATTCTACCGGCCACCTCGGTAAGAATATCGCGCATGGATGCCGTAATCATACGTCGAATCGCTCAGGAAACAGCCCTGCAGGAAAGCTCGGTTTCGGCCGTCGTCGGCCTTCTGGAAAGAGGGGCCACCGGCCCGTTCATCGTCCGGTACCGCAAAGAGGTCACCGGCGGGCTCGATGAATCCGGCGTCGGCCTGATCCAGGAACGGATGGATTATTACCGGGAGATCCGCGACCGGAAAGGAACACTGCTGAAGAACCTTTCCGAGCAGGGCGGGCTCACCGACGAAATCCGGGACCGGATACAGTCCTGCCTCACCAGGATCGAACTCGAAGACCTGCAGCACCAGCTCCGGGCCAGGAAGAAGACCCGGGCGGCGGCGGCCGTCGAAAAGGGCCTGGAGCCGCTGGCGGAGTATTTCTGGAGCCAGGAGCCGGACGCCTGGAGCATGGAGGAGCACGTCCAGGTCTACGTCGACGCCTGCCGGGACCTGTCCACCCCGGAAGAGGCGATTCTGGGCGTCGTCGACATCCTCGCCGAGTGGATCGGCGGAAACCCCGAGTACCGCCGGACCCTGCGCACAATGCTCGAGCAGGACGGGTTTGTCCTGTCGAACGTCGTGCCGGCCAAGGTCAACCAGAAGACCAAGTACACCATGTACTACGAGAGGCGCGAACCGGTCGCGAAAATTCCGTCGCACCGGGTGCTGGCGATCCGCAGGGGGTGCAAGGAGGGCGTGCTGATCTCCTCGATCGAGGGGGACCACGCGAAGGCCCTGGAATACCTCCTCGCCTCCGTGATCAAGGACAGAGCCTCGGTTTTCGCCCCCGTTCTGGAGGCGGCCGTGCGCGAAGCCTACAGCCGCGTCCTCAAACCCCTGGTCGAGACCGAGGTCCGGATGCAGCTGAAGGAACGGGCGGACCGGGAAGCGATCCGCGTATTCCAGGAGAACCTTGCCAACCTGCTCTTGTCGCCGCCGGCCGGCCCTATCGTCACGATGGGAATGGACTGGGGCAAAAACGGGGAATGCAGCGTTGCGGTCGTCTCCGAAACCGGCGCGTTCCTGGAGGGGGCGACCGTCCGGTTCACCACACCCGGGAAAGCCCACGGCTCGAGGAAAAATGCCGCCCAGGCCCGGAAAAATGCCGGCGAGGTTCCGCCGGCCGGAGAGAGGACACAACCGGCTCCGGATCCTGCGGCAGCCGTCGCTCCCGGCCAAACCCCGCCCGGGGGGGCCACGACACCCGCAACCCCGGAAGCCGCGGGTGAGACCGCCAGCGCCCCGGAAACGATCCCCGCCCCGCCGGAAGACGCCCCGGAAACCCGGGATGCCGGGAACGGATCGGATGTTGCGATCCTTACCGACCTACCGCCGGTCGCCCCCATGACGGCTCCGGATGTGAAGGATGAGGCGCCGGCCGCAGACAACGCGGCTACGGCCGCGGAAGACGCGGCTACGGCCGCGGAAGACGCGGCTACGGCCGCGGAAGACGCGGCTACGGCCGCGGAAACCGCGGCTACGGCCGCGGAAGACGCGGCTACGGCCACAGACAACGCGGCTCCGGATGCGAAGGATGAGGCGGCTCCGGCCACAGAAACCGTGGCTACGGCCGCGGAAACCGCGGCTACGGCCGCGGAAACCGCGGCTACGGCCGCGGAAACCGCGGCTACGGCCACAGAAACCGCGGCTACGGCCACAGAAACCGCGGCTACGGCCACAGAAACCGCGGCTACGGCCACAGAAACCGCGGCTACGGCCACAGAAACCGCGGCGCCGGATGCGAAGGATGAGGCGGCTCCGGCCGCGGAAACCGCGGCTACGGCCACAGACAACGCGGCTACGGCCGCGGAAACCGCAGCTACGGCCACAGAAACCGCGGCTCCGGATGCGAAGGATGAGGCGGCGCCGGCCGCGGAAACCGCGGCTACGGCCACGGAAGACGCAGCTCCGGCCGCGGAAGACGCGGCTACGGCCACAGAAACCGCGGCTGCGGCCACAGAATACGCAGCTGCGGCCACGAAAGACGCAGCTACGGATGCGAAGGATGAGGCGGCGCCGGTTACGGAGGAGAAAACGCCGGAAGCAAAGGATGAGGCGGCTCCGGCGGCCGCGTTTGAACAGGCGCGGCAGACGCTGAAGGACCTGATCCTCCGGCACGCGGTTTCGGCCGTTGCCATCGGGGCCGGGCCCCGGGCGCGCGAGCTGGAAACCTCGCTCAGGCGGATCATTGCCGAGGAAAACCTCGGCAACATCATGATCGCGGCCGTCAACGAAGCCGGGATCGCCATCTACGCCTCCTCGCGCATCGCCCGCGAGGAATTCCCCGAATGGAGCCCGTCCGCGCGATGCGCCGTCAGCCTGGCGCGCAGGCTCCAGGATCCCCTGTCGGAACTGGTCAAGGTCGATCCGAAACTGATCGGCGTCGGCCAGTACCAGCACGACGTCGACCAGAAGGAACTGCACCGGAAACTCGTGCGGACCGTGCAAGCCTGCGTGAACAAAGTCGGCGTGAACATCAATACCGCTGGGGAATCCCTGCTGCGCTACGTCTCGGGACTGAACGAAAAGATCGCGCGCAGAATCACCGCGTGCCGGAAAACTGCGGGTCCGTTCCCCTCGCGCGCGTCCATACCGGCCGCCGTCGGACTCGATGAGGCCTCCTTCGAACAGGCCGCGGCCTTTTTGCGGATCCCCGACGGCGCCAGCATGCTCGACCGCACGGCGATCCACCCCGAATCCTACCCGGTGGTCGAGCGGATGGCCGCCGCCTGCGGTGCGGGCGTCGACGGGCTGGTGGGCAACAGGGAGAAGGTCGTCGCCCTGAAGCTGGAGGATTTCGTGACGGAGACGGCGGGGATTCCAACCCTGAAGCTCATCCGGGAGGAACTGCTCCATCCCGGGCGGGACCCCAGGAAACCCTTCAAGCTGCCAAGGTTCCGGACCGACGTGACGAACGTGTCCGAACTCCAGCCCGGGATGACGCTCGAGGGGACGGTCACCAATGTCACGAACTTCGGCGCATTCGTCGACATCGGGATCCAGCAGGATGGCCTGGTGCACCTGAGCCAGATGTCGAACCGCTTCATCCGCGATCCCCGCGAGGCGGTCAAAGTCGGGGACATCGTCAAGGTCAAGGTGCTATCGGTCGAAAGCGAAACCAACCGCATCGGGCTGTCGATGAAGGCGCTGCTGCCGTCCGCCCCCAAAAAGCGCAAAAAACAGCCGAGGCCGCCGGCACCCGGGCAACGGCGCGGCGGGGAGAAGCCGGATCCGCCGGCGCGCGGGAAAAAGACGGGGGAGGATGATCCGCCCCGTCCGGGCGCCGAGACGCCGGGGCATAGGCGGCCGAGGCCGGACCGGCCCCGGAGGAGAGGGAACACGGCACCGGCGAAGGCGCAGAATCCCGCACAGGAGCCGTCTCCCGACATGCCGGAAGCATCGCTCGAGGAAAAGATCGCCATCCTCCAGTCCAAGTTTCGGAGGATCAACTAGCGTCCGTAACGGGCGGGAACAGCGCGCGATCGCCATTTCCAGATCTGCGTCCTTGCCGCCGGGCAGGGACCCGTCGCCGAAGGATGAATGAAGAAGGATCCGATGCACCAAGGCAACACCATCGACACGCTCTGCAATACGGGGGACGGCGTCTATATCGTCGACGGGAACCAGCATATCGTCCGCTGGAACAAGGCGGCCGAGGCCCTGCTGGCCTACTCCGAATCCGAGGTCCTCAACCGGCAGTGCCACCGGGTCCTTGCCGGAAAAACGGCGGACGGCGCGCCCCATTGCGGGCCCGACTGCCCCGTCCTGCGCGCGGCCGCGGCTGCGCCCCAGAAATGCTTCGACCTGAGAACGCGGACCAAGGAAGGCAATCCGATCTGGCTCAGTGTCAGCATCATCGCCTCGACCGTGCAGTCGAAGACCTACGCGGCCCACATCCTGCGGGACGTGTCCAGGGAACGGAGGATGGAATCGGTTCTGAACCGGATGCTTGCGGATCTGGGCGTCAGCCATGACGGCGACGGCGTACGCGACGGCGCTGCCGACGGCGAAGCCCCGCCGGCCCGGGCCGCCCTGCGGGCGCCCGGGGCTCCCGGCCTCCTTTCCGGCCGGGAGGCGGAGGTGCTCGCCCTGATGGCCGAGGGCCTCCCGACCAAGTCCCTGGCCCGCAAGCTCGGCATCAGCCAGTTCACCGCGCGCAACCATATCCAGAACATCCTGGTCAAGCTGGGCCTTCACAGCAAGGCGCAGGCGGTTAGCTACGCCTTCAAGAAAGGCATCCTGCAGACCGGGATCGATGCCTGAACCCGCGGATCCGCGGGCGCACGGGGTCCGGCCCGCGCCGCGGCCCTAGGAACCATGAATTATGAACCCATCGGCGGGCGCGCCCCTGCATGCACGCTGGCAACCGGGAACCACCCGGACGGCGATCGAGCACCTGACGGAATTCCTTCTGACGGGGATCGCGGCGCCCGGCGCCCCCCCGGAAACCACCCGGTTTGCCGGAGACGTTCTGCGCAACGACCCTGGCGGCACGCGCGTGGTCCTGCTGGGGGGCGGAACGGGGCTGTCGACGATCGCGGGGGGCAATTCGCGGCTGCCGGATTGGCCGGCCGAGGCCGATACGGGCCTGAAATGCGTCTTCGACAACCTCGACTACGTCGTCTGCACGACCGATGACGGCGGCTCCACCGGCAAGCTGCTGCAGCAGCTGCCGATGATAGGCATCGGGGACCTGCGCAAGCTGCTGCTGTCGTCGATGCGCCCCGGCGCCCTCGCGCGACGGTACCGTATCGGCGGCGGCCGGGTCCACGCCGCAATCCGCATCGTCCATTCCCTTTTCAACCACCGATTCCCCGAGCGTCACGGATCGTTCGCCTGCTACAGGGATCCCCTCCGGCTGGTGCCGCCCGCCCTGCGGAGGGCGTGCCCGGAGGAGCTGGCCGGGGTCCTCGGCGAACTCGGGGCCTACGTCTCCCCTTCCGGGGACGGGCCGACGATCCCGCCGGGCGGCCATGCCCTCGGCAACGTCTTTCTGGCCGCCGCCATCTTCATGGCCGCGGGGGGCAGAACGGACCGCCCGCCCGCGCTCGGCGCGATCCAGGCCGGCATCGACCGCATCGCCGGAACGATCGGCGCGCCCGCCGGGCGCATCCACGCCGCAACGGCCACGCCGGGGCAGATTATGTTCCGCTACGCCAACGGGGTCGAGGTCTACGGGCAGAGCAAGGCCTCCCTGGCCTACCGCAGTTCCCCGGTCGAGAGGATCGCGGTCGAATTCACCCGCGAACCCGTCGTCAGCGCCGCCATCCTGAAGGCTCTGGGGGAGGCGGACCTGATCCTGTACGCCCCCGGGAGCCTCTACACCAGCATCATCCCGATCCTTCAGCTGGGGAAGATCGTGGAGGCGATCCGGGCCAACACCCGGGCGCTGAAGATCCTGGGCGCCAACGCCTGGGTGCAGGAGGGGGAAACCGACAGGTCCCCCAGGGACCGGCACCGCGGGTTCCTGGCGTCGGAACTGATCGAAGCCTACGAACGCAACATCCCGGGCGGCATCGGCGGCCTCTTCGACGTCGTGCTCTCGGCCAACATGGAGCATATCCCCGGCAGCGTCCTGCGCAACTACGCGCTCGAGGGGAAAAGCCCCATCCACCTGGACCGGCAGCCGGTCGAGGCCATGCGCCTCTGCCCGGTGGAAGCGACCCTGTTCTCCCCCCCGGGCGGCAACGTCACGCAGCTGATCCAGCACGATCCCCTGAGGTTTTCGCTGGCCGTCCGCGCGCTGCTCTACATCGACCGGTTCCTCGGGGGCCTGCCCGAGTACCGTCTCCGGGCCGTCTCCGGCCCGGACCGGCCCGGAGATGCCGGGCGCGCCCGGCAACGACCGCGCCGGAGCCCCCTGCTGTGCGCTTACCTCGAGTCGATCGAATCCGTCCTCGGGCGCAAAGACATACGCCCCCCCGCGCTGCGGCGGGAGCTGGTCGAACTCGCCTGGAAGAACCGGGACCTCGGGCCGGCGCATTTCATGCATTTCCGCGGGATACGGGTGATCCCGGCCGCCGGGTGGAACCGGAGCACGGAACTGGACAACGTGCTCGGGTACTTCGACCCGAAGGACCGGTACATCAAGCTGCGCGAGGACCTGCTCGCAGACCCCGCCGGACTGCAGGACAACATCCTGATCGCCCTCGGGGAATCCCTGCTCGGGCGCTACATCCGCAGGCGCCGGTGGATCGAGCACGACGGCGCCCGCCGGTACGAGATCACTCTGGAGACGCCCGCGCGGCGGGCGTGCCTGCTCACAGACGCGCAGCTGCGGGCCTATCTGGCGCTGGCGCGCATGACCCCGGATCCCGCCGACCCGGGCATTTTCCGGATCACCCTCAACCGCGAGGACGGGTTCCTCCCCCCGGGCCTCCTGTTCGGCCTGGTCTACGCCTGGTACCTGACCGGCAGAAGCTTCACGATGGAGTACGAAATGACCCTGCTGCGGTGGCCGGAGAAAAGCCTCATCCCCATGCATGCCAAGGAGCGCATCCGGAAGGAGGCGCTGGTGGCGTTTTTCCGGGAGGAGATTTTCGGCCACGGTTCGGACTGACACCCGGTCGCGGGGCTCACTCGAGGACCGGGCCGACGCCGAAGGAACCCGGCTCGCGGTCCTCGGCCTGCCGGGCGGCCGGGGGCTGCAGCACCTTTTCCACATACCGCCCGCTCATGAGGCGGACGAAGGCGGCATAGTTGGGGCGGAACCGGATCGTGTCGCCCACCTCGAGGCCGTCGGCATCGTCGCCGACGTTGACGACGGTGATGTCGCTCGATGCCCCCGCGATCGAATAGTTCGGGTTCAGGGGCTCCAGCCCCGATATCTCGGTGTCCAGATTCCCGATGCTGACCAGCGCGCGGTACCCCCGCTGCCCGGGGGCCGTGTCCCCGTCGGCCTCGGAGGCGAACGGCGCCAGGGACGCCGTTTCCGCCAGCGACACCAGCCCTTTTTCCTTGATTTCCGCTATCTCCGCCTCCAGGATGATGGCGTCCCCCCGCAGGCCCGGCAGCGTCCCCCCCGCCAGGAGGTCGGTCCCGAGAAAGACGGCCTCCCCGATGCGGAAATGGTTGATGGCCCGGGGCAGCTGCCGGTCCAGGACCAGCGGCAGAACGGCCGTCGACCCCGCGGATATCAGCCGCAGCGGGTGCTCGAACTTCAGCTCCAGCAGCTCCCGGTACAGCACCAGCTGCATGAACTGGTCCACGGTGGGGACTGCGCCGGCCAGGCACCCCAGGTTGGCGCCGACCCCCTTCACTTCGATGTTCGGCAGCCGGAACACATGATCGTAGAACTGGATCAGCGATCCGGGCAGGATGCCCTCGCGCAGGTCCCCCAGCTCGATCATGACGACGACGCCGTGCACGCGCCCCTGCCGGCGGGCCTCCTCGTTGAGGGCTTCGATGACGCCGACTTCGCTGTTGAGGCTCACATCGGCGAGCCGGACCACGTCGGGCACCGACGTGATGTCGGGGACGCGCAGGTACCAGCATTCGCACCCGGGGTCCATCCGCCGGATGCACTCGAGGTTCTCCAGGCGGGAATCCCCCATGGACCGGACCCCCATCGCCTGCAGGGCCTCGAGCGTGCCCCGGTGCCCGCAAAGCACCTTGGTCACAACCGTCCAGTGGGCCCCGTGCGCCTGCATCCAGGCGCCGATCCTCCGGAGATTCTGCCGGATCGCCTCCGGGTCGATCAGAATCCGGTTCATCGTGTGTACCTCATCTCGGCGTACTTGTTGGTGAACCCGATCCGCTCGTAGAGCCTGCGGGCCGGGTTGTCGTACTCGACGTGCAGTTTGACGTCCCCCTCGCACATGCCGATGGCGCGCTCGATCAGCCGCCGGCCCAGGCCCTTCCCCCGCTGACCGGGACCGACGGCGACGAACAGGAGCAGGTTCTCCGGGACATACCCCCGCATCCCCGTCTTCTGCATGACGAGGGCCCCGGCTATCTTGCCGCCGCCGGAGGCGATCAGCACGAACCCCCCCGGGCGCCCCGGCGCGCCCAGGGCGTCCCGGATGCCCCGTTCGATGTCCTCGGGCGCATCCTCGTACGGCCGCAGGCTTTCGTGCAGGAACCGGGCGAGCGTGCCGAGGTCGATCCCCTCGGGGAACCCGTCGAAGGAGGTCACCGCCAGGATCCGCAGCCCCGGGATAGGGTCGGGCCCGGCCGTCGCTTTGCCGGGCGGCGCTCCCTCCGCGCCCGCATCCTCCCCGTTCGCGAGATCCGTAGCGCCGCCGGGGACGTCCTCCTCGGAGGCTCCGAGCGCGTGGGGCGCCAGTATGGGGGAAGCGTCGAGGTTTTCCGCATCCATGAGCGCGGCGACGCGCTCCAGAGAGGACAGCATCTGCTCCTTCTCCCCCTTCTCCAGCCCCTGGAGCCTCTGCACGAAGCTTTCCTGCAGGATCGGGGGCATCGTCGCCATCAACGCCTCCCCGGCCCGGGTGATCTCGACATACACCTGGCGGCGGTCGCCGGTGCCGCGGACCCTTCCTACGAGCCCCCGGCCTTCGAGGCGGTCGACGATGCCGGTGACCGTGGCGGCGCTCAGGCTCGCGATCCGTGCCAGGTCGCCCAGAGGCAGGGGGCCGCGGCGGCGGATTTCCTTCAGGAGCAGCACCTGGGGGATGGTCAGTCGGTGGCTCTGCACCAGCTTCCTCGAATGGAGCTCGACGGAGCGGACGATCCTGCGGATTGCGGCCAGCACCTGATCCTGTATTGCATCTTTCGGAAACACTGTCTCCATAGAGTAGCCCTCGAATATTTTGCGTACTAAGTATCAGGCACAACCCGCCCGCTGTCAAGCCGCCCCGCCGATGCCGCGCCCCGGGCGCCCGGGCCATCGCCCCGCGCTGCGGGCTGAAAATCCGGAAAGAAAACAGGTCGGATCCTCCCCGCATGGGGTACAATCGCTACGCTATGAATACGCCTGACCTTGTCGTCATCGGTGCCGGGATCAGCGGCCTGGCCTATGCCTGGCGGGCGGCCCGGGCCGGGATGGGGGTCCTGGTTCTCGAGCGGCGGCCGAGAATCGGCGGATGCATCTACTCCTATCGTTTCGACGACGGATTCTGGTATGAACTGGGGGCCCACACCGTCTACAACTCCTACGGCGGCCTTCTCGACATCGTCGAGGAAACCGGCCTGGCCGGCCGCCTGGTCCGCCGGGGCCCGGCGCGGGCCCGCTTCGGCCTGCTCAGGGACGGGGAGATCGACTGGCTCACCCCCCCGAAGATCCTGGGGCGTCTCAACTGGCTGGAGATCGCCCTCTGCGGGCCCTTCGGGCTGCTCCGCAGCAAGCGCAACCGGACGCTCAGCCAGTACTATTCCGGCCTGGTCGGCCGGCGCAATTTCGCCCGGCTGCTCTCCCCCTTCCTCGCAGCCGTCCCCTCGCAGTCTGCCGACCTGTTTCCGGCCGAAGGCCCCGGGTCCCTTTTCAAGAAGAGAATCCGCCGCAAGGACTACCCCAGGAGCTTCGGGTTCCCGGGCGGTCTGCAGACCGTGTGCGACGCGATCGCGGCCCATCCGAACATAACCGTGCGCACCGCCTGCGCGGCCGTCGCCCTGGCCCCCTCGCCCGACGGGTTCGAGATCCGTCTCGAGCAGGGCGATACGGTCCGGGCCCGGCACGCGGCGGTCGCGGTCCCCCACCGGGACGCGGCGTCTTTGCTGCGGGACGCCTATCCCGCCCTGGCGCACGCCGTCGGCCGGATTGATTCCGCCGCCGTGGAAAGCCTGGGAACGCGTTTGCCGCGCAGCCGGTGCCCGCTTCCGGAATGCGCCTTCGTCGTTCCGGCCGACGGCGACTACTTCTCGGCCGTCAGCAGGGACCCGTTCCCGGACCCGGACTGGCGCGCCTTCGCCTTTCATTTCCGCCCGGGGACGGAGCGAGGGCGGAAAGTGGACCGCATGCGCGACCTTTTGCACGCCTCCCCGGAAGATCTCGACATCCTCGCCGGCCAGGACCTGGTTCTGCCCTCCCCGCGCGCGGACCACGCCGAAACCGTCGCGCAGATCGAGAAGAATCTCCTGGGGACCCGCCTGGCCCTGCTCGGCAACTACTTCACCGGGCTGGCGATCGAAGACTGCATCGAGCGGGCTTCGGTCGCGTGGCGACGCCGGACGGCGCCCTAGGCCCCCGCACCGGCAGGCCGGGGGCCCATGCCGGCCCGTTTTCTCCGATAATTCGGACAACCCACGACATTTCGGGCAGTTCAAGGCGCACTCCCGGGGAGGCCTGGGGGCATTTCGGCTGTAATCGACTTTCATAAAAGAAGTTGCCCCAATCCACACTCCGGCGGATTTTCTGGTACACAAGTTGTATCCATACAAGCCGGTCCCATGCAGCCGTGGTGTATTTCAGGTCGGATTTATTGCGGACTTTCCATTTCGGGCCATTTCGTGCCATTTCGGGACCGCAGGCATACCCGTGGAACCGCCGGTGATGACGGCGCCCCACGGACCGAATCAGAACATCCATCCGGAGCCAGGCAGCGATGACCCGTAAGCCGGAAGCCGACATCCTGGTCCTAGACGACCGCGAGATGGTCCGCGAACTGATCACCGAGGCCCTTGGTCGACAGCCCGGCATGACAGCGACCGGGGCCGGGCTGAGCGACCCCGGGGCGATCGAGCGGGCCTTCTCGACCGAGCGCGACATCGTCCTTCTGGACGTGGACCGGACTGCGGATCGCGCGGCGGATGCGGTCCGGACGATGCTGTCGCTGCAGCCCGCAATCCGCGTCATCGTCATGGCGTCGGGCATCGGGCTGGCGGGCATCTCCACACTGTTCGCCTCGGGCGCGCTCGGCTTTGTCGACAAGAAGGCGGCTTTCAGGGAAGTCCTTCTGGCAATCCGGACCGTCCTGCAGCACCGCCCCTACTTCAGCCCCCTCATCGGCCGGCAGCTGCTGGAGCCTCTGGCCGCCGTCGACAGGCCCCTGGAGGTGCTTTCGCCCAGGCAGCGCGAGGTTCTCGAGCTGATCGCCCGGGGGAAGCGGACAGGCGAAATCGCCTATGCACTGAACCTGAGCGTCCGCACCGTGCACCTGCACCGGAGGAACCTTGCGGTGAAGCTGGGGATCGAAAGCGTGGCCGATCTCACCGAATACGCCATCCGCAAGGGGCTGATCCCCCGCGCGGCCCCGCCCGCCCTCCGGGGCGAGGAGGATGCCGGCCTGTCGGGCCCTTCCGAACCCTGACGCGGTCGGGGCCCCGTAACCGGGGGCCCCGTGACCGGGGGTCCCCGGAGCCGGGTCTTCTAGAACAGCTTCATGAGCCCCTTCCTGGCAAAACCGGCGGCAAAAACCAGCAGCAGAATCCCCATGCACCGCAGGACGGCCGCGTAGGCACGGCCCGAGAGCAGATGCCGGTTCTTGCCGATCAAAGCCGCCAGCCCGAGCTTCGTCCCGACCAGCATGCCGTAGAAGACGCCGAGGAAAACCGGGACCGCGGCCCAGGAAATCCTCCGCGCCTCCCACAGCAGGGGCCCGCCGACGGCCAGCCAGAACAGGTAGGGGGACGGGTTGAGGAGGTTGACGGCCGCCCCCTTCAGAAACGAGGCGCCGGCATGCGCGGTCGTGCCGGCCTCCATCCCGCGCAGCCGGATCATCGCGACGGACAAAAAGACCAGGTAGCAGGCCCCCGCCAGGTACAGCCATCCCGCCGGGCGCTCCGCGAAGGACAGGGCGCCGGCGGCCGCCGTCATCGCCAGGATGATCGGGGCGTCCGTGACCAGAGGCGCGACCGACACGGCCGCCCCCGCGCGGAATCCCCGCCGGAGCGATTCGGCGACGACCAGGGCCAGCAGCGGCCCCGGGGACAGCCCCGACACCGCCCCGAGAAGAAACGCCGTGGCAATCAGGGGAGCCAGGGCGCTCATGTCTTCCCCGCGGCAGACAACCCAACCATACCGATCCTCCCGAGGGCCTCTTTGTCCCGAGGCCGGTTCACAGGGCGCCGACGTTGGGGAACTCGTCTTTGTCCCCGGCGTCCCCCTTCCGGCGCATCTTCCAGATTTCAGACGTCAGCCCCGCGCCCCAGGCGAGGATCAGGGAAGAGACGTAGGCCCAGATCAGCAGGACCAGGACGGCGCTGATGGTGCCGTAGATCTGGCGGTATTCCGCGTGGTCGGTCAGGTACCAGACGAACACCCGCTTGGAAACCTCCCACAGGACGGCCGTGGCCAGGGCGGCGGGCCAGACGTCCCGGACGGAGATGCGCAGGCGGGGGAGCAGGCGGAAGGCCAGCCCGAAGGCGGCCACGCTCAGGCAGAAGGGGATCAGCACGCCGGTCGCCTCCCTCCCGAAAACCAGGGACCTCTCGAGCATGGGGAAGGTTTCCAGCAGGGACTGGAAACGCCCGAGCAGCGCCGTCCGGGTCGTCAGATAGGTCGAAAACAGGGCGGCGACCACGATGACGCCTACCAGAAGCAGGCTTTTGAGCTTGTCGGAGAAAAAGCGGGCGTTCCCCCGCATCCCCCAGGCGGCGTTGACGGCCTGGTTGATGGCGTCGAACATCAGGGTGCAGGACCAGACCAGGACGGCGGAGCCGAGGACGCTCATCGATCCCCGCGAGGCGATAATGGCGTCGATATTGTCCCGGAACACCGTCCTCGTCCCCGCCGGGAAATACTGGCCGAGCCACCCGAGCACCGCGTTCTGCAGCTCCTCGGGTTCGAGGAAGAACCCGGCCGCCCCGATCAGCACCAGCAGCATCGGAAAGATGGAAACGATGAAATAATAGGAGATCGCGGCGGCATGGGTGAACCCGCCGTCCATCCACAGGTCCCGGGTCGCCCGCCCGCAGAGCCCGGACGCCAGGCCGATCCCCGCGGCGGCGCGGCCGAAACATTTTCTGATTTTCGCAGCCAACAGGGTGGTACCGGCCATGGGCGTATCGCCGTCACTTCAGGGAAAAGAGCATCGTGCGCCTCGGCGCACGCCTATGTGTATATCCGAAACTCCCGCGGCAGGCAAGCGCAATGCCCGCAGCGCGGGAAATTCCGGCGGGCCCCGCCGCCAATCCCCGTTTGACAGGCGCGGCCGGCGATTTTATAGTGTATGCGTACCAGTTTATCACGATGGAGGACGCGCACGTGCCGATTTACGAATATCAATGTTCGAAATGCGGAGAAATATTCGAGGCGTTTCAGAAAATCACCGACGAACCCCTGACCGAATGCAGACTATGCCACGGCAGGGTCGAGAAACTGATCAGCCATTCCAGCTTCCAGCTCAAGGGCTCGGGCTGGTACCTGACCGATTACGCCCATAAGAATTCCTCCCCAGCGTCTGCGGACAAACCGAAAGCCGCCGCCGACGGCGGGGCGGAGAAGCCGAAAGCGTCCTCTGAAACCAAAAGCGCTGACACCTAACCATGAACGCTGAAAGTAAAACCCTGAAGTTTTCACCGCCGCAGAGGGCTCTGGTGTTCAAGGCCCTCGACGAAGTGGAGGAACGCATCTCGGGGTACTACTGCATCCCCCCCTTCCGGTGGGAGAAGCTGCGCTACGATTGCCTCACCCGCGAGGACCACGGGTGGGAACCCATCCCGGACCCCATGCTGGCCAGGGTCCGGCTGCTCCACGGGAAGGCAACCCGCGAGTCCTTTGATTTTTATCGTATAGAGCTGAACGATTACGGCATCCTCAACGCGGCCGCACGGGAAAACCTGCTGCGGTCTTCGGGGCTCTACCCCTTTTTCGTCTATATCCTGACGCACGAAATGGTCCACCTGGTCCGCCTGGGCACCATCCTCGACGGCCAGGCCGACGCGCCACTCCCCTGCAACGAGGAAGAGGAGTGCCGGGTCCAGGACATTTCGCGACGGATCCTCTCGGGAGATTCCGACTTTCTTCCCGTGCTCGAAAAATTCTGCAGCCCCGCGCCCTGCATCTGCGCCCCGGCGGCCGGGGGCGCGATTTCAGGCGGCGCCTCCTAGACCGATTCCGGCACAAGGGATATCTTCGGGGCCCCCCCGTGCCGGGGCCCCCCGCACCGGGGCATCCCCGCGCCCGTCCCGCTTGGCCTCCTCGCGGACGGGCGGGCCCGGGTTCGAACACGCCGCCTCCCGGATCGAGCGGACCCTTCCGGGCGGCATGGCCGGGGGCGCGCCCATGGGGATTGCGGGCCGGTGCCGCCCCAGGTTCCCTCCAGCATTCCCACCGGAGGGGCGGAATCTTTGATTAGAAAAAGCCGGCCCGTCGTGGCACAATAAGCTCTGTGCATACCGGAGGGGGATCGATGGCGCAACGGACACTGGCGGACTCGGCGGCGGAACACAAAAGCAGGGCTCCCAAGCGCGTAGGGGTTGCCGTCATCACCCTGTCGAACTCCCGCACCCGGGCGAACGACACATCCGGGGACATTATCCAGGAGCTGGTCGAGGCCGGCGGGCACACCGTCGCGTTCCGCCGGGTGCTCCCCGACGACAGGGAGACGCTCGTGGCGACCCTGCGCACCCTCGGGGAAAACAGCGATGTCGGGGCCATCATCACGACCGGCGGGACGGGGCTGGCCCCCACCGACGTCACCATCGAGGCGGTCCGCCCCATGCTCGGCAAGGAGCTGCCGGGCTTCGGCGCCCTGTTCGCGCAGCTGAGCTACGCGCAGGTGCAAAGCGCCGCGATGATGTCCCGCGCCCTCGCCGGCACGATCGGAAACAAGGCCATCTTCTGCCTGCCGGGCAGCCCGCGTGCCTGCGCGCTCGCCGTCGAACACCTCATCGTGCCGGAGCTCGGGCATATCCGCATGCTTCTGGAAGGCTAGATGGCACACCCCCCCTCCCGCCCCTGTCGCCTGTTCCTGTTCGATCTCGACGGCACGCTTGTCGATTCCCAGCACGACCTCGCATCGGCCGTCAACGCGGCGCTCGCGGATCTGGGGTTCGGCCCCCTGCCGGTCGAGCGTGTGGTGGCGTTCGTGGGCCACGGCGTGCGGAGGCTGCTCGAGCGCACCCTCGGCGACGTCCAGGGCCGATGCCCCGATCCGGCCCTGGTCGACAGAGGGCTCGAGAGTTTCCGGAGCGCCTACGCCGCGCACCTGCTCGACAGCACCCGCCTGTATCCGGGCGTCCGGGAGGCGCTCGATCGCCTGTCCTGGGCGGAGATGGCCGTCGTGAGCAACAAGCCCGAGAGGTATTCCAGGCCGATCCTGGAGGGCCTGGGGATCGCCCGGCGGTTCTGTGCCGTCATCGGGGAGGAAACCGCGCATGCCTACAAGCCCGACCCCGCCCCGCTCGTTGCGGCGATGCGCACAGCCGGCGCGTCCCCCGCTGAGACGGTCATGGTCGGCGACAGCCCCGTCGACATCGAGGCGGGCCGGTCGGCGGGGGTCGCCACCTGCGCCTGCACGGGAGGCTATCACCCGGAGGCGGCGCTGCGCGCCTGCGCCCCCGACCTGGTCATCGGCAGCCTGCCCGAGCTCGGGGACCTCTTCCACGACGCGCGGCGGCGCCGCTAGCCGCCCGCGGGCTACCGCTGGATGCGGGCCGAGGCGCCGTGGGCCAGCGCGCGCACCTGCTCGACGGTGGCCATGGTCGTGTCGCCGGGGAACGTCGTCAGCAGGGCGCCATGGGCCCAGCCGAGCCGCACCGCCTCTTCCGGGGCCTCCCCGGCGAGCAGGCCGTAGATGAAGCCGCTGGCGAACCCGTCGCCGCCGCCGACGCGGTCGTAGACGGGGAGCTCGCAGGTCGGGGACACGAACGTCCGGCCCTGCACCCAGGCCACGGCCCCCCAGCTGTGGCGGCTGCTCGAATGCACCTCCCTCAGCGTGGTCGCGACCGCACGGATCCCGGGATGCTTTTCGACGACGCCGCCGATCATGGCCAGGAAGGCTCCGGGATCGAGCCTGGACCGGGACCCCACATCGGGCCCCGGGATGTCGAGCCCCTTCTGCAGGTCCTCCTCGTTGCCGAGCAGCACGTCGACGTTTGAGACGATCTCGGCCAGCACCGCCACCGCCTTCTTCCTGCCGCCCCAGACGTTCCACAGCTTCTCCCGGAAGTTGAGATCGAAGCTCGTGACCGCCCCGGCCCGGCGGGCGGCCTGCATCCCTTCGACTATCAGCGGCCCGGTCGTCTCGGACAGGGCCGCGAAGATCCCGCCGCTGTGGAACCAGCGCACGCCCCCGGCGAAGACCGCGTCCCAGTCGAAATCGCCGGGGGCGAGCAGCGCGGCCGCCTCGTTGGAGCGGTTGTAGAAAACCACCGGCGCCCGCACCCCGAAGCCCCGGTCGCTGTAGACGGTCGCCATGTTGGGGCCGTTGACGCCGTTGTGCTCAAACCGCCGGTAGAAGGGCCGGACCCCCATGGCCCGGACGCGCTCGGCGATGAGATCCCCGATCGGGTAGCCGGCCATGGCCGTGCAGACGGCCGTCTGCATCCCGAAACAGTCCGCCAGGTTGGCCGCAACGTTGAATTCGCCCCCGCTGACGTGGATCCGGCAGTCCGAGGCCTTGCGGAAGGGGACGATGCCGGGATCGAGGCGGTGCACCAGCGCTCCTAGCGACACCAGGTCGAAGGCGCCTGAAGGCGGTATATCGAGACCATTGCTCATGAACGACTCCTATGGCTCAAACAGTGTAGGACGAGGAGGCGGTCTCCCCCCCGTGCCCGGTCCAGTTCGTGTGGAAGAAACGCCCCCGCGGCGCGTCGATGCGCTCGTACTGGTGCGCCCCGAAATAGTCCCGCTGCGCCTGAAGCAGGTTGGCCGGCAGACGGCCGCTCCGGTACCCGTCGTAGTAGCCGAGCGCCGTCGACAGGCAGGGCGCCCAGACGCCGTGCAGGACGGCCGTCGACACCGTGCGGCGCCAGCTCGGCTGCGCCGCCTCGAGCGTATCCCTGAAAAACCGGTCCAGCATGAGGTTCGCCAGCGCGGGGTCCCGGTCGAAGGCGTCCTTTATCTTCGAGAGGAACGCCGAGCGGATGATGCAGCCGCCCCGCCACAACAGCGCGATCTTGCCGTAGTCGAGGTTCCAGCCGTACTCCGCGGCGGCCTCCCGCAGGAGGCTGAACCCCTGGGCGTAGGAGACGATCTTCGATGCGTACAGCGCCCGTTCCAGGTCGTCGACCAGGGCCCCGGGATTCCCCGTGAACGCGGTCCCGGGCCCGGCCAGCACCCGGGAGGCCGCCTCCCTCTCGTCCTTGGCGGCCGAGAGGCAGCGCGCGTAGACGGCCTCGCTGATGAGCGTGAGCGGGACGCCCAGGTCGAGCGACACCACGCTCGCCCATTTCCCCGTCCCTTTCTGCCCCGCCGTGTCGAGGATCTTCTCGACGAGCGGCCCGTCGTCGGCATCCCGGTAGGCCAGGATCTCGCCCGTGATCTGGATCAGGTAGCTGTCCAGGTCCCCGGAGTTCCACCGCCGGAAGACCCCGGACATCGCCTCCGGGGACATCCCGAGCAGCTGCTTCATGACCTGGTAGGCTTCGCCGATCAGCTGCATGTCCCCGTACTCGATCCCGTTGTGGACCATCTTGACGAAATGGCCGGCGCCGTCGTTGCCCACCCACTCGCAGCAGACCGACCCGTCCTCCACCCGAGCGGCGATGGACCGGAAGATGGGCCGCACGTGGGGCCAGGCCGCGGGCGACCCGCCGGGCATGATGGAAGGGCCCCGGAGCGCCCCCTCCTCCCCGCCGGAGACGCCGGTGCCGACGTAGAGCATTCCCTTCGATTCCAGGAGCCCGGTCCGGCGGATGGTGTCGGCGAAATGGGAGTTCCCCCCGTCGATGAGGATGTCCCCCTGCTCGAGCAGCGGCACCAGCGCGTCGATCAGTTCGTCGACCGGCGCCCCGGCCTTGACCATCATCATGATCCTGCGGGGCGGGGCGAGCGCCGCGACCAGCTCCCGGAGGCTGGAGGTCCCGATGAAGTTCTTCCCGCGCCCCCGCCCGGCGACGAAACGCTCGACGACGCCCTCTTCCACGCCCGGCACCGTGCGGTTGTACAGGGCGACGGTGAACCCCTTCCCCTCCATGTTGATGGCGAGGTTCTCCCCCATGACCGCAAGGCCGATCATCCCGATATCCGCTTTCTCTCTCATCGTTCACCCCCTGTCTGGCGCGGCCGCATGGAAACGGCCGCGGTGCGCCCAGAGCCCGAGCGCGGGGTTGGAAATATAGTACACCTCCTCCCCGTCGGGCATCGTGTTGAGGCCGTCGTCGAGCACCGCCGGATCGTACCTCGCCAGGGCCCCGGCGAGGTCCCCGTAGCGGTAGTGGACGCCCTCGATCTCCCGCCGAGACAGCCGGCCCGGGCAGTAGGTGACCGTGAACCGTCCCTCGGTCGATCCGTGGATGCAGTGGGCCGCCGTCATCAGGCTCTCCCCAAGGTCCGGCCGGGTGCGGACCGCCTCGAGCACGGCCGGGGTCCCCGGGTACCCGTAGCGGCGTATCAGCCGGTCGACGGCGTCGTCCTCCCCGAACCTCTCGAGCCCGGGGGCCAGCACGAGGAGCTCCCCGCCGTCGGCCATCGCCATGCGGGTCCGGTAGATGCTCTTGTTGCCGAGCCAGGTGCTGTGGAACTCCGAGGGATCCAGGTAGACGACGCACTTGCGGATCGGGGTTTCCACCAGGGCGAAGTTCGTCTCGAGCGCCAGGGCCGCGGCCCGGTCGAAGCATTCCGCGTCGTCCCCGATGAAGAGCCCCCGGAAGGCGGCCTTCCCGTTCCCGCCGTTGCCGACCACCGTCAGAATATACACGACGGGCAGGTGCCCGGCAAAGCGCCCGATCCCGTAATTCATGACGCGGCGGACGGGCGTGTCCGCGCGGCCCATGATCCGCTCCATCCCGCAGACCGCCCCCAGGAAATGGGACCGGTTGATGGCGCCGGGGCCCCCGGCCCCGACGAACAGGTTCTTGGTGTACCCCGCCATCCCGACGACCTCGTGCGGCACGACCTGCCCGATCGACAGGACAAGGTCGTGCCCGCCTTCGACGAGCAGCCTGTCGAGCTCGACGGGCACGCCGAAGTCGACGGCGCCGCCTGTGGCGTCCCGGACGTACCCGGGCGGCACCTCGCCCAGGCGCACCGTGCCCCGGCGCCAGTCGTGCGCGCGGAAAAGCTCCCGGGGCACCCGCCCGAACATCGCCGCCGTCTCGGCCGCAGTCACGGGAACATGCGTGCCGGTCGCCGGCAGCACGTCGGCCAGGCGGTCCCCGTAGTAGTGCCAGGCCAGTTCGGTGACCAACCCCGCCTGCGAGTGCAAACGCGTGAAATCCGGCGGCACCGCCAGCACGCGCCTCCGCGCGCCCAGCCCGTCCAGGGCCGCGTACAGGCCCGCTCTCACCTCGTCGACGGTCCAGTCGGCCGCGGCCGATCCCATGCTGCATAGAAGCATCGCAAACACCCTGGGCGCCGGCCGGGGCGGGCGCCCCCCGAGGGGGATTTACACCCCGGAATAGGCGGAAAAACCTCCGTCGACGGGGAGAACGATCCCCGTGACGAACCGGGCGAGCGGCGACAGGAGCCACAGCACCGCGCCCGTCAGGTCCTCGGGCGCGCCGAAGCGCCCCATCGGCGTGTGCCCGAGAATCTGCGCCCCGCGCTCGGTCCACTCGCCCGTGTCCCGGTCGGTCAGAAGGAAGTGGTTCTGCCGTGTCAGGAAGAACCCGGGGGCGATGGCGTTGACGCGGATGTTCTCGGAATACTCCTGGGCCATGTGGACCGCCAGCCACTGGGTGAAATTCGAGACGGCCGCCTTCGCCGCGGAGTAGGCCGGGATGCGGGTCAGGGGGCGGAAGGCGTTCATGGAGGAGATGTTCAGGATCACCCCTTCCCCACGCCGGGCCATGATGCGGCCGAAAACCTGGCACGGGACGACGGTCCCGAGAAAGTTGAGGTCCGCGACGAAGCGGAGCGCCTCGGCCGGCAGGTCGAAAAAAGGCGTCCGGTCCCCCGTGGTGGCGTCCGGGCGGTTCCCCCCCGCCCCGTTGATCAGGCAGTCGACCGTCCCCCATTCGGCCACGATGGCCGCCGCGGCCTCCTCCATCGACTCCCTCTGCAGGACGTCCCCGCCGAGGACCATGAGGCTCCGCTCGGGGATGTCGGCCTCCTCGGTCAGCCGCGCGGCCTCCTCCGGCACCCGGTCGATGACGGCCACCCTGGCGTTGCAGCCGGCCAGCGCGGCCACCATCTCGCCGCAGAGAACGCCGGCGCCCCCGGTGACGGCGACGACGCGGTCGCCGAAATCGTACATCCTGATGAGTTCCTCGAGATTCATAGACGCACCCCGTCGATTGCCAGGACCCCGGCGGCCGCCTCCTCCGGGAGGCGGCGCAAAGGGTTCCGAACCGCTTCGATTATCGCACTTCGCACGGGCATTTGGCCAGTGCTACCCTCTACCGGGCGGCCGAAAACCACCCCCCACCATTTTCCGCTGGCCAGCCGGCGGGCGGCCCACGTACAATCGGGCGGGGTGCCGTGCGCACCGTCCGCCTAACCGGGAGGATCCGACCGATGCAGAACGTCGAAGGGAAAGTGGCCTTTATCACCGGCGGTGCCAGCGGCATCGGGCTCGGCATCGCGCTCGCCTGCGCCCGGGCCGGCATGCGGGTGGCCGTCACGGACATCCGCCCGGACCACCTCGAGAGCGCCCAAGGGTATTTCAGGGAAAGGGGCCTGGCCGACGGCCTCCTGTTCATCCGCCTGGACGTGACCGACCGGGAGGCGTTCGCCCGCGCGGCCGACGCGGCCGAGCGGGCCTTCGGCCGCGTCCACGTCCTGTGCAACAACGCCGGCGTGGGCATCCTCGGCCCGCTGGCCGAAGCGCGATTCGCGGACTGGGACTGGGCGGTCGACGTCATGATCGGGGGCGTCGTCAACGGGATCCAGACGCTGCTCGGCCGGATCCTCCGCCACGGCGAAGGCGGCCACATCGTGACGACGTCATCGATGGGCGGGATGCTCCCCCTGCCCGGGAGCGTCCTCTACTCCACGGTCAAGGCCGCCGTCATCGGTTTGTCCGAGGCGATGCGCGGCGAGCTCGAAGGGGACCGCATCGGCGTTTCGGTCTTCTGCCCCGGACCGGTCGCCACGAACATCCACGAGATCGGCCGGATGCGCCCCCCGAAATACCGGCCCGACAGCGGGTACGCGGCCAGGGAGGCCGAGATTGCCCTACGGCCCGGCTTCGCCAGCGAGATGAGCATCGAGGAGTGCGGCGAAAGGGTCCTCCGGGGGATCCGGCGCAACGACCTGTACATTTTCACGCACCGGGAGTTCAAGGAGGGGGTCCGGGAGCGGATGCGCGCCATCCTGGCCAGCTTCCCCCGGGAGGCCGTCAACCGGGCGCGCGCCGACGAGTTCTCCTTCCTCATCTCGAACCCGGTTTTCCGGCAGGTCCTAGAAAGCCGCGGCAGGAAACGACGCGCCGCGGCGGGAAACGACGCGCCGCGGCTGAAATAATTTTCTTGCATTCCCGCCCGTTCCGTGCGATAGGATTGGTAGAGACTTGTTCGGGGCTTCGGCCCGCCGCGCGGCGGGAACCCCCGGGCCCGGACCTTTGGTGATGAGAAAGCTCGAACAGAGTCTTTCGTCGCCGGCCTATCCGAGGCGAACAGCCCGGAAGCCAGAGAAAGGAGACTGCGATGGGTCTCATCAATCGCATCCGAAGAATCACTGTATCCCGCATAGAGACTTTCCTGAACACGGTCGAAAACCCTGAAATCCTGTTCCCCCAGCTCGTCCGCGAGATGGAAGGCCAGGTGCGCGCCGCCGTGGGCGCCGAAACCAAGGCCCTGGCCGCCTGCAAGGCGGCCGAGCGCGACGCCGGCCGGATCCGCCAGAAGCTGGACCGCCTCTCGCGCGGGGCCGAGATCGCCCTGGAAAAGGGGGACGCCGAAACGGCGCGGGACGCCGTCCGGGCCGAGATCGCCCTCGAATCGGAGCTCAAGGCGCAGCAGGAGGCCCTCTCCAGGGGGCAGCGGGCCTACGAAGACGCCCGTGCCGCCCGCGGGCAGATCGAACAGCAGCTCTGCGAGCTCCGCACGAAGCAAAACGAAATCCTCGCCAGGGCGCGGATTGCGTCGGCGCAGCATAAGATCGAGAGGACCGTCCTCGGCGGCGCCGCTTCGGCCGACAGCATCCTCGACGCCGTCGTGCGCCTCGAAGGCAAGGTGGAAGAGGCCGAGGCGGAGCTGGAAATCCGGCGCGGGTTCGACGGCAGCTCGACCGCCCCGTCCCTCGAACGCCGTCTCGACCTGCTCGAACAGGACGAGGAAATCGAGAAGCGCCTGGCCGAACTGAAGAAGAAAATCGCCGAGTCCAAAGCCTAGCCTGCGGGGGCCCTCCGGGCCGGACTCCGGCCCGGCCCGACGGCCCCGACGGCCGAAGAACCTAAGGGGGGAATCATGTCCATTATCGACAGAATACGGCGGATCGCCCAGGCCAACATCCACGGCCTGCTCGACAGGGCGGACACACCGGAGATGGCCCTGCGGGAGAAAATCGAGGAGCTGGGCAACGCCATCGGGGAAGCCAAGCAGGCGCTGGCCGGATACGCCGTCAGCTGCAAGCGGATGGAGATCGAGAGGGGCCAGTCCGGGCGCGCGGCCGACCAGTGGGGCCTCAAGGCGGAGGAGGAACTCCGCACCGGCAGGGAGTCGGCCGCCCGCAACGCGATTGCGCTCCGCATCCGGGCACGGGAGCGCGCCCTGCGCCTGGGCGGGATGCTCGAGCAGAGCCGCGGGGTCTACGACAGGCTGAAGGAAAACCTCGTGGTCCTAGGCGACGAGCTGCGCGCCGCCAGGCTCCGGCTTTCCGAACTAGAGACGCGCAAACGGGCCGCCGGCGCGCAGAAGGCGTTCGGCGGAAAGCTCGACAGGGCCATGGGGGTCCCCGGGGGCGGCATCGACTTCTCCGCTCTCGAGGACGAAGTGCTCCAGGCCGAGATGGAGGTGGAGATCGACCGGGAAGTCCGGACCGACATGGCCGCGATCGACCGGGAAATCGAGCTGAAAACGGTCGAATCGCTCGTCGATTCGGAAATGGCGGCTTTGAAGGAGAAGCTGGGCCGGGCCGGCTAGCGCCGGCCCCGCGAGCGCTCCCAGTATCAGGACGGGGTGTACCATGGCAGGTTTGACCAGCCGTCTCAGGCGCATCACCGCGTCGCACATCGACGCGTATCTTGCAACCGTCGAGGACCCGCGGACCCTACTGCCCCAGCTGGTCCGCGAAATGAAGAACCGGGCCGCCGAGGCGCTCGAGGCCGAGCGGAAGGCCGCCGCCGCGGTCCGGGCCGAGCAGCGGCGCCTGGACGAATCGGCGGGGCGGTCGGCCCGGCTGGCCCGGGGCGCGGAACTGGCGCTGCGCCGGGGGGACGAGGCCCTGGCCCGGGAGGCGCTGGCCGAACAGGTCCGCACCGACCGGCTGGCCGAGGACCAGCGGCGCGCCCTCGAGGGCGGCCTCGCGGCCCTGGCCGAGATCCGCCGGGCCCGGAGCGGCCTCCAGGCGCGGCTCGAAGACCTCAGGCGGCGCGCCGACTCCCTCGCCGCCCGGGACCGCTCCAACCGAGGGGCGGCGGGGGCTAGGCGGAGCGCGGAGAAGATCCGCGAGGCGGGATCGAAGATCCTCGAGGAGGCCTCCCGCCTCGGGAGGATCGAGGACGCCCGGGAGGCGGCGGCCCCGGCGACCGGGCCCCCGCCCGCAGCCGGCCTCCCGCTCGAGGACCGGCTGCGGAGCCTTGAGCTGGAGACCGAGATCGACCGGCGCCTCGACCGGATCAGGGAAAGGAAACAAACCTAACGGAACGCCTGAGGACCCCTGGCGTCCGACTACTGGAGGATTCGCCGATGATGGACTACCTGGGCAGCCTGGATTTCCTTGAAAAGATCTACCTCATGTGCGCGCTCTTCGGGGGCGGGTTTTTCCTTCTCCGGACCGTGCTGATGCTGGCCGGCATCGGCGGCGACGGGGACCTGGCCGGCGCCGACGCCGATGCCCCGGACGGGGATTTCGACCACGGCCACCTGGAGGACATCGACGCCGGGCACCACGACATGCACGACGCCGGGCTCCGGCTCCTGACGGTGCAGGGCCTGACGGCCTTCGTCATGATGTTCGGCCTGACCGCGTTCGCCTTCAGCCGCGCCTCCTTCTTCGGCTCCATCGTGACGGCGCTCCTCGGCGCGCTGGTCGGATTGTTCGCCATGTGGCTCGTCGCCAAGGGCTTCTCCCTGATGCGTTCCCTGCAGAGCGCCGGCAACATCCGGATCTACGACGCCATGGGGGAGGAGGGGACCGTCTACCTGACCATACCGGCCGACGGAATCGGCAAGATCCAGCTCACCGTCAGCGGCCGGCTCATGGTGGTCGACGCCGTGTCGCACGACAAGGTTGCACTCAAGACAGGGGAGCGCGTGTGCGTTTCCGAAATCACGAGCGGGGGAATGCTCGCAGTCCGCAGTCTCTAAACAGAAAGGGAGGCTTTCATGTCTATGCTGTTGATACCACTTGGTCTGGGCATCATCGTCTTTTTTATGATCGTGTACATGGCGTCGCGCTACAAGCGGTGCCCGTCGGACAAGATCCTCGTCGTCTACGGCAAAGTCGGCAGCGGCCGGTCCGCCCGGTGCATTCACGGCGGGGGCTCCATGGTCTGGCCCATCATCCAGGACTACGCCTTCCTCAGCCTGACGCCGATGACGATCGGGATCCCCCTCAAGAACGCCCTGTCGATGCAGAACATCCGCATCGACGTGCCGAGCACCTTCACGGTCGGGGTCAGCATCGACCCGGCCATCATGACCAACGCGGCCGAACGCCTGCTGCACCTGGGATCGAAGGAGATCGAGCAGATGGCGGGGGAGATCATCTTCGGCCAGCTCCGTCTCACGGTCGCCTCGCTGACCATCGAGCAGATCAACCAGGACCGGGAGAGCTTCCTCGAGGCCATCCGCAAGAACGTCGAGCCCGAGCTCAACAAGGTCGGCCTCTACCTGATCAACGTCAACATCACCGACATCACCGACGAGTCGACCTACATCCAGAGCATCGGGAAAAAGGCGGCGGCCGAAGCCATCAACCGCGCCAAGGTCGACGTCGCCGAGCAGGAGAAGTCCGGCGCCATCGGGGAGGCCGAGGCTACACGGGAAAAGGAGATCCGCGTGGCGGAGAACCGGGCCGAGTCCGAAAAGGGCCGGAAGAAGGCCGAAGCCGACCAGCGCATCTACGTGCACGGCCAGGAGGCCGAGGCGGTCGCGGGCGAAAACACCGCGAAGGCCCGGATTGCGGCCGTCAACGCGGACCTGGCCATCCGGGAGGCCGAGGCGATGCAGCGGGGCGAAGTCGCCCGGCGCCAGGCCCAGGCCGAGGTCCAGAAGGCGGAGTACCTGGCCGAGCAGGAGCGCCTCAACGCCGCGGAAGTCGTCAAGGTCGAAATCCAGCGCCGCAAGATCGAGATTGCCGCCGACGCCGAAGCCGAGCGCAGCCGCAGGACGGCGAGGGGGCGCGCCGACGCCACCCTGGCCGAATACGAGGCCGAGGCCCGGGGCATCCGCCAGCTGCTCGACAGCAAGGCCTCCGGGTACCGCTCCCTCGTCGACAGCTGCGGCGGGGACGCGCGCGCCGCGGCCACCCTGCTGATGGTCGAAAAACTCGAACAGATTGTCGAGAAGCAGGTCGAGGCGATCAGCAAGCTGAAGATCGACAGGATCACCGTGTGGGATTCCGGCAGCGGCAGCGGGAGCGGGTCCTCGACGGCCAACTTCGTCTCGAGCCTGATCAAGAGCCTGCCGCCCCTGCAGGAGGTCGCATCCATGGCCGGCGTCGAGCTGCCGAGCTTCCTCGGCAGCATGGCCAAAGAGGCACAGGGCGCGGAAAATCCCGTGCCTGAGGCCGGAGGGGCCGGAGGACAGGCCGGAGGGGCCGAAAAACAGGCCGGAGGGGCCGGAGGACAGGCCGGGGGGCAGGCTCCCTCGGGGACGGCCGGCTAGCACCGCCCCGGACGCCGCGACGATCGAGGGGATCCACACGGTCGCCTCCCCGCCCGGGAGCGCCGGAAAGGCCCGGGCCCTGGCCCCGCCCCGCCCGGGCCAGGGCCCCCTCGATGGCGCCGTAGTCCAGTCCGAGATCCGCCGCGACGGCCCGGTCGATCCCGCCCGTGAAATTCAGGCCGCACCAGTCGTCGAACGGCCCGTCGGTGCGATCGACCATCGGGACCCCCTCCAGGATGCAGGCCATCGGCCGGAAATCATAGATCAGGCAGGCGTCGCCCTCCCCCAGGAAGGGGCACGGGTCCGCATCGAACAGACCCGCCAGCCGGTCCAGGGCCGCCTCGGGCAGACGGTGGAGGAAAAAGGGGCTCGCCAGCGGCGGGGACTCCCGGAGGATGCCGGCCTGAAGCGGCGCGGCGCGGCGCCGCACCTGCCGGGAGACTCCGGGAGCGAGGCGGGCGAATCCTGCGGCGACCCGCAGCGCGTCCGGGGCCGGAACGTCGAACAGGCCGCGGCAGCAGGCGGCGCACCCCCTCCCGCACCGCATCCGGTCGCCGTACCGTGCCCGGACGCCTCCGAACCAGTCGGCGAGTTCCCGCAATCGGCGGTCGTACGCCTCCAGTATGGCCGGAACCTTCCCTCGGGCCCCCACGGGCTCCTCCTGCGGCCTTGGGCGCCCGCGCCGCGGCCGCCGTCGCGCACCAGGCGGGCTAGGGCGCCGGGGGCACCCACGGCACCAGCTTGCTCCCGGCGCGGTCGCTGTTCTCGTCGTAGACGACGACCTTCACGGACTGCTTGGGGACCTTCAGGGGTATCTCGCCCGTGTAGACGATGCCCGATTCGACGGTCTTGCGGTAGGTTTCCTCACTGAGCTGCCCCTCGAGGATCCGCACCTCGGACCCGAGGTAGTTCATGTATTCGTTGAAGTAGAAAAGGCCGATGTGCAGCTTGCACCCCCAGAGGTCCCCGATACGGTTGAATTTGACCCGGTCGGTGTCGATGCTCACGTCGACGGACATCACTTTTTTCCCCCCCGCGTCCTGCGTCGGTCGTGCGCTGGCCCGCACCTTGATGTCGCCCAGATCGGACTGCCGCATGTTCGCGACGGCGTCCTCGGCCGTATTCTGGAACCCGGAGGTGAAGACGTAGGTCCCGGCGGTGACGATGCTCTGCTGGATGATCATGGCGTCGGCCTCCTCCCGGGAGTGCTTGGGATTCTTGATTTTGCCCCCCTCGGCCGGCTGCGGGGACGCGACCCCGGCATAGTAGCCGCTGCGGGCCAGGATCCGGCACTCGGGGCAGCGGTTCGGGTCGGCGAACTTGATCTCCAGCTTGTGGTAGCTGCCGTCGGGGCCGAAGTCGGTCGGGTTGAAGCCGATCGTGTACTGCTTGCGCAGCTTCAAGAGGATCTCCTCCATCGCGGCCTGCAGCGACGTCCACCCCGTTATGTCGAGCGTCTCGCCCCCGGTGTCGGCCACGATGCGCCGTATCCGGGGGACCGAGCCGGTCGAGTCGGCCCCCACCGACGGGGTCCGGATACTGTGGATGGTGGCGGCCGCCTCGAGAGACCTGGCCCGGGCGGCGTCGGCGCTACTGTCCTGCTCGGTCATGTCGATCGAGCCGGCCATGCCCATGCCGAACGTGAAGCCGCCGACCATGGTGACGTGGTAGTTGTCCGATATCATGATGAGGGCGCGCCTGTAGTTGGGCGCCTCCTTCTGGAGGTACCGGGCGGCGTCGGAGATGGTGCTGTAAATGTCGGTGCCCATGTTGAACTGCAGCTTGCTGATCTTCTGGGCTATCTCGACGCGGTCGTTGGTGAGCCTGGAGCGCCGGTCGGGGCTTGCGTTGAACGCATAGAGCACCGCCGTGTCCTCCGGCCTCATGCTGCGGAGCGCCGCCCCGGCGGCGACCTGGATCAGCGGAAGGTAGGGCTGGACCGACAGGCTGGTGTCTATGAGAAGGCCGATCGCCAGGGGCAGCTGGTTGCGCGAAAGGTAGGTGACCGGGTGCGCCACGCCGTTGTCGTAAACGACCAGATCCTCCTTGCCGAGATCGGTCATTTCCGGGCCGACGACCGTGACGTCGGTCGTCACCATCGTCACGTCCGTCCGGATCGTGTAGCGTTTCGCCGCGGGCGCCGGCGCCCCGGCCTCCGGGGTCTGGGCCGCGGCGTCGCCGATGGGGCCCAGGGCGAACGCTCCCGCCCAAACTGCCAAACCCGTGCCAAACAGGAACAATAGTTTTCTCATGACTCCCTTCCAGGATTTCTCCGTTGCATCCCCGGGGACGGCATCCGGCCTGCGGCCCTGACTGTATGAACCCGTTGCGAGGTGGCCCCATTATAGAACGCCGGCGGGCGGATCTCACACCTTTTCTGCCCCTGCCGGAGCTTGATTCCGCCCGGGCCGAAAGGGTTCATCGAACGGCCGCGGAAAAATCATCTGGCTCATTCCGGCCGTATGCGGTAATGATATTGGGCGGCCCGGCCCGCCGCCGGCCCGGGCATCTCGAGGACAACGGCAGTGCGGACGCAAGGACGGAACATGGACACAATGTATCATCGGATAGAGCAGTACCTGGAAGACGGGGAGACCCTGGCGCTGGCGACCATCACCTCGACACGGGGGTCGACGCCGAGGGGGGTGGGGGCGAAGATGGCCGTCACCGCGGCGGGGGAGATCCTGGGGACGGTCGGAGGGGGCTGCGGCGAAGCCGAGGTCCAGCGCCGGGCGGTCGAGGCCATCCGGTCCAGGAAACCGGCGATGGTGACCGTCGAGCTCATCGACGACATCGAATCGGACAGCCCGGCCGTCTGCGGGGGCATCATGGACGTGTTCGTCGACCCCTGGTGGGACGGTCCCGGCGGGGCGCCGTGCCGGGCGCTGGCCGCCAGCCTCGCCCGGGCGACCGACGCCGGCCAGGGGGGGGTTCTCGCCACGGTTCTCGACCCCGGGGGGCGCCCCGGCGTATCGGCCGGCGACAAGTGCTTCCTCCGCGGCGGGGCTGTCGAGGCCGGGAACATCGCGGATGCCCCGTTGCTCGAAGCCGTCGCCGCGGAGGCCCTCCGGCGGATCGACCTTGAGGAAAGCAGGTCCGTCGCGGTCGGTCTCGACGGCCCCGAAGCCAAAGCGGAGGTTTTTTTCGAGGTCATCCCCCCCGTGCGCCGGCTCATCATCGTCGGCGCGGGCCACCTGGCGATCCCCCTGGTGCGGTTCGCCAGGATCCTCGGATTCCACATCACCGTGCTCGACGACCGCGTCGTCTACGCCAACCGCGAACGGTTTCCCGAGGCGGATGAAGTCCTCGTCGGCGACATGGCCGCAACGCTCGGCCGACTGCCGATCACGCCGTTGACCCACGTCGTCCTCATCACCCGCGGGCACCAGTTCGACGAGCCCTGCCTCAGGACCATCGTCTCAAAACCGGCCGCCTACATCGGGATGATCGGCAGCCGGCGCCGGGTCAAGGCCTGCTTCATCCGGTTCCGGGACGAGGAAGGCATACCGGAGGACCTGCTCGGCAGGGTCCACGCCCCGATCGGCCTCGACATCGGGTCGGAAACGCCCGAGGAGATCGCCCTTTCCATCGTCTCGGAAATGGTCAAAGTGCGCAGGGGCGGCTCGGCCCGCTCCCTGTCGGGGCGCTAGAACCGCAGGGGGGTGCGCGCATTGAGGGGATCCCGGGGAACAAACGTCATCCTGTGCGGCTTCATGGCGACGGGGAAATCGTCGGTGGGGAAGCGCCTGGCCGAGCTGCTCGGCTACCGGTTCCTCGACATGGATGCGGAGATCGAGGCCGGGGCCGGCATGCCGATTTCGGAGATTTTCGCCTCCCGGGGGGAAGCGGCGTTCCGCCGCCTGGAATCGGACATGGTCCAGAGGCTCGCCTCCCATAGCGGCTGCGTCATCGCCACAGGCGGGGGGACGATCGCCGACCCGGACAACCTGGAAACGCTCCGGCAATGCGGCATTCTGATCACGCTCGAGGCCGATCCCGAAACCATCCTCGAGCGGGCGGGATCGGCCGGGGACCGGCCGATGCTTTCGGGCAACGACCGCCTGGGGCGCATCACCGACCTGCTCGCGAAGCGGGCCGACGCCTACGCCCGGGCCGACTGGGCCATCGACACGTCCGGGCTGAGCATCGACCAGGTCGCGCGCCGCATCGCCGGGCTCCTCAACAGGCACAAGGGCTAACGGCTCCGGTCCCGCACGACGCCGATGAGGGCTTCGATTCCGAGGGCGTAGCTTCGCCACCCGAGCCCGCAGACGGTCCCGGTCGCCACCGGGGATATCACGCTGCGGCGCCGGAATTTTTCGCGCGCGTAGATGTTCGTCATGTGCACTTCGATCGTCGGAAGGCCGACGGCCGCCAGCGCGTCGCGTATCGCCAGCGAGTAGTGGGTGTAGGCGCCGGGATTGATCACGATCCCGTCGGCCCACCCGGCGGCCTGCTGGATCGCGTCGATCAGGGCGCCTTCGCCGTTCGACTGCACGATCCGCAGCTCCGCGCCCTGTTCCCCGGCGTAGCGCTCCATGTTCCCGTTGATCTCCTCCAGGCTCGAAAGCCCGTAGATTCCGGGCTCCCTCTTGCCCAGAAGGTTCAAATTCGGCCCGTGAATGAGCAGTATCCGTATCACCGGCGGTCCTCCCGATAGTGGGTTGGCTCCATTTGGACGAGGATCTTGCCCCCCTCCCCGGACCGGGCCAGCTCCATCGCCCGCGCCGCGGATTCGAAGGGGACGGTATCGGTAACCACGCGCCCGGGGTGCAGACTCCCCTTGGCAACGAGGTCGATCGTGCGGGCGAAGTCTTCGGGATGATCGTAGATCATCGAGGTGTAGACCTCGATCCCCTCCCGCACCAGCCGCATCGGGACAAAACTCGCCGGGGAGGCGGCCAGCCCCAGCAGGATCACCGCGCTTGCCCTGGGGGCATTGCCGAGCGCGAGGGTGGCGGTATCGGCCACGCCGGCGCATTCGAACACCGCCGTGACGTTCTCCTTTTCCCACAGAGCCCCGGCGTCGGCGCCGTCGTCGGCGAGGGCGGCGCCGAGATCGAGCGCCATCTTCCGCTTGGCCTCGAGCCTGTCGTGGGCCAGCACCCGCACCCCCGTCGAGGCCGCCGCGTGCACCAGCAGGAGTCCCACGACGCCGCATCCCAGCACGGCGACCGTGTCCCCCCGCCCCGCCCCGCTCCGCTTCAGGCCGTGCAGGGAAACGGCCAGCGGCTCGATCGTCGCGGCGTCCGGGTCCGGGATGGATTCCGGGACCGCCCACACGAACGCGGCCGGGGCCAGAGCGTACTCGGACAGGCAGCCGGGGACGGTGACCCCCATGCTCCGCTTGCCGGCGCACACCGCCCCCCGGCCCGACAGGCAGAGCCGGCACGCCCCGCACGGGTAGTTGGGCTCGACGACGACGCGCTGGCCGACGTCCAATCCCGCCACCCCCTCGCCCAGCCCGGCGATGCGCCCGCAGAGCTCGTGGCCCAAGACAAACGGATAGTCGACCCGGCGGTGCCCGGAATAGATCGAAACATCCGTGCCGCAGATCCCGACGTATTCGGGCCGGATCAGGACCTCGCCCGCGCCGGGGCGCGGCGTCTGGAGGGTGCCGATCCTCATGGTTTCCGGCGCCGTCAGCAAAGCCGCTTTCATCATCGCATCCGTTCTCCCTTCGGCCGGGGGGCCCCGGCGGATCCCGCGGGCCCCCTACGGCGCACAATCTCCCGGAAGCACCGGGACCGCCCCGGCGCCTTCACGCCTATCTTACTACAGGAAAAGAGGTTATGCAGCAGGTAAAAATTGTAAAAAATTTCAGGTGCAATCCCGGGATCCATGCTACTATGCGTCTGGCATAAAATATCAATGCCTAAATTGTTGGAGGAATATTGACAATGGCTTTAAAGATCACCGACGAATGCATCAACTGTGGCGCCTGCCAGCCCGAATGCCCGAACGAGGCGATTTACGCCGCGGGAGAGGACTACGAGCTCAACGGGGAAACCAAACCGGCTCTCAGCGATGAATATTCCTACATCGTTCCCGAGAAGTGCACGGAATGCAAAGGGATCAACGATGAACCGGCCTGCGCTTCCGTTTGCCCGACCGACGCATGCGTTAAAGACGAATAGGCTGTAGCGAACGAAGCAAAACCGGGAAGTTCCAGGGGGGCGGCTGCCCGCACAGGCAGCCGCCCCCTCTTTTTTCCCGCACCTCCCCCCTCCCCCCCCGCCTCGGGGCCCCCCGGCATCCGGGCCCCCGGCATCCGGGCCCCCGGGCGCCGGAACCGCCGGATCCCTTTTTTTGTGGTCTTTTTCTCGGACCGGCCGATAAGGCCCGGTAGAGAATGTGCCGGAGGGCGCGGCCGCCCGTAAGGCGAATCGGCCATTACGGATTGCTTTTCCGCCCTGATAATCGTACAAAGTGGTTACAGACCTTTTCGATGGAGCACTAGCGCGAGGCGTTATGAATACCTGCAGCTTTCAACAACTGGTGCGGCTGCTCGACAAGCAGCTGACACTGGACGAAAAACTGGAAGTTCTGACGCACCTGGAGTCCTGCCCCATCTGCCGCGACACGGTCTACCAGCTGGCGCGGGACCGGGATGAAGGATTTTTCATCCGGCGCCCCTACAACATCCGCAAGCACGTGGCCTGACTCCGCGGCGCACGGCAGAACCGACAGACGGGAACCGACCGATTGGATGACGCCCTGCGGGCTGCATCCGGATGCAACGTCGTCGGCGCCCCCCGAAGTCTCCCGGTCCCCCCGCCCCGGCGGCGGCCGGGACGCATTGCACCCCGTCCCTCCCCTGTAGTAGGATACCGACACGATGGGAAAGACGCGCTTCCCCGCCCCGGCCGCCGCCGGGGCGGCCATCCTCCTGATCCTGGCCGCTATCGTAGCGCTCTCGGCCTGCGGCCGCGGGGGGGAATCCCGTTCCGGGCCTGGCTCCGCCCCTTCTGTACAGGAGGCCCCTTCTGTACAGGAGGCCCCTCCTGCTGCGGAGGCAGCATCCGGACGGGAGATCCCGGTCGGGGACCTGCCGGATGAGGCGCGGCGCACGCTTGAGCGGATACGATCGGGCGGGCCGTTTGCCTATGCGAAAGACGGGGCGGTGTTCGGCAACCGCGAAAGGCTGCTCCCCCGCAAACCCCACGGCTACTACCGCGAATACACGGTGCCGACGCCGGGCTCCCCGAACCGGGGGGCGCGAAGGATCGTCGCGGGCGGTGGCGGGGAGCGCTACTACACCGAAGACCATTACGGCAGCTTCAAGCGCATACTGGAGTGACCCATGAACGACTGGGAAGGCATTGTCGCCGACGCGGCGAACTCGGGCGTGTACACGATTCCGGAGACCGGCCTCCACGACGCGGAGGCGGCCGCCCGGGCGGCGGGGCTCGGGCTGTTTTGCCTGGATCTAGGGGGGCTGCGGGACAAGGCCGGTTTTTTGGAAGCCGCGGCCGAAGCGCTCCGGTTCCCCGACTACTTCGGCAGAAACTGGGACGCTTTCGAGGAATGCCTCACCGACCTGTCCTGGCTCGATGTGGAGGGATTCTTCCTCGTCATCCGCAATCCTGAGAATTTCGCCCGCAGGGCGCCGCGCTCGTGGAGGTCCGCGCGGGCCATTCTCCGGGATGCCGCCGCCTTCTGGCGGGGGCAAAACATCCGTTTCTTCGTGGGGATCAACCGGGACGCCCGGCGCTGACCCGCACCCCTGCCGGCCCCCGTTTCCCGTGTCGCATCGCATGGTTGCAGGCACGGGGGCCCGGCAGGGATGCGGGAGCCCGTACAAACCACGGGAGCCCGTACAAACCACGGGAGCCCGTACAAACCACGGGAGCCCGTACAAACCACGGGAGCCCGTATAAACCACGGGGGGCCGAAGCCCGTCCCAGGCTAGTTCCGCAGTTCCGCCAGCACCAGGACGAGCAGCATCACCACGTAGTTGGAAACGACGATATGGTCCACCCCTTCCGGGATGTCCCCGTCGCCTGTCTTCGTGCCGAGGCGCCACCACCGGACGTGGTTGAGCACGAGGATGGTCAAGGCCGCCAGCGCCACGACGAGCCTGGAATCGGGCATGGCGGCGATGTGCGCCACGATCCACCAGACGCCGAAAGCCGCAAGCAGGATCCCCAGAAACCGTCCGACGGCAAGCATGAGTGCAGGTCGCATACTAGTTCCTCCCTTGTCAGCATCGATCCGGATCGCAGTAGCCCAACCCCCGCATCAGCGTGACGAAAGCGAGCATGATCACGGCGGGGATGCAGCAGGGCGGGCACACTGACGCACACAGGACCGAAAGGATGGTCCCCTCGAAAAGGACGGCACTGCAGAGGCAGTCGAGGTTTTTGCCGGCCAGCATTCCGGGATCGACGAAATCGGATATGTCGAACTGCACGGGCACGGCCGCGGCGCCAGGAGCCTTCGCCGAGGAGCGGGACAGCACGAGGAAGCCGTCCTGCACCGTCAATCCGCCGCGGAGGCCGGGCGCCCCGCACTCCTCGGCCGCGCGCTCGAAAGCCGCCGCCACGGCCGCGTGCACCGACCGTACGCCCCCCTGCCGCCGGATCGCCCCCCTGACTTTCTGGCAGGAGCGCGCATCCACGGCGGCCAGCCTGGCGAGTTCCGCCTCGTCGAACAGGATCCCGCGCCGGCGCCAGTAGTCCCGGGCCATGCGCACGGTCGCCTCCGGGTCCGGCGACAAGAAGTCGTCCTCGTTCAGTTTCCGGTTCATCCTCCGGTTGATCCCGCTCCCCTCGAGGTGGGCGTCCAAGAGCCGCACCTGCAGGGCGTAGCGGCGGAAATGCTCCGCCCCGAACCCTCCCCGCTCGGCGTCGATCGTCGTCCTGGCGAAGTCGTCGGCCAGCGCGTCGAGAACCGGGTCGGGCGGGGTATCGGAACAGCACCCCCCGTCCCCCCCGGCGAATGCCTTCATCAGCGGAAGCGCCAGGAGGGACGTTCCGCAGAAATACCGTCGATTCATTCTATGCATGCAGGTCTCCTTATGCCGGGATCGGGTAGGCCGCGCGGGAAGCCCCCGGGAAGCCTCCGCCGCCGGAACGTTCCGTTGCCGCGTCCGTCCGGAAACGGCTCCGGCTCCTTCCAATGTATCCAAACGGACGGAACCCGTTTTGAGCGAAAAATGTTGGGGTCCGGACGCCGCCTTATCGAACGCAGAAGCGGCCGTACCGGCCCGAAACGGCGGTTGCGGGAAGACAGGGCGGGCCGCCCGGCGGGCAAGGCGGCGCTCAAGGCCCATTCCGTACCCAGGGGGCGGAGCCGGCACGGGCCCTTTCAGGATGGGGGGAGGAAAAAGGATATTCGTTTCATCGACGCATAGATGGGCCAAGATAGCTCATGCGTCGATTGAAGGATTTCGGACTTCCCGGAGAACAACGGCAGCGGATTTACGTGCAGGAATCCCCCGTCAACGGATCCACGGGGCCAGGGGCGGCCGACGGGTCGCCGGAACGCGGATGACCTGGGTCTGGTCCACGGAGAAGGCGCACGTGCCGGCCGGCGTCCCGTCCCCGGCTACGGCCGGCACGCCGACGATTGGGAACCCCGAGTCCCCTTCCGGCGACGGGCCCGGCCTTCAGAATTTACTTGAATAAGAGGATGCAAACCATGAAAGACAAAAAATGAAAGTGCAACAAGAATCTTCCGCGACGGCTCCCATATCCGGGAATCCGGTCCATGCGCCCTGGAGCGCGCCCGCTCCTTCGGTCGCTCCTCGGGCGGGGATTGCGCCCGTGCGCGAAAATTCCCCCTCCCGTGCCGCCGCGGACCGTATATAATGGACGCACACCAGGACGGACAGGGGGAGGGCTCCATCGAACAGATACGCGGGAATCTATTGGGCATCAAGCAGTCCGAACGGCGGGCCCTGGAAAGAACCTACCGCCGGCGCGTGCCGCCGGGCCAGGTCGTCTCGCCCGAGCTTGCCCGGCACATGGCCGGGCTGTCGCGGGAGCTCGGGCGGCAGGTCGGCGTGCTCCTCGGCCGGGACGGAAACGTGCGCCACGTCATCGTAGGCGACGCCGCCCGCCTCGAGCTGCCCGACATCGGCAGGCTGCGCGGGGGGGCCGGGCGGTTCCGGGGTCTCCGGCTGGTGCACACGCACCTGAGGGGCGAGCCCCTGACCGCAGACGACCTAAACGACCTGGTGTTGCTGCGGCTGGACCTGGTCGCCGCGGTCCAGGCCCGCGAGGACGGGACGCCCGGGGCCATCGAGCTCGCCCACATCCTCCCCGGACGGGACGGGGAGCCGTTCTTCCGGGTGGCGGCCGAGGACATCCACCGGCTGGACTTCGATTTCGAGGAGGAGATCCGGGCCCTGGAAAGCGAGTTCTCCCGCGCCACCGGGCGGCGCCCGGAGGCGTCCGGGCGGGAACGCGCCCTGGTCCTGGTCCTGAAGCCGGGCGCGACGGCCCGGGCCGAAATCGTCGAGCTGGTGCAGGCCGCCGGGGTCGACGTCGCCGGGACCCTGCCGTTTTCCGGCGGCCGGATCCACCCGCGCACCGTCCTCGGCCAGGGGCGCCTGCAGCGCCTCACGCTCGAGGCGATGCGCCAGAGCGCCGACGTGGCCGTGTTCGACATCGACCTGAAGCCCGCCCAGGCCCGCGCCTTCGAGGACGCCACCGGGCTCAAGGCCGTCGACCGCACGCAGCTGATTCTCGACATCTTCGCGCAGCGGGCGCGCAGCCGGGACGGCAAGCTGCAGGTGGAACTGGCCCAGCTGAAGTATTCCCTGCCGCGGCTGACCGACCAGGACGCCGGGTTGTCGCGCCTCACGGGCGGCATCGGCGGCCGCGGCCCCGGGGAAACGGTGCTCGAGATCGGCCGGAGGCGGGCGCGGGACAGGATCCGCAGCCTGGAGGGCGAGATCGAGAAGCTTTCCAGGCAGCGCGGCGTCCGCCGCCAGAGACGGCTGCGCCAGGGGCTCCCGGTGCTGTCGATCATCGGCTACACCAACGCCGGGAAAAGCACGCTCCTGAACGCCCTGACCGAGAGCCGCATCGACACCGCCGACCGGATGTTCGTCACCCTGGACACGACATCGCGCCGGCTCCGATTCCCCCGCCACGGCGACGTCATCATCACCGACACGGTCGGCTTCATCAACGATCTCCCCCCGGACCTCGTCGCGGCTTTCCGCGCAACCCTGGAGGAGCTGGCCGACGCCGATCTGCTCCTGCACGTCGTCGACGCCTCCGATGCGAACCCGGACCGGAAAATAGAGGCCGTCGAGAAGGTCCTCGAGGATCTCGACCTCCGGTCGGCGCCGCGGCTCGTCGTCGTGAACAAGACCGACCAGGTGGCCCCCGAGGCGGTCGAGGGGCTCTGCCGGCGCTACGATGCGGTCGCTGTCTGCGCCCTCCGCCGCGAAGGCCTCGACCGCCTCATCCGGACGGCGGAATCGGTCATCGGCGGACTCCCGCCCCGGGGCTCCGCGCCCGGGCAGTAGCCGCCCGGGCAGTAGCCGCCCGGGGGAGTATCCGCGCCCGTTTCCGCTTGTCGGCGCGCCCGGGGTTGTGCTACAAACAGGCGAATCATGGGCATTGTATTATACAGAGCAGGACGCGCGGCGCCGGTTGCGCACACGCGAGATTCTGCAACGGAAGGAGACACGTGAAGACAAAGCATATTTTCCCCAAGGCACTGCTGCTTGCGGGGGCCCTGGCGCTGCCGTTCGGCTGCGGCGCCGCGGATCCCAAGATCACCGTCCTCAACCCGGCGATCACCAGCGAGATGGTGGACCGCGAACCCCTGAGCCCGCGCCTGGAGACGCTCGACGGCAAGACCATCTACATGGTCGACATCAGCTGGGGCGGTCCCGACGCGGCCTACAGCGTGTTCGAGGAAGCGACCGCCTGGTTCGCCCAGAACATGCCGGGAGTCCGAACGGTCCTGAAAAGAAAGGCGGGGATGTACACGCAGGACGACCCGCCGCTGTGGAAGGAAATCGCCGAGAAGGGGGATGCCGCCATCATCGGCATATCCGGTTGAGATGGCTGCACGTCGGCCGTGAGCCAACATGCACGCACTCTTGAAAGAATGGGCATCCCCACCGTGGGCGCCGCGGGCGCCAACATCGTCAACTACGCGATCGGCTACGACTTCAAGTTCACCAACGGCATGCCGATCCGCTATGTCGGATTTCCCTTCCCCGTCGCGGGGCAGCCCAGGGAGGTCCACCACCGGTACGTGTTCGAAAGCAACGACATCCTCAGCGGCAAGCCGATGATGCAGGCGATCGTGGCGGCCCTGACCGCCCCGCTCAAGGCCGAGGAGACGATCAAGGGCCAGCCGCCCGATGCGGTGGCCGAACCCCGGCTCCTGCCTCCCGACACGGAGGACAACCTGCAGCAGCTGTTCAAGGACAGGGACTGGACCGACTACAACCCCGTCATCCTCCCGACCGAGCAGCGGGTCGCCGCGATGCTCGCGGGCACCAGCCATCCGCCCGACAAGGTCGTCAAGGTGATCTCCTGGCCCGGGGGGAACCGCGCCCTCACGGTGGAGAAGGTCGCCGTCAATGCCGTCATGGCCGGGGCCAAACCGGAGCATTTCCCGCTGATTTTGGCCGTGGCCACATCGGTCCCCTTCGGCAACTCCACCAGCTCCATGGCGAACATGATTCTGGTCAACGGGCCCATCCGCAACGAGATCGGCATGAACTACGGTACCAATGTCATGGGGCCGCACAACGAGGTCAACGCCGTCCTCGGAAGGGTCTACACGCTGATGTCGAAATCCGCCGGCGACCTGCACGCGGGCAAGACGACCTTCAGCTCCCTCGGCAGCAACCTCCAGTACAACAACCTCTGCATCGCCGAGAACGAGGAGGGCCTGCCCGAGGGGTGGAAGCCCGTACACGTCCAGCGGGGGTTCAAGCCCACCGACAGCGTCGTGACCGTCGGCACCGGCTGGAGCTACATCTCGAGCGTCGGCGAAGTCCAGATAGCCTACCCGCCCCAGAACCTGATGCGCGACTACATGCAGGCGCTCAGCGGCATGGGCGCGTCCGTGCTGATGGACCCCACCGTGGCCGGCCTGCTGCGGGACACCCAGGGGTTTGAAACCAAGGAGCAGCTGGGGAACTGGCTGGCCGACAACGTCAAGAAGACCGTCGCCTCCTACTGGGGCAACGGCGTCGTCTCCACGATGTATTCGTCGATGGCCATGCAGGGGCTCGAGCCGTACGCCTCGCAGAGAAAGCAGCCGCCCGAGACGCTGATGAACCCGCTGCGGCGCGGCAGCGTCGGCGTCGTCGTCACCGGAGGCGGGATACAGACCACCTGGTTCGTCACCGATTTCGGAGTCGGCCGCGGCACGCGGGTCGACGACTGGCGGTAACAGGACCCTCCGGGGCCAGATGATTGCCCCGCTCCTGCCGCAACGAAGCCCCGGGCCGGTCCAACCGGTCCGGGGCTTTGTATTTGGGCGGGCGGAGAAGACCGCGCCGCGGCCCCGTCCCGCCCTCGGCAGAGAACTTTTTCCGCATTGCGTGTAATAATGCCCCGTCCCGCGCGTTACAGTATCGAGGGACCCGGACATGGGAACGAGCCACAGCCTGGCCGCCGCGCGGCCCATCGCCATGACATCGATGACGGATTTTTCCGAACTCTACCGGCGACACTACGACGCCGTCTACCGCACGGCCCTGAGGATCGCCGGCAACGCGGCCGACGCCGAGGACGCCCTCCAGACCGTCTTCCTCCGGATCCTCAACCGGCAGGAGAGCGCCGGATCGATGCCCGAAGCCTACTTCCGGCGCGCCGCGGCCAACGCCGCGCTCGACCTGCTCCGCCGCAGGGCGTGCAGGGCCGAGACCGGCCTCGGCGACGCCGCCCCCCGTACCGAAGACCGGTCCCTTCTGAAGGAACAGCTGCGCCGCGCCATCGCCCGGATCCCCCCCGACGATGCCGCGCTGTTTCTCCTGCGCCACGTCGAGGGGCTGTCCAACGGGGAGCTCGCGTCCCTGTACGGGCAGCAGAAAAACGCGATCGCGGTCCGCCTGCACCGGATACGGCAGAGCCTGCAGAAGGCCATGGACCGCTAGAGAGCCGGTGCGGACAAGGAGGTCGGAGATGAGAGAAGACCGTTTGGATCAGGCGATAGAAGCCATGAAGAACGAGGCCGTCGACCCCGAAAGGGCCGAGGCGGCCGGCGCCCGCGTCCTGGAGGCCCTCACGGGGGCCGATCAGACCCTGTGCGGGCAGTTCCGGCGGGATTTCGGCGACTGGGCGCGGGGGGTCCTCCCCGAAAGCCGCCGGATGCTGCTCGAAGACCACCTCGGCCGCTGCCCGGCCTGCCGGGAGCACCTGGCCGGGATGGAAGGCCGGCAGCGATCCCATGCGATGCCCCCGGGGCGGCGGTCCCCCTGGCCGCGCCGGGCGGGCTGGGCCGCAGCCGCTGCCGCCGCCCTGGGCGCCTTCTACCTCGCCCGCGGCCCGATCGGCGCCGTCCTCGCCCCGGGTGCGCAGGCGGCCACGGTCGAAACTCTGCAGGGGCGCCTGCTGCGGGTCCCCGGCGGCGACCTGTCCCGCGGCGACCGCATCGTCCCGGGCAACCCGGTCCGCACGGCCCCGGGCGCGCAGGCGCGGATACGGCTCGCAGACGGCTCGCTCGTGGACGTCAACCAGAACACGGAATTTTCCCTGGATCGGGCGGCGGCGGGGCCGTCGATCCGGCTCCGCCGCGGCGACATCGTCGTCCGGGCCGCCAGGCAGCGCGGCAAGGAGCTGCGCGTCGAGACGCGCGACGCCATGGTCTCGGTCCACGGAACCGTTTTCGGCGTCTCCTCCGGCATAGGAGGCACCCTGGTATCGGTCCTCGAGGGGTCGGTGTCGGTGGCCCATTCGGGCTCGAGCGTCAGGCTCGGCCCGGGGGAGCAGGCGTCGACCAACCCGCAGCTGTCCGTCCCGGTCGAGCAGGCGGTCTCCTGGAGCCCGGACGCGCAGGCCTACGCCGACATCCTCGCGTCCCTCGTCCAGGTCGAGAGGCGGATGGCCGAACTCCCACGGCCGGAGCTGCCCCGGCAGTCCCGGCTGCTCGGGCTGATGCCCGCCGGCACGGCCGTCTACGGCGCCGTGGCCAATCCCGCCGACACCCTCGACCAGGCCGTCGCCCTGATGGAGGAACAGGCGGCGGAAAATCCCTACTTCGGCCAGTGGTGGCAGGCCGAGCCGGGCCAGAACCTGAGGCTTCTCCTGGACAGGGTCCGGGCCGCGGCCCCCTATCTCGGCGATGAAATCGTCTTCGCGCTCACCCTTGGCGCACCGGGCGGCCGGGAGATCCCGGTCCTGCTAGCGGAAGTCGCGCCCGGGGGCCGCCCCCGGCTCGAGGAGGCACTCGCGGCGGCGGGCGGCGGGGCCGAAGCGCCCGTTTGCTACCTCGACGACCGGCTGCTCCTGGTCACCGCCGGGATCCCGGACCTCGAGCCGCTCACCCGCAGCCTCGGCCAGGGCGCCGCATCCCCGTTCGCCCGGGAGATCGCCTCCCGGTACCGCGAAGGCCTCTCCTGGCTCCTGGCCATCGACGCCGGGTCCCTTCCCGCACCGGCCGCGGGCAGTCCCGGCCTGCTTTCGGCCATGCCCCGGCACCTGTTCTTCGACGGGAGCAACCCTGCGGGCGCCGCGGAGACCCGGATGACGGTCGACTTCGGCGGCCCGCGCTCGGGCCTGGCCTCCCTGCTGGCCGACGCCGGCGCCGGGGGCGCGGCCGAATACGTATCCGCCGACGCGCTGGCCGCCGGCTACATCGCCACCATGGAGCCGCGGCAGCTGTTCGAGGAGCTCCTGGCCCGGCTGGCTCTACTGGACCCGTCAGTGCTCGAGCCTCTCGAGGCGGCGACGGCCGACCCCGGCCTCGAGTTCGCCGTCGTCCTGGCCCACGCGGTCGGGACGGAATCGGCCTTCTCGATCGAGGGCCTCTCCACCCGCGGCCCCGCCTGGATGATGGCCGTCCTGGCCCACGACCCGGACGCCCTGGACGATGCCGTCGCCCGGCTCGTCGAAGAGTGCAACGCGCGCCTTGCGGCCTCCGGGCGGCCCGAGCGGGCCGCCTACGCCAGGGAAACCGTCGACGGGCGGACCTGGTCCTCGATACGGCCTCCCGGGAAAGCGTTTGCCGTCACATGGACCTTCGACCACGGATACCTGGTCGCGGCTTCGGACCGCGCCACGGCCCAGCGCGCCATCGCGACCCGGGACGGCGGAAGCCCGCTTTTGTGGTCCGCGCCCTTCCGGGAGCAGCTGCCCGCGTCCTCGGGGCTGCACCCTTCCGCCTTCCTGTGGATCAACACGCGGGGGATGCTCGGGGATCTGGCGGGGCTGCTCGGGAATCCCGCCTACCGGAATCTCCTCTCGGGCCGGGACCCGATCCTCGTCGTCTTCGATGCCGGCCCGGATCGGATCCGGGCCATCAGCCGCACCGGGCCTTCGGGCGTTCTCGTGGACCTGATGCTTCTCAAGGGCCTGACGGGGCAACGCTAGGGGCGCCGCTGCGTGCATCGCTGCGGGCGGCCCTGTGGGCGGCCCTGAGGGCGGCCCGCAGCGAGCCGGGGGGCCGGCACGCGCGAAAGAGGAAAAATTCCGCAATCAATGATATAGTCCACCCCCTGGCACCACGGCAACCGGCGGCGCGGCCGCCCTCGGACAACCACAACAGGAACGCTCCCGAATGACAGCGGCAGTGGTCGAACTGGAGAATCTCAGGGTGACGCTGGGCCGGCGGGAAATCCTCCACGGGATCTCCGGCCGGCTCGGCGTTGCGGGGGAAGGGAAAGCCATAGGCCTGCTCGGCCCGAACGGCGCGGGCAAGTCGACGCTGATTCTGACCCTTCTCGGCTTCTACCGTCCCTCCGGGGGGCGTGCGCGCGTCCTCGGCTTCGACTGCCGGCGCCAGGCGCGGGAGGTCCGCGCCCGCGTCGGCTACATGCCCGAAAACGACGCCTTCGTCGGCGACATGACCGCGGTGGGCCACCTGAGGATGATGGCGGAGCTTTCGGGGCTGCCCGGCGGCGCCGCCCTGGAAAAGGCCCACGAGGCGCTGTTCTACGTCGGGCTCGGCGAGGCACGCTACCGGAAGCTGGGCACCTATTCCGCGGGCATGCGCCAGATGGCCAAACTCGCCCAGGCCATCGTGCACGGACCGGAGCTCGTGATCCTCGACGAGCCGACCAACGGCCTGGACCCGTCGGCACGGCGGCAGATGCTCGGCCTGGTGCGCGCGATGAAGGAGCGGCAGAAGATGAGCGTGCTCGTGTGTTCGCACATCCTGGGCGACGTCGAGCAGGTGTGCGACGAGGCCGTCATCCTCAACGAGGGCGCCGTCGCCCACACGTGCAACCTCGAGGCCGAGCGCCGCTCCAACCGCTGCTTCGTGGAGCTCGAGGTCCTCGGCGACGACGCCGGCTTCGGCGCCGCCCTGCCGGGGATCGGGGCGGAGGGGGTCTCCGAGGGGGGCGGGCGCTGGCGCATCGTCCTGCCCCCCTCGGCCGACATCGCGTCGCTGTGGGGCCTGGTCCGGGCGCGGGATCTCACGGTGCGCAAACTCTCCCACCGGCGGGACACGCTCGAGGAGATATTTTTGAAGGCGGTCGGGCACCTGGCGCCGGCCCCGGGGGAACGCCCCGGGAACGGGCCGGCGGCCGGGCGCCCGTAGCGCACGGGGATCGGAAGGGACGACGCATGGCGGTATACAGGCGCGGGTACGAACGCTACCGGGGCCCCCTTCGGGGCCGGTGGGCGCGGTTTGCGGTCCTGCCCCGCTACACGTGGAGCCGCCTGCTCGGCAACCGCCCGGTGGTCCTGCTCGCAGCCCTTTCCATGGTCTGGCCCCTGGTGTCGGCCGCCGGCCTGTACGTCGGCAACCACATCGAGCTTCTCGAGGCCTCGGTTTCGGTTCGGAATCCGCGGACTTCGTCCGGGGCGACGGCCGGTTCTTTCTGGTGTTCATGAGGGTCCAGGCCGTCTTCGCCGTCTTCATGGCGGCCTTGGCCGGGCCCGGGTGCATCGCGCCCGACGTGTCCAACAACGCGCTCGAGCTCTACTTCAGCCGCCCCATAAGCCGCGCGGAATACGCCGCGGGGCGGTTTGCCGCCCTCTTCGGGCTCCTGTCGGTCATCACCTGGGTCCCCGGCGTGATACTGGTCGCGGTGCAGGCGGCCATGGCCGGAAACGGCTGGGCGGCGGATCACTGGAGGTTCGCCCCGGCCCTGGCGGCAGGACTCGGCCTCTGGATCCTCGTCGTCGCCCTGGTCGCCCTGGCATCGGGCGCCTATGTGCGGATGAAGGTGCTGGCCGGCGGCCTCGTGCTCGGTTTCTTCTTCATCCTCGGCGGCGCCTCGGGGATGATCAACGCCGTGTTCCGCTCCCAGTGGGGGCACCTGGCCAACCCGTCGTGGGCCGCGCGCCGCCTGTGGCACCCCCTGCTCGGCGTGGACCCCCCCGCGGGCCCGGGCCCGGCGGCGTGTGCGGCCGTCCTGGCGGCGCTGGTCCTGCTGCTGGCCCTGGTCCTGGAGCGGCGGCTCCGCCCGGTCGAGGTGGTCCGATGAGCGCGCCGACGGTGGCACTCGAGGATGTCTCGAAATTCTACGGCGAGGTGCTCGGGGTCAACCGCGTGACGCTCGAGATACCGCCGGGCATCACGAGCCTGGTCGGGCCCAACGGCTCGGGCAAGACCACCCTGCTCAATCTCCTGTCGGGCCTGATCCATCCCGACAGCGGAGAAGTGCTCCTGCGCGGCCTCTCGCCGCGGCGCCCGGAGCTCCTGATGCGGATCACGGGCTACGCCACGCAGTACGATGCGGCCCCCCGCTGGTCGACCGGGCTGAGCTACGTCGCCACGGGGCTGCGGCTGCGCGGCTACGACGGCCCCGCGGCGGAGAAAACGGCCTGGGAGACGCTCGACCGGCTGGGCATGGCCGAGGCGGCCGGGAGGAAGATGGCGGCCTATTCCAAGGGGATGCGCCAGCGCGTCCGCCTGGCCCAGGCCATCGCCCACGAGCCGGACATCCTGCTGCTCGACGAGCCGCTCAACGGGCTCGACCCCCTGGTCCGGGCCGAAACCATCGCCCTGCTCAGGAGCCTGGCCGCCCGGGGGCGCCACGTGATCCTGTCGAGCCACGTCCTGGAGGAGGTCGACCTCGTCAGCGACCAGGTCATCCTCGTGGCCAACGGCATGGTCGTGGCCGAGGGGAAGATCCGCGACGTGCGCGGGGAGATCCTGGAGCGCCCGAGCCAGTTCCTCGTGCGCTCCGATGACGCGCACCGCCTCGCGGCCGAGCTGTTCCGGGAGAACCACGTCTCCGAGGTGCGGCTCCACGAGGACCGGGCGGGGCTTCTTGCGATGACGGGGGACGCGGCGCGGTTCCTCGAATCGCTCGGGCGCCTGGCCGCGGCCGGCTACAGGATCGACAGCGTGATACCGGCCGACGAGAACGCGGATGCTTTGTATGCGTACCTGATCGGGGGGGAGCGGTAGACGCCATGGGGAAGGTCCCGGTAGTGCGGCAGGTGTGGACGATTGCGACGATCGAGCTGCGGCGCGCGTTTTTCTCCCGCCGCGCCTTCTGGGTGTACGCCCTGGCGCTGTTCCCCACCGCGATCTTCCTCGGGCACGCGGCCCACGTGAAGATCCGGCACGCCTCCCTGTCGGCGTCCCCCCCGGCCCGGCCCGGGCTGATCGACAGCGTGCGCGACCTTGAGACCGACGACGCGGTCCTCGAGCGCCTCGGCCATCCCGCGTCGGACCGCCAGTGGCCCGGCCGCCGCCAGGTCCCGCAGGATGCCGCGGGGGGCGCGACGGTCCACCCGGTCGATCCCCCGGTGGACGCCCGCTACGTCCGCCTCGACGTCTTCCGGCCCAACTACGCCCGGGACGCGGCCGCGCGCATCTTCGAGCTCGAGGTCTACGGCGACGCCGACCGGAACCTCGCCCTCGGCCGGCCGGCGACCGGAAGCAGCCCGTGCAGCCCCGCCGAAGGCCCGGAGAAGGCCTTCGACGGCAGCGGCGCCGGGGACCCCTGGTGCTCCCGCGAGCCCCGGAAATTCCTCGAGGTGGATCTCGGGCGCACCGAGCGGGTGCGCCGCATCGTCGTGCGCCACGCCGCCTCGGGAGGCCTGCCCGAGGAGCTCAACACCCGGGGATTCGCCCTCGCGGCCGGCGACGACGGCAAAAGGTTCACGACCGTCGTCGCCATGGCGGGGACGCGCTTCTCCTACGAAACCACCCGGCACCGCCGGGTGGTGTATTTCGACGGGAAGCGCGAGGCCGTGTTCGAGTTCGCCGACGGCCGGCTCGAGTCGAGAAACGTCTCCCCGCTCCGGAATTTCGAGGAGGACCGCTCGATCTTCGCCGGGGTGTTCCAGGTCTTCTACCTCAGGCTGGCGGTATTTTTCGGCTGCCTCGGCATATTCATGAACATGTTCCGGGGGGAGATCCTCGACAGGACGCTCCACTTCTGGTTTCTGGCCCCGGCCCGGCGGGAGGTGCTCCTGGCCGGGAAATACGCCGCCGCCCTGGCGGCCTCCTCGGCCATCTTCGCCGGGGGCGCCCTGCTCTGCTTCGCCGTCCTCCTGGGGTCGCACGAGGCGGCCGAAGTGCGCGCCTACCTGCAGGGCCCCGGGCTCGGGCACGCCTTCTGGTACCTGGCCGCCGCCGTGGCCGGCTGCATCGGGTACGGCAGCGTGTTTCTGACGGCCGGCCTCATCGTGCGCAACCCCGTCATCCCGGCCGCGGCGCTGCTCGGGTGGGAGAGCATCCACGGGTTCCTGCCCGGGCCACTGCAGAAGCTCAGCATCCTCCACTACCTGCAGTCCCTCTGCCCGGTCCCGGTCCCGGTCGACGACTCGGTCCCGGTCCTTCTGAGGCTCCTGGTCGTTCCCGCCGAACCGGCCTCGCGCGCCGGGGCCGTCGTAGGCCTGCTCGCCCTGTCGGCCGCGGTCCTGTGGGTCGCCGCCGCCGCCGTGCGCCGCATGGAAGTGTCCTACGGCGCCGAATAGGCCCCGGGGTCGGGCGCCCGGGGGCCGCCGGCGCATACGAAAGCGGATTTTTTCCGGGATCGCCCGGTCTTTTTCTTGTTATCGGCCGCAGGCGCCAGTACAATTCTACCGTTCGCCTCCCGGGCGGCCCGGGCGGCTGCGGGAGGGGGCGCAACGACGGCAATCCTTTCCAGAGGACGGACCCATGGCCAACAGCCTCTATATCGCTTCCGCGGAGCCCTACAGCGGCAAAATCATTGTATCCCTTGGGATTATGAGCGCCCTGCAGAAGACGACCGCCAATCTCGGTTTCTTCCGCCCCATCGCGCGCCCCTACCAGCTGCAGGGCACCGGGGAGAAGGTGCCCGACCGCGACCTGCACCTGATCCGCAGCGTCTTCGGCCTCACCCTGCCCGAAGAGGAGATGTACGGGATGGACGCCTACGAGGCCGAAGCCCTCATGGCGGACTCGAAGAACCAGGTCCTGTACGACCGCATCCTGGCCTCGTTCAAGCGGCTCGAGGAGAAGGTGGACTTCGTGGTGTGCGAGGGGACGGATTTCCTGTCGGCGGCCTCCTCGACCGAGGACGACCTGAACCTCGACCTGGTCCGCCACATGGGCACGCCGGTGGTGATGGTGCTCGACGGCTCCACGGGGGACGCCAACGTCATCTGCTCCAAGGCAAAACTCGAAGTGGAGCACTTCAGGAACAAGGGGTGCGACATCATCGCCGTCTTCATCAACAAGGTCGTCCCGAAAACCGAGGCCGATCTCCGGCAGGAGCTGGAATCCCGCCTGAAGCGGTTCGCCATCCCCATCGTCGCCTGCCTGCCCTATGACGAGAACCTGTCGACCCCGCGGATGAGCGAGATCCTGTCCCACTTCGGGGGGGAGCCCCTTTTCGGCCAGGACTACCTGCACAACAAGGTCTCGAAACCCATCGTGGCCTCCGGCGCGCTCGACTCCATCATCCCGAACCTGGACAACCAGGCCCTGCTGATCTCCCACCTGGACCGCCACGACGTCCTGTTCATGGTCATGGCGTCGCTGTCGTCCCCCGCGGCGCCGAACATCGGCGGCATCATCCTGACCGGCTACGGCGAGATCTCCGAGCCCGTGTTCAACATCCTCAAGGGAGTGCCGGGGCCGAAGGTCCCGATCATCCGCTCGAACAGAAACAGCTACGAGACCGTCCTGGAGCTGTTGAAGATCAAACCGGGCATCGAACCGGACAACACCCGCGAGATCGAGATCGGCCGGCAGCTGTTCGAGACGCACGTGGACGTCGGCAAGCTGCTCGACGCCGCCTACATCAGCCGTCCCAAGCACACCAGCCCCTCCATGTTCAAGTACGAGATCATCCACCGGGCCCGGCAGAACAAGAAGACCATCGTCCTGCCCGAGAGCGGGGACGAGAGGATCCTCAAGGCGGCCGACGCGCTCCTGCGGCTCAAGGCCGTCGACCTCATCCTGCTCGGCAACCCCGAGACCGTGCTCAACCGGGCCGGCCAGCTGGACCTGAACATCGCGAAGGCCACAATCATCTCGCCGCAGGATTCCGGCTGGATAGAGGAATTCGCGGAGATCTACCGCGACGCCCGCACGGGCAAGGGCAAGGGCGTGGCGCTCGACGCCGCGCGGGACATCGTGCTCGAGCCCCCCGTGTTCGGGACCATGATGGTGCACACGGGCAGGGCGAACGGGATGGTGGCCGGGGCGACCCACTCGACCGCAATGACCATACGCCCGGCGCTCCAGATCATCCGGACGCGCCCCGGGCACTCGATCGTCTCCTCGGTGTTTTTCATGTGCCTGGAGGACCGCGTGCTCGTCTACGGCGACTGCGCCATCAACCCGGACCCCAACCCGGAGCAGCTGGCCGAGATCGCCATCGCCTCGGCCGAGACGGCGAAGGTATTCGGGATCGAGCCGATCGTCGCCATGCTCTCCTACTCGACCGGGGATTCGGGCCGCGGCGACGACGTCGACAAGGTCCGCGAAGCGGTGGAGATCGCCAACCGGCGCGCCCCGAACCTGATACTCGAAGGCCCGATGCAGTACGACGCCGCCGTCGACGCCGGGGTCGCCAAGGCCAAGATGCCCGACTCCCGCGTGGGCGGCCGGGCGACCGTCTTCATCTTCCCCGACCTGAACACGGGCAACAACACCTACAAGGCCGTCCAGCGCTCCGCCAATGCGATCGCGGTCGGCCCGATCCTGCAGGGGCTGCGCAAACCCGTCAACGACCTCAGCCGCGGCTGCCTGGTCGAGGACATCGTCAACACCGTCGCCATCACCGCCATCCAGGCCCAGACCGTGGACTAGGCCGCGGGGCCCTACCGCACCATGGCCGGCGTCGGCGTCCTGAACGTGAAAAGAACCGTGTAGGCGATCAGAAGGGCCCCGGCCGCGGCGTACATCGGCCTATACCCCGCCACGTCCGATATCCACCCGAACAGCGGGGAGCCGAGCCCCATGCCGGTATCGAAAAGCGACATGTAGAGCGCGAGCGAGAAGCTCTTGTGCTGGTGGCCGAACAGGTCGATCAGGTAGGCGCTCAGCGCCGGGAATATCAGCCCCTGGCCGAGACCTGCCAGGAATCCCGCGGCGACAAAACCGGCATAGCTGTGCGTCCCGGCCAGCCAGAAGAGGTTGCCGCCGATGATCAGGGCCGAAGGCAACAGCACCCTCTTGCGGCCGTAGCGGTCCGACAGATCCCCCACCCCCAGCCGCGTCAGCACCGCGGCGGCCGAAAAAGCTATGAAAAACGGCGCCACCCGGTCGAACCCGGCGCTGCTGCCGTACAGGGCGATGAAGTTGATGACCGACCCGCGCGCGGCGCCGTGGACGACGGGCATAAGGGCGATGACCGCGAGCGTCGCCACCGAATACCGCCTTAGGACCAGCATCCTGGACGCCCCGGCCGGCCTGCCGGTCCGCGGGGCCTCCCTGACCGCCACGACGCAGGCGGCCGCGGCGACCATCAGGACCATGCTCGAGTTGAAAAGCCCCGGAAACCCCAAGTGCCGGACGATCTCCTCGGCCAGCATCGGCCCGACCGCGCCCGCCCCGATGCCGGAAACCCCGATCCCCCCGAGCGAGTGCGCCAGGCGGTCCCGGGGCGCCACCTCCGTGCACAGGGCCATGACGGCCACCAGATTGATGCCCCAGCCGAGGCCCATCAGCGCGCGCAGGACAAATGCCAGCATGCCGGCGCTTTCGACCAGGTGGAACCAGGGGACGACGACGAACATGGCGCCGAGGCTCCAGAGCGACATGGCCCGCGGCCCCCGCAGGTCGATCGTCCTGCCGAAAAAAGGCCGGACGGCGATGGCCGTGAGGCTGTAGACGCCCATGATGAGCCCCACCCAGGTTTTCGAGGGCTCGAACTGCTCGAGAAACAGGGGGAAAAGGTAGAACATCGTGTGGCTCAAAAATGCGAAGAACATCGCCAGCAGCCCGAGCAGGAAATCCCGGTTTGCATACATGGAACCCAAAGTCGGCATCTCCTTCCCGCACCCGTCCCGGGTGTGCCCGACAGCCCCGGCCCCCCGGCGCGTCCGCAATCATACTACCACCCGGAAGCCGCCTGCGACACCCCCGGCGGCGCCTGAAAAAGGCAGCTCCCGCCCGAGGATTCACGGCGGAAGCCCCCGCCCGCGGCCCGTACCCGCACGAAGACGTGCAGAGGAGGGGCCACGGGAACAACGGGATTCCTGGAATGAAATCGAGAAATCCCTTTACCTGCGCCCGATTGTTCCGATAAATGGTATGGGCCGGTTTCACGATTTTCGGGATCGGGGCAACGTGCGGCCAAATCGGGGCTGGACATGCGATTATCACGCAAACGGAGGTGACTACGCTACCCGCAGCGATCGACCTGTGCATGGAGCAGATTGCGGAAAGGCGCCTGCCGGACGGCGGTTTTTCCGAACACCTCCACGGGCTCTACCGCCCCGATGCCACCGCCTGGGCCGCCCAAGCCCTCGCCCGGAGGGAAAAGCACCGCGCTTGGGCCGTAGGTGCCCGGGCCGCCCTCGCCGCCGGCCAGCAGCAAGACGGCCGCATCGCCCTCCCGGGCGCCCCGGACGCGATCTGGCCGACGGCCGCCGCCGTCCTTGCCTGGCGCGGGGACGCGGCATGCGACCAGGCCAGGGAGCGGGCCGTCGCATTCCTGCTCCGAACGACAGGGACCCACTGGCGCCCGAGTCCGCAATCCCCGGCTTCGCACGACACATCCCTGAGAGGATGGCCGTGGAACGAGAGGACCCATTCCTTCGTAGATCCCACGGCCACGGCCCTCCTGGCGCTCGACGTCTCCGGACATGGCGGCCACGAACGGTTCCGGGAGGCCGTTCAAATGCTTCTGGACCGCCAGCTGCCTCGCGGTGGGTGGAATTACGGCAACACCCTGGTGTATGGGAACGAGCTCCTCCCCTTTGCCGACACCACCGGGCTCGCGCTCGCAGCGCTTGCCGGACATGTCCCGAAAGAGAACATCGGCCGCAGCCTTGGCTACCTGAAGGCGCAGGCGGCAACGTCCCGCACCCCGCTGTCGCTGGCCTGGGCCCTTTTCGGGCTGGCCGCCTGGGGC